>R28__coassemble_51_pt1 | contig 69262 bp, 57 predicted proteins | sample R28__metabat2_high_PE_003 | metagenome-assembled genome bin R28
GATAGCACCATATAATGTGCGAAATGGAGCATCATTTAATCTGCTAAACAACATTTTGTCCGTGACGGAATTCTTGGAAAAGAGAATAAGGATGTTGATATAGAGGTCCATGGGATTAGCTGTGAGCAGCTTGAGAAAATCCTTGGATCTATAGGAAGCAAAACAAAAATGGGCGCAAGCTTTGGCATTTTCGGTCTGAAGGGCTACGGCATAGATATCGCTATGCCAAGAACTGAAAAGGCCACCGGGAGAGGGCACAAGGATTTCGAAGTTTTTGTCGACCCTTTCATAGGTCCAAAAAAGGCGGCGGAACGCAGAGACTTCACAATGAACGCCCTCATGCAGGACGTGCTGACGGGTGAGATTCTGGATTATTTCGGAGGTATTAAGGACCTCAGAGACGGTATAATCAGGCACGTGAACGATGAATCCTTTGCCGAAGATCCTCTTCGCGTCCTTAGAGCGGCTCAGTTTGCAGCAAGATTCAACTTTGAGATAGCGGATGAGACTGCGAGGCTGTGCTCCGGAATGGGTCTGAGTTCGCTATCCAGGGAGCGGATAATGGGAGAACTGGAAAAAGCGCTTCTGAAAGCGGAAAAGCCATCCGTTTTTTTTGAGGAACTCAGAAAGATGAATCAGCTCTCCTATTGGTTCCCGGAACTGGAAGCGCTCATAGCGGTTCCTCAGGACCCCAAACATCACCCGGAGGGAGATGTTTGGAACCATACAATGCTCACCTTGGACTGTGCCGCCAAACTAAGAGAAGCTGCTGTCAACAAGACGGGTTACATGATATCGGCTCTTTGCCATGACTTTGGTAAGGCTGTTGCTACAGAGTTCGTAAACGGAGGCATTCATGCATACATGCATGAGTACAAGGGGCTGGAGCTGATAAGGAACTTTGTAGGGCGGCTTAGCAAAGAAAATGCGCTGATGAAGTATGTTCTCAATATGGCAGAGCTTCATATGCGACCCAATATGATGGTGCATCAGCATTCATCGGACAAGGCATTTATGCGGATGTTCGACTCATCCGTTGAGCCTGATGATCTTCTGCTGCTTGCGGAGGCTGATTATCACGGTTCAAAGGGTCTGGGAAACTACGATGAGATAAAATCTGTTCTGAAAGAAAAGCTTGAGATATATAGAGAGCTTATGGCAAAGCCTTATGTCCAGGGGGCAGACCTTGTTGCGGCCGGGATGAGTCCAGGACCCGAATTCAGGGAGGCTTTGGATTATGCACACAAGCTCCGTCTTGCAGGTATAGAAAAAGAGCTTGCGTTAAAGCAAACTCTCGGGTTAGTAAAGACCTCAAAGGGGCGGAATTAATACATGTATGAATAAAAAGCAGGTAAGAACCTGGAGACAACTCCGGACTTACCTGCTTTTGTTTTTGAGTTTATTCAGCTATTATCCGACACAGAATGCAAGAGCCTGCTCAGCGGCTGAGGTTGCGTCGCTTGTATAAGCGTCAGCGCCGATGCTTGCTGCAAATTCAGCGGTGACGGGAGCTCCTCCAACCATTACTTTTACCTCGAGCCCGGCCTCTTTAAGAGCTTCGATGGTGTTCTTCATCTCAGGCATTGTTGTCGTTAGAAGGGCAGACATTGCAACTATATCTGCATTGTTCTCTTTTGCTGCGGTGACAAAGGCTTCCGCTGGTACATCCGTGCCGATATCAATGACTTTCAGACCTTTGCTTTCCATCATCATGCCGACAAGATTCTTGCCTATGTCGTGTAAGTCACCTTTTACGGTACCTAGAACCACAGTGCCTTTTTCAACAAAGCCTTCGCCAACAAGCTTTGTTTTGAGAACAGCCGTGCCTTTATTCAAAGCACGCGCACTTACGAGAACTTCGGGAACGAATATCTCGTCATTCTTGAATTTTTCGCCAATAATTGCCATACCGGGTAGGAGCCCCTTCTCAAGAATCTCCATAGCGTCTATGCCTTCATCCAGCGCCTGCTGAACAAGCTGCTGGACGATTTTTGCCTTACCGTTCTGAAGATTTATACTGATTTCGTTTAATAGTTCGTCCATTGTTTATCTCCAATATCTGATTTAATAGATTCGCAATTGAGTGAAATCATTCCGATTCGAATTTCTCGCGGTTTATCCATAGCCCAAGGGCGGGATTCGGAATGAAATAGACTTCTTCACCATCCGGCATGGTATTATAGCCATAGCTGAGGTTTGCAGGATTATATCTTTCTGCAAGCTCATCGTAAGATGCGGGAATAAAACCTACGGATTCTATCTCCTGCTGAGAGATGTTCTTAACCGCATATGTGATGCTGAACCGTCCGTCGGATGAGCCGTGAATCAGATGGGCTGCGGCACCCATATTATCGCGCAAATCTTCATTTTCGGGTTTGTTGAACTCCTCTAGGGTGTGTAAACGCCCTTTGTATCCGTATTTTCTGATCAGGGTGTCGCATTGACTGTCTTCACCGAATTTTTCAATCCCCGGAGCCAGAATTATGAGCTCGCCGCCGTCCGCCATAGCCATACGCGTGCGGTATACTGCCTTGTTCCCAAGCCAGGTGCTCTTGAATTCAGAAGGGTCAAGATACACAACGCATTTCTTTATACCGGTCTCGGTGAAATCAATGTTTTTTTCCTGAGCCAGCTTCACCGCATTTGTAAGGCAGTCTCTTCCTTCACCGATGAAAAGTCCGTGAGTGCGGATTTTGCCGCCGGGAGCGGTTGTTACGGTAAGGGCGAAAAGTATGGGCCTTTCGTTAAGAAAATGCTCCATGCCGTAGTCAAAAAGCTTTCTTACAGGAGTATAGTCTCTGCCCATCATACGTTCCATGTCATAAACCGCACCTATCATATGGGACTTATTTATCATATCGGAGCCGCCAACACCAACGAAAATATTCTTGGCGTGGTTGCTCATCCCAATAACCTCATGAGGAACAACCTGACCGGGTGAAATGATTAGATCATACGACTCGTCCATGATTCTGCGGTTAACCTCAACACTGACAGGATCCTTCCAGAGCCCTTCCGTGATTTCAGAGATATAATCTCCCGGAATCTCCCCAAGCTTCATAACGTCGTTGCGCCAGTCGTGAACGAGCACTTTTTCAAAGGGAATGTCACCGTACATGGCGGCAAACTGCTCCTCCGTCATGGGAACATGAGTGCCTAAAGCAGGCATTATATCAACTTCAGCCCCACTATTGACGAGAGCGTGATAGTAAACATTGCTGATGAAGCCGGCGTTAGAATGGAATCTGGTGAAATCGGGAGGAATAATAAGGGCTTTTTTTACGTTTCTTCCCTCAAGCGACTGCAGAACAGCGGACCTGATTTCTTCAGGGCTGAGACCTGACTCTATCTGAGCAACTCTATATATATCCATGCTATATCCCCAACTTATGCGTTATAGGATGAAGACGCTGTGTTACCGCCGTGACCGGTCCAGTTTGTATGGAACATCTGCCCACGGGGAGCATCAACTCTCTCATAAGTGTGAGCCCCGAAATAGTCTCGCTGAGCCTGAAGCAGGTTTGCGGGAACATTTTCACATGTGTAACCGTCAAAATAGCTCAGGGCAGAGGAAAATGCAGGCATTGGAATACCGGCCTTTACGGCATATGCAACGGTTTCTCTCCACGCAGGGATGAGTTCCCTTATTACTGAACTGAAATATTCGTCAACAAGGAGATTCTCAAGCTCAGGATTCTTTTCAAAGGCGTCCTTTATTTTTCCGAGGAATACACTGCGGATTATACATCCGCCTCTCCACATGAGTGCTATTCCACCATAGTTTAGATTCCAGCCGTAGGTTTTTGCTGCAGCGCGCATAAGAGCATAGCCCTGCGCATAGGAAATGATTTTGCTGGCATAGAGAGCCTTGCGTATGTTCTCAATAAACTCTTTCCGGTCACCTTCAAAGGCAGGTATCTCGCGTTTGTAAATTGCAGCAGCGTTAACGCGCTCATCCTTCTGCGCGGAGAGGCAGCGGGCAAATACGGCCTCGCTGATAAGCGTGAGAGGGATACCTTCGTCAAGGGCGGTAATGCTTGTCCACTTGCCGGTGCCTTTCTGTCCTGCACGGTCAAGAATCTTTTCAACAGTGATTTCACCATTTTCATCCTTGAAGCCGAGAATGTCTGCAGTTATCTCTATCAGATAGCTTTCAAGCTCAGTTTTGTTCCAGCCGGCGAAGACTTCATGCATTTCATCGGCAGTCATGCCAAGACCGTCACGCATAAGCTGGTATGCTTCGCAGATGAGCTGCATATCACCGTATTCGATTCCGTTGTGTACCATCTTTACAAAATGACCCGCACCGTTCTCGCCGACCCAGTCGCAGCAGGGGGTTCCATCCTCAACTTTGGCACAAATACCCTGAAATATGGGTTTTACATGCTCCCATGCAGCGGGTGAACCGCCGGGCATCATGGAAGGTCCCTTCAGTGCACCTTCCTCACCCCCTGAGACGCCTGTTCCTATATAGAGAAGACCCTTGCTCTCAACATATTCGCAACGGCGTGCAGTGTCCGGATAATGGCTGTTTCCACCGTCTATAAGGATGTCGCCTTCCTCGAGAAGGGGAATAAGCTGCTCAATCAGTTCGTCGACAGCTTTGCCGGCTTTTACCATCATGAATATCCTGCGGGGCTTTTCAAGGTTTTCGACAAGCTCCTCTGGGCTGTGACAGCCAATAACGTTAAGTCCCTTCGCCCTGCCTTCAACGAAAGCATCAACCTTCTCAGTTGTCCTGTTGTATACAGCCACGGTGAAACCCTTGCTCATCATATTCATGGCAAGGTTCTCTCCCATAACCGCAAGACCAATAAGACCTATATCTGCTTTTTTCATCCCGTCTTACCTCTTATCTCTGAACACGGGCATTACCCGCGTAGATATCCCAAATCTGCTTCTCGTCCGCTGGTTCACCGTAGTCGTTAAGGCTTGTTACTGCAAGGACACCTGATGCCCATCCGAACTGCAGCCATTTCTCATAATCCCAGCCCTTCAGAACAGCATAGAGCAGACCGCCTGAGAAGCCGTCTCCGCCGCCGATACGGTCCATAACGGGAATCTCCCGAGGTTCCTCAACGAACCATTTACCGTCGGCATACATGATTGCACCCCAGAGATGCTCGTTGGCAGAAATAACCTGGCGCAGGGTTGTTGCATATGCCTTGGCATTGGGGTATTTCTCACGCACCTGGTCAATCATGACCTTAAAGTTCTCAATCTTTGAGCTGAGGTCCTTGCCTCCTGCCTCAGGCCCCTTGAAGCCCAGGCAGAGCTGGAAATCCTCTTCATTTCCGATGAGGATATCTGCAACAGAGGCTATTCTTTCAAATGCGGAACGGAGCTCCTCCTCGCGGCCTTTCCAGAAAGTTGCACGGTAGTTGAGGTCAAAACTCACGATTGTGCCGTATTTCTTTGCAACTTCGGCAAGCTTTACGCAGGTTTCGGTTGTCTGCTCGCTCATAGCACCAATGAGACCGGAAATGTGGAGAATGCCTACGCCTTCTTCACCGAAAATACGTTCAAGATCAAAGTCATCGGCGGAGATTGTTCTTCCAACCTCACCGGCTCTGTCATTCCATACACGGGGGGCGCGCATACCGAAGCCGGAATCCGCAATATTGAACTGATGACGGTAGCCCCATGGACCGCCCTGAGGGACCTCGAGTCCTTCATAGTCTATGTTGCGTGCCCTGAGCTGACTCTTAATAAAGTCGGCAATGGGGCTGCCCTGAACGAACTTTGTAAGTGCCAGGCACTTCATACCAAGGGAGGAAGACACATTTAGAACATTGGTCTCGGCGCTAGTTGCCTGAAGATAAAACTGATTGCTGTTGTGTACGGCCATTCTGTCCGCGGGAGTGATTCTCACACCCATGCTTGTAACGCAGGCCATCGCGTATTTGCAGCCTGATTTTACTATTTCCATAATATTCTCCTCTTTTCAGTTGATTTCAAAATATCTTTCCGCATTGTAATAGCTGATGCCTTCAACAATACGCTTCAGAGCCTCATCGTCATTCGGGTATTCGCCCTTCTCAACCCACTCACCGATGAGATTGCACATGATTCTGCGGAAATACTCATGCCTTGTGTATGAAAGGAAGGAACGGGAGTCTGTAAGCATTCCAATGAAAGTTCCTAGCAGACCAAGATTAGCCAAGGAAGTCATCTGGTCAATCATGCCCGACTTGTTGTCGTTAAACCACCATGCGGTTCCGTGCTGAATTTTGCCGGGAATTTCATCGGTTTGGAAAGCACCAAGTATGGTATCTATCTGCTCATTATCTGAGGGATTGAGTGAGAAAATAACAACCCTGGGGCAGGAGTCCTCATTGTCAAGAGCCGAGAGGAGCATGTTTATCTCTCCGCCGCAACTGTTCTGACCCATAACATCAAAACCGGTATCGGGGCCCATCTCTCTGAAGCGCTTTTCATTTACACAGCGCAGGCAGGAATAATGTATTTCCATAACAATGCCAAGCCTGTGGTATGCTCTGCCGAGGCAGAGAAGTAGAGTTGTCTGATACTTTTCAATCTGCTCGGCCGAGAGATCTCCACCGGCCATTTTCTTAGCATAGATTGCGTCAGCTTCTTCCATGCTGCAGGGTCTGAAAGGAACATAATCCAAACCGTGGTCGCTTGCACGGCAACCGTGGTTCTTGAAGTACTCAAGACGCTCCAGGAGCGCATCACAGACATCCTGCGCGGTTTTAAGCTCATCCTTTCCAACGCTTTCTGCAAGCTTTTTCATATAGTCCTCAAAGCCTGCCTTGCCTATATTGAGAGCCTTGTCCGGACGGAAGGAAGGACAGACAGTGAATTCAACGGACTTGTCGTCGGCAATTTTCTCATGCCACTCAAGTGTGTCTGTAGGGTCATCGGTGGTGCCAATGTATTTGACATTGGACTGCCTTATTATTCCGCGGACTGTGAGATTGGGGTCTTCCCGCAGCATTCTGCTGCATTTTTTGTATATTTTGCGTGCATTTCTGCTGTTGAGAGGCTCTTTTATTCCAAAGTATGATTTAAGCTCAAGGTTGCACCAGTGATACATGGGGTTGCCGATGGCAAGCTCCAGAGCAGAGGCAAGTTTAACAAATCTCTCCTCAGCATCCTCCTCTCCGGAGACAAAATCTTCACTGATTCCCGCGGAACGCATCAGACGCCACTTGTAATGGTCTCCCGAATAACTGCCGTCGGGGCTCTTTCCGCCTAGCCACACCTCGGTGAGATTGTCAAAGCGTCTGTCCTCATAAATCTCTTTCGGAGAAATGTGGCAGTGGTAGTCAATAATAGGGAGCTTTTCCGCATAGTCGTGGTAGAGATGCTGTGCGGTCTTGTTTTCCAGCAGGAAGTTCTTACCCATAAATTTTTTCATGTCATACCTCTTTTTATATATCATTCAGGCATACTGCCCGACAAGACTACGCAATACTATATCAATCTGAACCGGTTCCACATCGGATGAGGGTGCGATGTCCTTAACCAACATGTCCGTCAGTATGGAAAGAGCTCTATAGCATTGTTCATAAGGGTTTTTATGAACCAGCGCCGTAAGTGTTCCGTTTTCAAGATGTTCTCGTGATTCGGGAAACAGACCGTTACCTATCACAGGAAAGAAACCTACACGGTCCGCCTTTTGGATTGCTTCGGCAAGAGCGAGTGTTGAACGGGAATTCACAGCACAGGCACCCGAAATGACATTCTTTTTTAGGGTATCGACCAACTTTGAGATGCAGTTGTCATCTGCACTGTCGAAATCCATAAGAAGTGTTCTGCTCTCGAGACCTGATTCCTTCAGCATGCTGCAGAGCGCATCTTCCGTCTGCTGCCGGTTAACCCTGGAAGGACCTGCACCGAAAACAAGAATATTCCCGTCAAGGCGGTGCATCGAATTTAAGAGCAACTCTGCGGTAGCGTTGCCGGCCATTCTTGTATCTGCGTATACACAACAGAGCCTTCCTGATTCCGGCACATCCGTGTCCACTAGTATGAGCGGGATATCAGCTTCCTCTATTTCCTCAAAGCTTGCAGCATTTATATATTCTGTGTTGCCAACGGCCACGATACCGCTGAAGCGTGATATATCCAGCCCCGGCACATTGCCGGATTCATCGCAGCTGAAACTGCTGATTTTGAGATTATAATCGACGGCTAACGGTTCGAAATCCTCGATCGCCTGCCACATGTAATCGTAGTAGAGCCGGGACACACTGTCTCTGGGAGGGAGAATTACGGCCAATGATCGGGTCTCTCTCCTGAGATTGCTTGCAAGTATATTCGGCTTGTAGTTGAGATCCTCTGCACAGCGCTTGATGCGCTCCCTTGTAGCCTCACTGACTCCACTCTTGTCGTTAAGAGCCATGTGTACGCTGCCGATAGAAACTCCCGCGGCTTCGGCGATGTCTTTTATTGTAGTCTTATTAGGCATAGATCAACATCCATTATGGCAACTAAAAGGTTTTAGTAACTTCACAGTAGCCATTTTATATTTTGCGATAATATATGTCAATGCCGTGTTAAAGCTGTATGCAATTTTCGTTTATTTAGCTAAATTGGGCATAGCCGGATTGTACAGATTTCACAAATTATTCCAAAATCACAAAAAGGTTTTAGTAACCCGTTTACCTTTGTCTGTTTATTCGCTATAATAAAATCAAACAACAGGCCATCCGCGGGTTTTACAGTATATTTATGCTTCGCGGAACCTCTTTTTGCGTAAATACTAATTAGTTATGCTACGAAGAAAGGAATCAAAATGAAGCTTAATCTAAACTCTCTCAAAGACCCCGGCTGGTCGGAAATAGGTGTAGCCGTTCCTAAGTATGATGTAGGAAAAATGGTTGCTGCAACGAAGCAGGATCCTATATGGGTGCATTTCGGAGCCGGTAACATCTTCCGCGGGTATATTGCAAACCTTCAAAATCATCTTCTGAATGAAGGTCTTGCAGATAAAGGCATTGTCGCCGTGGATTCATCTGACGGAGACCAGATTATAAAGGTATATAATCCTTTTGAAAATCTTACTCTCCTCGTCTCCCTCTATGCGGACGGCTCATCCAAAAAGGAGATTGTGGCATCTGTTGCCGAGGCGGTGCACGCCGACTGGTCAAAGCCGGATCAGCTTGCGAGGCTTAAAGAGATTTTTGTCAATCCCGGACTACAGATGTGCTCATTTACGATAACGGAGAAGGGTTACGCAGTACGCGATTTTGATGCAGAGAGTTTTGATTTACCAAAATCCGTCATGGCAAAGGTCACGGCATTGCTCTATGAGCGCTATAAGGCCGGCAAACTTCCAATTGCGGTTGTAAGTATGGACAACTGCAGCCACAATGGGGAAAAGCTTAAGAACTCCGTAACGGGAATAGCTGAGGCATGGCTCAGAAAAGGTTTTGTTGAGCAAGACTTTATAGACTATCTCAATGATGAGTCCGTTGTCAGTTTCCCCTGGAGCATGATAGATAAAATCACTCCGAGACCTAATGACGGAATAGCCAAAGAACTCACGGAGCTTGGAATTGAGAACATGGATATTATTCCCCGGGAAAAGGGAGCGCCGGTGGCACCGTTTGTAAACTGTGAATCCTCCGAGTATCTCGTAATCGAGGACCGTTTCCCCAACGGACGACCTGCACTTGAGAAGGCGGGCGTATATATGACCGACCGGGAAACCGTTAACAAGACTGAACGCATGAAGGTTACAACATGCCTCAATCCTCTACATACAGCCCTCGCCGTGCTCGGTTGTATGCTGGGATATGACAGAATCTATAAGGAGATGCAGGACGATGACCTCAGGACACTCGTTGAACAGATAGGTCATGTTGAGGGTATGCCGGTCGCAACGAATCCGGGAATACTGAATCCCGAGGATTTCCTCAATGAGGTTCTCACCCAGCGTCTTCCCAATCCATATATACCGGATATGCCTCAGCGCATTGCCTGCGATACGTCCCATAAGGTTCCTGTCCGCTACGGTGAGACGATTAAGAGCTATCTGGCATCCGACACGCTCGATATTTCCACCCTCAGGGCAATACCGTTTGCAATTGCAGCCTGGCTGCGTTACCTCAACGCAACGGACGACAACGGAAATGCTTTTGAACTCAGTGAGGACCCGAGAATTCCGGAGCTTCAGGAAAAGCTGAAGGACGGTATCGACGGGATTTTGAGCGATGAAACGATATTCGGTGCCGACCTTACAAAGACTGCACTTGCGGATATAATCAGAGAATACTATAACAAAATGTTCGAAGGCCCGGGAGCAGTCAGAAAGACTCTCCATGAAGTGGTCTCGAAATAATACAAAGATACAACTAAAGCACAGGAAGGAAATAACACCTGCCTGTGCTTCTTGCATTCTTATGTAATATAACTGTTAAACGTGGCTTTCAAATATTTCTTTAAATCTTTCAACATCCTGTATGCCGAAAAGGACTGCTCTGCTGATCATACCTGTATCCGGGTCCGGAACAAAGGGATACGAGCCTAAGGAGCGGTATGAAGATGCGGTTTTTTTAATGGTCGAATTGCCCATGAGCAATGTAGTGATGCCGTTTTCGTCATCTGCAAAACGATACTTATCTATGTTTTTGTATTCGACGGACTGAGGATAGCGTGAGAATGAGATAACACGCTTATCCGTCAGATAGTATTCGTATTTTTCAACATCTCGTTTATCCTTAATATTTCTGAAGACGACATATGCATTAATTGCTATCATTATTAGAGCGACTCCAATAACCTTCGGATTGGCTTCGGCATTCTTAATACATATAATCACAACGAGTAGTGTGAGCGCTATGCATATAACAAGCTTAATGATAAAATTGATTGCATATGGTTTATCCATAAACGAAGTTTTAACACTCTTGCCCGACCATAGTATTCTTTCATCCTTTTCGAGATAGTCGTTGATAGTTTCTGTTTCCATATAACATCCTCCCTTGATTTGTTTAAGTCTAACATATGAGTGAGTAAAATAGACGTAAAGAAGGGATTGAAAGCCGTGAAGATTGTGTTAAGCGCATGTTGTAAATTTCTTAACGGCGTTTTAACGGAATACTGTGATATACTATATACAAGCAAACTGAATGGAGCGATACCGGATATGAGCGTAACTGATAAAATCCTTGTTGTTGAGGATGAGAAGACAATTTCAGGATTTATTAAAACAATCCTTAGTGCTAACGGGTATGATGTTCTGGTGGCCCATACGGGTTCTGAAGCCTTCTTAATGATAAGCTCCCACTGCCCGGACCTGATTGTGCTGGACCTCGGACTTCCTGACATTGACGGAATGGACATAATAGATTCGGTGCGCCAGTGGACGCAGATACCCATTATTGTGGTTTCAGCGAGAAACCATGAGGACGACAAGGTTTCAGCGTTGGACAGAGGGGCGGACGACTATATAACCAAGCCCTTTTCGGCCCAGGAGCTTCTAGCCCGCGTGCGGGTGGCGATAAGGCATACCCGCCTTTCGGGGGGCATGGCAAGCAACGGCCGCTTTTCGGCGGGAGAGCTTGTGGTGGATTATGATAAGCATATAGTCACCGTAGACGGTGAGAATGTGCATCTGACCCAGAATGAGTTTAAGATTGTATCACTTCTGAGCCGCTGCGCGGGAAAGGTGCTGACATACGACTTTATCATGAGAGAGCTGTGGGGGCCGCAGATCAAGGGCAACAATCAGATACTTCGAGTGAATATGGCAAACATTAGAAGAAAGATAGAAAAAAACCCCGCAGAACCTAAGTATATTTTCACTGAGGTCGGCGTGGGTTACAGAATGATAGAGGGAGACTGATGATGTCCCCCTCTTAATTTATTTGTGACAGAGGAAGAGATAATGTGAACTCGGCACCTGAGCCGTCGATGTTCCGGGCGGAAATTGCTCCTCCGTGGGCGTCCGCAATGGTTTTGCAGACCGTAAGTCCTATTCCCATGAATCTGTTGCTGTCACCGGAATTGTGCCCCCCATACTGAAGGCTTCCGTCAAACAGGTGCGGGAGCAGTTTTTTATCTATTCCGGTTCCGTTGTCAGCTACAGAAATATAGGCGTTCCGGTTGTCGGAAGTGATTCTAACATTTATTCTATCCGTTGTGTTTCCATGAATGACCGAATTGTCCATCAGGTTGATAAGCAGCTGCTCGACGAGCATGGCATCCATCGGGACGAACAGCATCTCATCAGGGATGCTGACATCCACATGAATCCCACGATTATGATTCCGGAACTTCAGAACCGCTTCGCTGACAACTTCCTCCAGAAGCTCATCGGTTTTGCAGATTTCTCCGGAGCCTTCGCCGCTGATTCTTGTAATGGAGAGCAGGTTCTCAACCATAGTATAGAGCCAATCCGCATCCTTACGGACATTTTCCAGCAACTCGCGTTTTTCGCTATCGCTCATACTTTCCCCGGAGTCGAGGATTGCAGAAACCGAACCGCTTATGCCCGTAAGCGGTGTTCTCAGGTCATGCGACACGGAGCGCAGAAGGTTGGCCCTTGTTTTTTCCTTCTCTGTCTCAAGCTTGAGCTTTTCCTGCTCCTTCAGGCGTGTGGCAAGAGTTGACGTTGCAATTCCGACAGCCAGCATGGTAATGAATGTGAGAGGATAGCCGTAAATTGAAAAGTCCAGCTTCATATAGGGGTAGGTAAAAGCCCAGTTAACCGCAAAGACGCTTGAAAGCGCAGCGAGAGAACCCCAGAAGTAGCCATCGGTAAGCAGTGAGATAATAAGAACTACAAGAACAAAAATGAGCGGGACATGGACATCGGACGTGGTAATCCTCTGGAGTGCGAGACATAATAATGACCCGACACCCATTGCGGCCAGGAACAGAAAAAAATCCTTTAATGATAAAGGGAAATACTTCTTTATTACTTTCATGCTTCTCCCTGAATTATGACATATGAAACAAAGTTGAAGTCAAGACACAGATGCATCTTAAATTCAAGTTTATTAGCAATGCTTTAATAATTACAAAACGCCGAAAGACATGAGGATAACAACAAAAACCGGCAGGGTGATTATCAGAAGCAGAGAGGTGAACAGAACAAACTGTCTTGCAAGGTTTGCATTGCATTTCATCTCAGCTGCCATTGCGACCCCGGAAACACTCACAGGACCGCCAAAATGTGCGAGTAAAGCCGCGAACTGACCCGGAGTGAAGTTCAGGACATCGGCTTTCTGCAGGACTGCAGCACCCACCACGAAGAACAGCGGAGCAAGAAGCATTCTCCATATACAGCCGAATGCTAGACTGCCGGGATTGGATTTTTCAAAGTCGAGAGAGATGAGCCCACCGGCATCCACAAGGGCAAGAGTTGATGAAATTGCCCCGAGGGAACTGATTACCGAATACACGGAGGGCAGATTTCGCTGGAGCGTCCAGACCGGTTCACCGCCTGCGTTAGTGGGAATCAATTGCCTTATCAGAACGGCAGCTATGCCGACAAAACAGCTTATCAGCAGAGGGTTCTTTAATATTCCCTTTAGAATTTCCTTAGAGGATACGCTGCTCTCCTTTTCATTTTCGGACAGTACTATGACGGTCATTATATTGAAGATAGGGGTTGCAACTATAAGTGTGGTTGCCATGGCAATAGTGCCGGAAGGTCCTCCAAGTGCTGCGGCAAGAGGAAGCCCGATGAAGGCCGTATTGGCACGGAAGGTCTCCATGATGCACACCGGTCTGTCAAAGCTGTCCTTTATCAGCAGCTTGCCGCTGAGCCAGCCAAGTCCGATGAGGATTAGCGTGCCCAAAGCCACATAGAGGAGAAAACCCAGATTTACATCCTGAGAGAGGTCTATGGTATAAAAGCTGCAGAACATTGAGCAGGGGAGGAAGATGTTGAAAAGAAGTTTGTCTCCCATGCGGAAGTAGTCCTCAGATATCAGTCCGCTGCGCCTTATTATATAGCCCGCCAGCATGGTGAGTGCTATAGGCAGAACGGCCTTCAGAGCGACTTGAAAGTTTTCAAGCATTAACGATCAGCGTCCTTCTATCTTGCAAAGGTAATATATCCCTCAGCCATTTCGCCGACGGAAACCTTTTTTTCGTGGTAATGCGGCATAAGCGATGCCTTGCCTTCCGCGGTATAGAACGGGTCATCCTTCTGCATCGGGAGAGCAACCGCACTGCCTGTGTATGCGGATTTATACACGGCGGTTATCAGCTCAATGACCTTGCGGCCTTCATAACCGTCAGAAATAAGCTTCTCTTCTCCGGCTATTGCACGCAGGAAATTGAGCACCTGACCGGAATGGTCCTGAAATTCACGTTCGGGGATGGCTTTGAATGCCGCATCCAGTTCCTCACAGCCTTCGCTGTCGTCTTCAGGGAAGCCGTTGGGCATGGCTTTCATCACTGCGGGGTCCCAGGGGATGGCAAGCCTTCCACGCTCAGCGTAGAACTCGAGCTGCTGATGCTCGCCGTGGGCAACCTGAGCGGCGGAGAACTGGGCGAACTTTCCGGGATACTCAAATATTGCCGTGACAACATCCTCACACTCCGAATTGAAGTGTCCCACATTTGCCTGGACCGCGGTTACCTTCTCGGGCATTCCCAGCATATACTGCATGAGGTCGAGGTGGTGAATCGCCTGTATTGTAAGCACTCCGCCGCCTTCCTTTGCCCATGTTCCACGCCAGTCAAGGTCATGGTAGTTGCTTCCGCGCCACCACATGCTTGTGCAGTTGGCGTAAACGATTTTTCCGAAACGCTCCTCTTCAATAAGCTTATGTATACGCTGCGCCGTGGTTGAGAATCTCAGCTGGCACACACTGGCGAGAAGCACGGAATTCTTTTCGGCGGCCGCAATCATCCTGTCACAGTCAGCAAGGGAATTTGCGAGAGGCTTTTCACAGAGACAGTGCAGACCGTGCTCAGCGGCTGAGATTGCGGCATCGGCGTGCTGATCGGGAGGCAGGCAGATTGAAACAGCGTCAATCTCACATTCCAAAAGAGCATCCTCGAGGCCGGCATAAGCTTTGGCATCAAGCTTTTTGGTGTCGATGAGCTTCTGAGCCTTTTCAACATGCCTGTTGCATACTGCGGTAATCCTGCAGAGCTCGGGGTGGTCAAGGTATGCGTCAATGTGTGTTTTCGCTATGTTTCCTGCTCCAATAATTGCAATGTTTATCATTTCAAGTATCCTCCCGGTTTTGGTTTTTCATTTTAATCTGAAACTGTTTTGGACTCATGCCGACCCTATCCTTGAAAATTCTGCTGAAATGTGCGAGATTGTTGTATCCGCATTTTGCACAGGCAATCTCAACAGAGTCTCCCGACAGCAGAAAACTCTTGGCTTTCTGAATCCTGTAGTTGATAATAAAACGGTTGGGCGTAAGCCCGGTTATATTTTTGAACGACTCTGAAAGTGTGTACTTGTTTACAAAAAAGGCCTTCGCGATGGATTCAAGTGAGAGGTCTTCAGCATAGTTGCTGTATATATAGTCCATAATGCTGTATACAAGACTGCGGTCACCGGAATCGGAAGGTCCGCTGAGTTCGTAGCGATCCATGTAATAATCGTTGATATCCACAAGCAGCTGGGCAAAGCAGAGCTTGATTTTCAATGACCCGTTGGGAATCTTTTTGCCTGCGTGCTGCAGCTCCAGCATTCTGTCCATAAGTTCCTTAACATGCTCAAGCTGCTCAGCATTCAGATTGAGTGCGTGACCGCAACCGTCAGGCCGGGAGAAAAAGCAATTCATCATTTCGGGTATATCCGTGGCAAGAAAATCGAGAAAGCCCGGTTTGAAGCAGAGAACATAGCGGATGTTGTCTCCATCTGGTTCCTTAGGGCCGAAATAATGGAGGTCAGAGCAGTTGAAGAGCAGAAGAGTACCCGCACCGATATCATAGTTCCCGGTGTCAGTCCGGCAGAACATGTTATCGGAAAGACACAGTAGAATCTCATATGAATTGTGGATGTGATAATCACTGTTCGCTGTGCCCTTCGAAACTTTGTACTCAAGGGAGAAGTCGTTGTCAAAGCTTACGGTATACTGTTTTGAACTGTTCTTACTCATGTGCTGTATTCTACAACAATTCCGGCGCTTAGGCAATAAACGGAGCACATTATATTTTACTTTTTAATTGCCGGAGTGTGTGCTATAATATACGGACAACATTTTATGGGGTATTCTATGGTTAAAGTTGAACATCTGACAAAAAAATACAATAATTTTACTGCTGTGGACGATCTGAACTTTTCTATAAAGGAAAACGGGATTGTGGGTCTGCTGGGACCGAACGGTGCAGGAAAATCAACGACAATGCGTATGCTCACAGGCTACCTTGCCCCGACATCAGGCAGTATTACGGTCTTTGGCAAAGACCTGAGAGACAACCCTATAGAGGCGAGAAAGAATATAGGCTATCTCCCTGAGATACCACCTCTCTACACGGATCTCACAGTAAAGGAGCATCTTGGCTTTGTGTGTGATCTCAGGGATATCCCGTCAGAAAAGAAGAGTGCCGAGATAGAGAATGTCTGCAGAGAACTGAACATATCGGATGTCAGCGGAAGGCTGATTAACCATCTTTCAAAAGGATACAGGCAGAGAGTCGGTTTTGCTGCCGCTCTGATAGGAAGCCCGAAATTTTTGATTCTTGATGAGCCCACGGTTGGACTTGATCCGACCCAAATCAGGGAAATAAGGTCTCTTATCTCAGGCCTGTCGGACAGAATGTCAATTCTGATTTCCTCCCATATCCTGAGCGAAATCTCATCGGTATGCGACAGCCTTCTTATAATCAATAGGGGAAGACTGCTGGCGAAGGGAAGCAAGGAGGAAATAGAACGCTCACTGAAGCAGAGCAATACCGTCGAACTCCTTGTGAAGGGAAGCAGAGGAACTCTGCTCGAGGCTGTGAAATCTGCAGTGCCGGGTGGCAGTGTTGAACTGGCAGACGCCGGAAACGGCTGCTGGAAGTGCACGGTCAGTTGTCCCGGCAGCAGAGACTTCAGACAGGAAATCTTTACTGCAATGGCGGACAGGAAGAGCAGCCTTTCAATGCTGTCAATGCAGAGCGTTGACAAATCCCTTGAAGATATATTCTTCGAGGTAACAGGTACGGGAAAGGAGTAGGCAATGGCAGGGATTATAAAAAAAGAACTGTCCCAGTTCTTTAGGACAATGTCCGGCTATATTTTTCTGGCGGTGTTCGTTGCCATCTCAGGCTTCTACTTCCTGGCGGTGAATATAGTAGGCAAAAGCGGAGATATAAAGGACTTCTTCTCAGCTATTTCTCCGGTTCTGCTGTTTCTTGTACCCATAATTACAATGAGGGCATACAGCGAGGAGCGCAGGCAGCATACTGACGAGCTTCTTCTCACATCCCCGACCGGGATAACAACAATCATTCTGGGCAAGTTTTTCGCCTGTATGATAATGCTCCTGATTGCGACAGCGGTAATCTGGATATATGCAATCATTCTCGCGCTTCACGGAAGCCGCGCACCTATGGATACATTCGCGAACTGGTTCGGCTTTGTTCTACTGACGGGTGCATATATCTCCATAGGCTTATTTGTGTCTGTGCTTGCGGAAAGCCAGATTATTGCGGCGGTTGTCAGCTATGCGGTTCTTCTGTTCATGTATGTGATAGATTCCTCCGTTTCGGCGGATACAGGCAGATTTGCAGCCGTGATTATGCGCGCGGTTTCCCTTAAGGGACATTATACGGATTTCACCTACGGGATTCTAAGTGCTGCAAATGTGGTGTATTTTCTCAGCATCACGGCATTTTTCCTGTTCCTGAGTGTATTTGCCCTTGAACACAAGCGCCTTGACTGAGAATAGTCGGAAGTAATCGGAGAATAAAGTGAAGATATGAAGATATTTAAGTCAGAAAAAAACATATACCGTGCCGTTCTGCTGGCAGCTGCAGTACTTCTTGTGCTGGTGAATGTTTTCTTTGCGGCTGCGACGGACAGGTGGAATCTTAAGATTGACACCACGGCGGACAAGCTCTACGAGCTGTCGGATACGACGGATGCTATTCTGAAAGGCCTCAACAACGAAACGGACATCTATGTAATACAGGACAAAAAAAGCTATCCGACGGTGTTTTCGGAGATTATCAACAGGTATGCACAGCTATCGGATATGATAAATGTACAGTATATCAGCCCCTATGAAAACCCCGTTTTTATGGACAGCTGCAGTCAGAAGGGTATTAACCTTCAGGAGTCAGATATCCTTGTCAGCGGCGCAAAGGGCGACAAACAGATTACCTACGATGATATGCTGGTGTATTCAGGGGAAAACTTTACGGGAATTGACCTTGAGCAGAAGCTTACAAGTGCCATAATGTATGTTAATACGGAGGAGCGCCTCAATGTGCTGTTCACTACAGGGCACAATGAGAGAGCTAGTGCTTCCCTCGAAAGCATCTTTTCAGATAACAACTACACATGCACGACCTCTTATATTAGCTCGGAGAACCTTGATGATTACAATATCATAGTTATTGCGAGCCCTACGAAGGATTTCACCAACGATGAGACAAGGGCTCTCAGCTCGTATCTGGACAATGGCGGAAAGCTGATGGCGTTTTTTGAACCGGGTATAAATTCCTATGACAATCTTTCGGCGCTGATTGAGAAATGGAACATTGCATTGCACGACAATACCGTTTTCGAGTCGCAGCTGTATACCGACGGAAATCCCATAAACATAATCCCACTCTATACAACCCATGCAATCAACACATATTTTGAGACAAACCAGTATTATGTTGTTATGCCGTCCTCCCGCAGCATAGACATGCTGACGGGTTCTGCGGATGTAAAAGTTACACCAGTTCTGCTGACATCCTCTGCCGCATATTCCAAAGAGGGGTCTCAGTATTCTGATGTGCTTCCTGAGGGCGAGGATGAAGAAGGAAACTTTGTTCTTGCCGCCGTTGCCGAGAAGGATTCCTCGGGTGGAGCGATTTTTGTTGCAGGTTCCCGTTATCTTTATGCTGACGATCTGATGGGGATGGAGAACTATGCAAACAGTGCATTCATAACTCAGGTTGTTAATTATCTGTGCAGAAGTTCAACTGCAGTGGATATTGCTCCCAAGACTTTGAACGGCAGCAGCATTGCCGTCACTAAGGTTCAGGAAGTGATTATTGCAGTTGTGTTTGTAGCCATCATTCCCCTTGCAATTCTCGGATACGGCATTTCGGTTAAGACGAGGAGGAACAGACTGTGAAAAAGAAGATTCAGGCGTTATATATCCTCCTTGCTCTGATAGTGCTGTTTTCCGTTGGAATAGTATTATGCGGCAGAACGGACAAAAAGCAGCAGACTGCCGGAAACGAGGAGTCTGAGCCGGTTCAGGTCACGGATATTTCTGTGGCGGATATAGGTGCGCTTGCGGTAACCAATGACAAAGGCACCTTCGGCCTTATGATTTACGGTGACAGCATAGAGCTCATACCCGTCGACGACGGAAAGGAACTTGAGTTTGACGCCGCGGCGGTTGATTTGGGGGAGATGCGTGCCTTTGTATATGCCGTCTGTCATATGAATGCAGACAGGCAGATAGAAAGTGACGGTAAACTTGCTGAATACGGCTATGAAAGTCCAAAGTCCACGGTGAAGCTTTTCAAAAACAACGGCGATACGGTTGAACTCAAGCTGCTCAATCCCGGCGCCTTTGACGGTGCATATTACCTGTACTCCGAGGAGAACGGATCCCTTTATCTGGTGGATAAGAGTACCGCTGATTTTATGCTCCGTTCTGCTGCGGACTTTATGAATCACTCGCTGTTCCCGGAAATAGGTTCGGCAAATCTGAACAGTCTGGAAAGCATCACCCTGAAAACAGTTGACGGAAGCGGATTTGAAATTGAAAACAAAGGCGGAGTGTTCTTCCTTTCAGACCCAATTGAGCAGAGACTCAGAACCAGCCTGATATACAGCAATCTTGCAGCTCCGCTGGGTGCCATATACGGAACGGAATGCATCCAGGTGGCAGGAGACACTTCAGCTTTCGGCTTCGATTCAGCCGACTGCCGTGTGGATATGCGCTTCTCCGGAGAGGAGTATTCGGTTGCCTTCTGCTCAAATGAGGATGGATATCTTATGGCGGATATGAACTCCGGAATGATATATTCAATCTCCAAAGATGAATACAACTCATTCTCCAAGGATTACATGGAACTTCTGGGCGGAACCCCATTCTACTATTCCCTTGCCGACTGCAGAAGCATACGCATCTCCTCAGCAGACCGAGAGGCATACTACGAGGTCAGCGGAACAGGTGAGAGTATGACCCTGAATTGCGATGGCGAGATTTTGGACGCGGAAAAAGCGGTATCCATATCCTCTCTGATAAACGGAGTGAGAATATCCAGTTCGCTGGCTACTGAAGTAAACGGTGACCCAGAACTGACAATAGTTTTCACGCTAACAGGCGGTAGCAACGAGACAGTGGAGTTCATAAAACTCGAGAATTCAGACAATTATGCTGCAGTGGTGAATGGAAAAGCCAATTTCAGCGTTCCGGGTACCGATGTGCAGGCCATTCTTAACGGTATTTTTATAGAAAACGCATAAAACGCAAAAAAATTTATTAAAAACATCAAAAAAAGCAAAATATTTTATATATAATTATCATTTAGAGTAGTTTCGACTACCAAAATAATAACTGGAGGAAAACCAAATGAAAAAGATCCTTGCACTTGTTATGGCACTGGTAATGATTTTTGCTATGTGCGCATGCGGCAAGACAGCGGCTCCTGCTGAGCAGGCAGCTCCTGCAGAGGAAGCAGCTCCCGCAGAGGAAGCAGCACCTGTAGAAGAGGCAGCACCCGTAGCTCTTACCGATGTAACAATCTGCGGCACAAACGGAAAGGGCGATACTCAGTCCATCGCTCACGAGAATTTCGCAGCATACCTGAATGAGCTCGGCGGCTGGAATGCAGTTGCTATGGTCAGCTCTGAAATGGGCAGCACAGACGACGTTCTCGAGCAGGCAATGGCAGGCGCAGCTGTTACAGCAGCTACTGACCCTGCACGTATTGCAGCATACTGCCCGGGCATTGGCATTCTCATGATGCCTTACATGTTCGACAGCTACGATCAGCTTGACGGTCTCATGGAGACCGAGCTCTACAAGGGCTGGTGCGAAGAGCTGAAGGATCAGGGACTTGTTCTCCTGACCAACAACTGCATCACAGGCTTCCGTATGTATGTTACCAAGAATCCTGTAAACGCTCCTGCAGATCTGAACGGTGTTAAAATCCGTACAATGGGCAGCGCAATTGCTCAGAACTCCATCAACGCTATGGGCGCTGTTGCAACAGCTCTCAACCAGAACGAAGCTTACAACGCAATCGAGACCGGTGTTGTTGACGGTGGCGAATGGCAGATTCCTACAATCTACTCTCTCCGTCTTTATGAAGTATGCAAGAACATCTCCTTCACAAAGCACTTCCTGCTTACCGGTTCTATCGTTTGCGGTTCCGCATGGTTCGACACTCTGAGTGAAGAGCAGCAGACCCAGATGACCGAGACAGCTGTCAAGGCATACGGCGAGACCAAGGCAATGGTTCAGGAATACGAGACAAAGTACATCGATGAGATGGTTAAGGATTACGGTGTAACCGTTAACGAGAACCCCGATATCGAAGCTTTCAAAGAAGCAACAGCATTCCTCTACTCTGATGATGCTACCACCGGCGGTCTCGACTTCCTCGCACTCCGTGATGAGCTCTATGCTCAGATGGGCATTGCATAATCAGGAAATACCTGACGCGTTAAAAAACTGCTAAGTTTTAAAGCGGCATATCATTTTCAAGCGATATGCCGCTTGTTTTTAATCTCTCCGGACAAAGGCGGGCAATTAAATGAAAAAGTTTTACAGGGGTTATTGCCTTGTTGAAAAGTACATTACCGCTGCAGCCTTCTTTATGATAATAGCGCTGACATTTTTCAACACGGTAATGCGTATCTTCAATCACCCGATAGTATGGTGTGATGACATCAGCCTTCTTCTTTTCAGCTGGTGTGCTTTTTTGGGCGCTGATGTCGCCCTCAGGTCCAACCGTCTAGTCGGTATGGACATCCTCACAATGAACCTTCCCGTTAAGGCTCAGAAAATTCTGCAGCTTGTGGTTTACACTTTCATGCTTGCAGTTCTCGTTATGTTTGTCATTAAGGGCTTCGAACTTGCAATTATGAACTGGAAGCGCTTTATGAACTCTCTTAAACTCTCTTACGGCTGGGCAACGCTCAGCTTGCCCATAGGCAGTATTCTGCTAATAATAACCATTCTGGTTAAAGTGGGCGTAACGATAAAAAACTTCAATAATGATGATTTCACTATCAAGATGCATCATCCTGATACTGATCCTGTAAAGGAGGCAGAGGAATGAGTCCGTTAATGATTCTTGTTCTTGCATTTGTCATTCTCCTGCTGATAAATGCCCCTATCGCTTTCGTAATCGGCGGCGCAGGTATATTCTGGTTTATGAGCAAGGGGACTTTCCCCATGAGCATAGCTATCCAGCGTGTTGTCGCCCAGACACAGTCAATAACCTTCCTTGCAGTTCCCTTCTTCATTCTTGCCGGCAACCTGATGAACAAAACGGGTATCACCCCCCGCCTTATGAAGTTCTCCCAGATTGTAACCCGGAAAATGATAGGCGGAACATGCCAGGTTTCAGTTCTGCTTTCCACACTTATGGGCGGTGTTTCAGGTTCTGCCGTTGCTGATGCAACTATGGAAGCCAGAATCCTCGGTCCCAGCATGATTGAAAGAGGCTATCCCAAGGGATATGCAGGCGGCGTTCTTTGTCTCACCAGCCTTATTACTGCCACGATTCCCCCTTCCCTGGGGCTTATACTCTACGGTTTTATAGGCAATGTTTCCATAGGCCGCCTGTTCTGCGCAGGTATCGTACCGGGTCTTCTCATGTGTGCAGCCCTTATGATTACTGTTCACATCACCAGTAAGCACAAAGGCTATGATGTCCCTGCTGATGATGTTCCTGCACCAACAAAAAAGGAAGTATGGGGTGCAGCTGTAGAGTGTTTCTTCGCACTTGTGTTCCCTATCCTTCTTATTGTTCTTATCCGCTTTGGTCTGTGCACATCAACGGAAGCCGGCGCGGTTGCGGTTGTTTATGCTCTGTTCTGCGGCACAATAGTCTACCACGAACTCACATGGAAGGACTTTGTAAGTGCCTTGGTGGACAGCGTTATCGATACTGGCGGAGTTATTATAATCATAGCAATGTCCGGTATCTTCTCCTATGCAATAACAGTTGAGCAGGTGCCTACCGTTCTAGGAAAGTACCTCCTTGGTATGACGGAAAGCCCCCAGATTATGATGATAATCATAATCATCTTCCTGACGATTACAGGTATGTTCATAGACTCCAATGTTAACATCCTTCTCTTCACACCGCTCATCCTTCCGGTTCTCACGAACATGGGAGTTAATCCGGTGCATTTTGGAATCATAATGATGACAATAGTTACTATGGGCTGCATGACCCCGCCTGTCGGCACTGCATGCTACAGTGTCTGCGATATCTTGGACTGCCCAATTTCGGAATATGTCAAGCATTCCTGGCCGTTCTTCCTTGCGGTTATCCTGCTGGATATTCTGATGGTCTTTATACCGGATATAATTCTGGTGATTCCAAACCTGATTTACGGCTGACAAATAACCAAAGGAGGCGCTTACAAAGCGCCTCCTAATAACTTGTATGAAAATTACTCTTAATACAAACAAAAAAGTGCTCCTTTCGGAACTGCTGACAGAAAACGGCATTCACGTTTCCATGCCCTGCGGGGGTATGGGAAAGTGCGGTAAATGTTTTGTCAAACTCAACGGTGAAACGGTCAGAGCCTGCAGCACATACGCTGAAGGGAGTTGTGTTATAGAAGTTTCAGATGACTCCGAAGGAACTATCCTTCAGGGCGGGGACAGTACCGTTGTGCCGAATCCCCCGCGGGAAGGCTTTGGAGCAGCAGTGGACCTGGGCACAACAACTATTGCCGTCAGCGTCTTCAATCTGCTCACAGGGATAAAAACAGGCGATGAGAGGGCTTGGAATGCCCAGAAAAGCTACGGTGCGGATGTTATTAGCCGCATTGATTATATCAATAAGAATCCGGACGGTTTGCAGGAGCTTTCATCACTTGTACGCAATCAGGTTAGGGAAATGATTTCAGCATACGATGTAACAGAAATCATGATTTCCGGCAACACAGTGATGCAGCATATCTTTGCCGGAATATCCCCAAGCGGAATAGCTGTCGCACCCTTTACCCCAACAACGCTTTTCGATGACTTCAGAGATGAATTGGACGGAATCCCCGTGTATTACGCCCCATGCATAGCCGGTTATGTTGGAGGGGATATTGTTTCAGGTTTGCTTGCCACAGGCTTATATGATAGCGAAAAGCCGGTAATGTTTATAGATATAGGCACAAACGGTGAGATGTCGATAGGAAACCGGGACGGCATTTTCTGCTGTGCGGTTGCCTGCGGCCCTGCCTTTGAAGGTGCTGAAATAAGCTGCGGCATGCCGGGTCTTGCAGGTGCAGTAAGTCATGTGGAAAATGAAGACGGAAAGCTGAGCTATGAAACAATCGGAAACACAGAAGCCCGGGGTATCTGCGGCTCAGGACTGATTGACCTTCTTTCAGTCCTGCTGGAAACCGGAGATTTGGATCAATCCGGCAGACTTGAGAACAAGCTTTTCAGACTAACCGACACGGTTTCAGTCAATCATGCGGATGTAAGAAAGCTGCAGCTTGCAAAGGCTGCCGTGCGGGCGGGAATATCTGTCCTGATGTCAGAGACCGGGTTGAGCTTTGATGATATAGATGCCCTGTATCTTGGCGGTGGCTTCGGCACGTTCCTTAAGGGAGAGAGCGCGGTGGCAATAGACATGCTTCCCGCTGAGCTGCTGAGAAAAATAAAGCCGGTAGGGAATGCATCGTTAAACGGGGCATCAATCGCACTGCTCTGCACAGAGCAGCGGAAAAAGCTTATAGAAATACAGAGAAAATGTCGTTATATTGAATTATCCGGAAACAGCATGTTCAACGATGAGTTTGTTGAGCATATGCTGTTCGGAGAGGAGTAAAAAATGGGCAAATTAACATTACTTGATGGCGCCAGCGGCACATTACTGTGGGAAATAGCCGAAAAGAACGGGGTGGCAAAGGACCCTGTGTGGAAGTACAATATTGAGCACCCCGATTTTGTCGCTGCTATAGCCAAGCGATATATTGAGGCAGGTTCCGATATCATATTTACAAACACTTTCAGTGCCAACCGCAGTTCGGTTGCACGCTCAACATACTCCGTTGAGCAGATTGTGACGGAAGCCGTTAAGATAGCAAAGTCCTGCACTGAAGGCACAGATGTAAAGACCTTCCTCGATGTGGGTCCGCTTTCGGAAATGCTTGAACCATACGGTGATCTGGAAGAGGACGAAGCGGAGGAAATCTACCGCGAGATAATCGAACCGGGTGTTACAGCCGGAGCAGACGGTATCGTTCTTGAAACTTTCATGGATCTGGAAATGCTCAAGATTGCAGCCCGTGTTGCCTGCGAATCGGGTCTTCCCGTATTCTGCTCAATGTCATTTGAAAAGCACGGAAAAACAATGTTCGGCAACAGCGTTGAGCAGATCGTTGAGGAGCTTTCTGAATTTCCGGTTACCGCTATTGGCATGAACTGCTCGCTCGGACCGGATGCTGCTGTTTCAATTATCAAGCAATTTGCAGAAAACTCTAAACTTCCCGTGTTTGCAAAGCCCAATGCCGGTTTGCCGGTAATGGCTGAGGACGGAACTATGGTTTCACCATACACCGCAGAAATGTTCTTTGAGGAAATACAGCCTGTTCTCGACACTGTCTCATATGTGGGTGCATGCTGCGGGTCAAACCCGGATTACATAAAGGTTCTTAAATCATGGAGGGACAACTGAACATGGAAATAAATATTCACGAATACCTTGTCGACCTTGAAGGTAGAATTGACGAAGTGCAGGAGGAAAAGCTCCTTGCAGATTACTATGCCTTTGCGGACAGGAAAATGGATGACCGCAGCTATTTTGAGCCCAAGCGTAACCCGGCTCCAAGCAATCTTGACTGGCCGGATATCTGCTTTAATGACACCTTCCGTGAATTTGACAAAATGATATATAAGCAGCTTCGCCGCTGTAATGACCAGCTCACAAAGGGTGGCGGAGAGCTTCTCGTTGTGAGACCGAGCTACGGAATAGGACTTATTCCCAGCATGTTTGGCTGCGAACTGAAGTTTCTGCCTGATGAGCAGGATTATCTTCCATCTCCCGTAAAAATGGACTGGGACAGCATCATGCAGCTGGTGGAAGACTTTAAGTCCGGAAAGAAGCCGGATGTACGTTCAGGACTTGGACAGAAATGCATAGATGCCGGACATCATCTTGAAGAGCTGCTTGAAAGCTATCCCAAGATCAAAAAATATCTGCACCTCTATACGCCTGATACCCAGGGTCCCTGCGATGTTGCGGAGGCACTGATAGGCAGCGATTTCTATCTTGATCTCTATGATGAAGAGGATGCGATTCACGACATCACGGATATGATAACGGACACATTTATCCGCTTTGTCCGGGTTTGGAAAGAGGAGTTCCCCTGCTGCGGCAATGACTATTCCTTTGATTACGGCCTGATTTACAAGGGTGGAATACTGATTCGCGAAGACTCGGCATGCAACATTTCGGGCACAATGTATGATGAGTTCTTCTTCGAATCCGACCAGAAGATTATCAGCGCATTCAACGGAGGTCTCATTCATTTCTGTGGCAGAGGAGACCATCTTGTAAAGAGTTTTTCAAACATTGAAGGCGTGACAGCCATAAACATGTCACAGCCCGATATGAATAAAATGGATGAGATAGTATATCCAAATACGATTGACAAGGATATTCAGATTATCGGTATGCCAAAGTTTGAAATCCGCCGCTGTGACAGGCATGGTATCAATCTCAAGGGAATGGTTCATGTGGGCATCTGCGTTGCTGCATGGATGGGTGAACCGGAAACGGATCCAAGAGGGGAAGACTGCTGACGGCTATGGATGGAGAGAGAAAGCCAAGTGCGCTTACTAAAACTTGTACCGTCGTTCTGATAGCTCTATTCTGCTGCCTGCTCTGGGGCAGTGCCACGCCATGCATAAAGGTCGGCTATGGTCTTTTCAGCATAGCCTCCGAAGATACCATGAGTCAGATTCTCTTTGCGGGCATCCGCTTCACTCTGGCGGGCATTCTCACGATACTCTTCAGCAGCCTTGCGGGTAAAAAGATGATTGTTCCTGAAAAAGGCTCATGGAGCATGGTTTTCGTTCTTGCACTCTTCCAGACCATTATCCAGTATTTCTTTTCCTATATCGGGCTTGCCCACACTACGGGGGTTAACGGCACGATTATCATCGGGATGAACGCTTTTTTTGCGGTTCTGATTTCAAGCCTGATATTCAGAATGGAAAAGCTCACACCTGCAAAGATAATTGGATGTTTAATAGGTCTTGCGGGTATAGCCGTAATTACCCTGAAGGGAAAGGATTCACTCGGTTCAGGATTTAAACTGAACGGGGAGGGCTTTATGCTGGTATCATCCCTTTCCTACGCGCTATCATCAGTGCTTATCAAACGCTTTTCCACAAAGGCGAACCCGGTGGCTCTCAACGGCTACCAGTTTGTGATAGGCGGACTGGTAATGGTTGCGGTATCTCTGCTTCTCGGGGGAAAGGTTGAAGCAGGGAAGCCAACGGACTGGTTCCTTATGCTCTATCTTGGCTTTATATCCGCGGCGGCATATACACTTTGGAGTTTGCTGCTCAAATATAACCCGGTATCAAAGATAACGGCCTTTACATGCACCACACCGGTCTTCGGCGTAATTCTTTCAATCATACTGCTAAATGAGGGAAGTCAGGTTTCAGTACTGAGATGCGTACTTGCACTCGCCCTTGTAACAGCAGGTATACTGATAGTCAACAGACAGAAGCAGTAGCGTTTTAATGCTTTTTGAGTTCTTTATCGAGGAACAAGAATCCTCCCGCAGTGGGAAAACTGTAAATTTATAAACGAGGCAATACAATGGTGAAAAATTTCGTTAAAGATAATCTTAACGTGCATATCTATCCTAATCGAGTTGAGATGGGGTGCGATGCGGCTAATGACATTGCAAACAGGCTGCGCGCTTTATTGGATGAAAAGAATGAAGTCAATGTAATGTTTGCGGCGGCCCCTTCTCAGTCGGATGTACATACCGCGCTTATTGCGGAGGAAGGGATTGACTGGACAAGGATAAATGCGTTCCATATGGATGAATATGTTGGTCTTGACGCTTCCCATCCGGCAGGTTTCCGTAATTTTCTGAAGCGGGCGCTATTTGACAAGCTGCCGTTCAAGAGTATAAATCTCATAGACGGGAATGCGCTGAATCCGGAAGAGGAAGCAATGCGCTATGCAGAACTGTTACATAATAACCACATGGATGTATGCGTGTTGGGCATTGGCGAAAATGGACATGTTGCATTCAATGATCCCGGAGTAGCAGAGTTCAACGACAGCAAATTTGTCAAGGTTGTTGACCTGGATGAGATTTGCCGGCAACAGCAGGTCAATGATGGTTGTTTTGAGACAATAGACCAGGTCCCAAGTCAGGCTCTCACTGTAACAGTCCCCGGACTTGTTCGTGCGGATACTCTTTTCTGCATTGTTCCTGCAACCACTAAGGCAAATGCTGTTCTTCGGACAATAACCGGTGAGATATGCGAGGAATGCCCGGCTACAGTCATGCGCAATCATACAGATGCGACTTTGTATTTGGACAGCGATTCATCAGCACTTCTGCCGGCAGATGTTTTTAATAACTAAATACAGAAACATTTCTACAGTTCATCTTATTAATAAACCTCCATTATAGTGTAAGATATAAGCACAATAATGGAGGTATATTTATTCCAACGATGGTTCAGATTTATATCATGTTTTGAGTTAGGAAAGATTATATGTAAGCATATGTTGCACTCCTTGACAGACCACTTTTTTTGGTTTATTTTGTATTAAAGGGTAGGCTTGCGGTCGCCCTTTGAAATATAAATTTCTATAATCTATTCCGTCTATACGCGGAGGGGAAATTGAAACAGAAAAAAGCACTTCTGATAATAATCATAGTCACGCTTGCATTTATTTGGGGGCATTCCATGATGCCTCCGGAGACCTCATCTCTGGAGAGTAAATGGGTTATGAAGCTCGTAACCCCATTCCTTGAACTCTTTGTGGGGAAAGGCAATGTCACAGAGCATCTTGTGCGGAAGCTTGCCCATTTCTGTGAATTCACCCTGCTGGGCGCTGAGTTGATGCTGTATTTCGGAATGCCGGAAAGACGGATGCTGCTACGGACGCTGAACCTTGGCCTTGTAGCAGCTCTGCTGGACGAAACTGTACAGATTTTCTCGGGGCGAGGTGCGGCTATTCCCGATGTGTGGCTCGATTTCTCGGGTGTGCTCACCGGAACACTGATTACTCTTTTGGGAATGCTCATAGGAAGACGTCGGAATAAACACAATCAGTAACTTCTGTTTCAGGTGTTAAGGAGCCTATTATGCAGAAATATGACTTCAAAGCAGGAATTCCTCCTCTTATACTGTGCCTCTTAATGTGGGGCTTTCAGCCGTTGTACTGGTATATCTGCCCCGACAATATGGACACACTCTTCCTCATGGTTATGAGAATCGTTTGGGCGGCTGTATTCTGCGTTGCTATTCTGGCTTTTCAGAAAAAACTCCCTCAGCTCATTGCTGTATTCACGGACCGCAATGTCCTCAAGAGAGAGATTCCCGCATCGATTTTTTTGGCGGTGGACTGGCTGGTTTATCTTTTTGCCGTAAAAAACGGCAAGGTTCAGCAGACTGCGCTTGGTTACTACATTATGCCTCTTGTGCTGTTTCTGTTCGGCGCGCTGATCTTCCATGAAAAGTTCCACTGGCAGTATTTCATTATGCTCGGTCTGATTATAGTAGGTATTATCTTCTCTGTGGGAGGCTTCGGCGAGTTTCCGTATGTCACTCTGATTCTGGCATTTGCCTTTGCAATATATGCAGCGCTCAAAAAGACCCTGAAAGTCGACTCCATTGTTTCAACGACCTCGGAAATACTGATTATGGTGCCATTTGCTCTGGTATATATAATCTTTTCTCCGGCATCAAGGAGCACAATCTCCGCAATGGCCGGCACTGACTGGCTGTTTCTTCTGGGCGCCGGCGTGGTCACTGCTCTGCCCATGCTTTTCTATGCGTTGGGAATACATAACCTGCCGATGATGATGTGCGGTCTGTTGGAGTATTTCTCACCAACATTCTCGTTTATTTGTTCGCTGATAATGGGCGAAGGCTTTAATCAGGACAAACTTCGCAGCTTCCTGTTTATCTGGGCGGGAGTGCTATTGTATATCATCTATCTGCTTAGAAGGAATCCGGACAAGCAGTAACACCGGATTATCAATCTGTATGAAATCCACAATCAGCACCCGAAGCCTTCTGCCGTAAAAGGGTAAAGCAGTAATTCTATAAATAACGCGAAAAGTGCGGTCCGCAGACCGCACTTTTTATATATTCTTTATCTCTTTTCGGGAACTATTTCAATCCAGTAGCCGTCGGGGTCTTCGATGAAGTATATCCCCATCGATGGGTTTTCAAAGCAGATACAACCCATTTCCTGATGCTTTTTGTGAGCTGCGTCATAATCGTCCACACGGAATGCAAGATGGAATTCATCTTCGCCAAGGTCATAGGGTTCGGTTCGGTCACACAGATATGTGAGCTCCAGGGTGAAATCGGTTTGACCGTCTCCGAGGAAGACCAGCTTGAAGCTTCCGTCTGAAGCGAGCTTTTCACGAACGGGCTTCAGACCCAACGCTTCATCGTAGAACTTCAAGCTTCTTTCAAGGTCGAGGACATTAAAATTGAAATGGTAAAATTTGAACATATAACTTTTCTCCTTCTACTGTGTCAATGAAATACTGTTGTGGCGGAGCACCTTTCAGGTCTCCGCCACGGTTTAACTATTAACGTTTTACTTTTTCAGAAAGCTAGCAAAGGCCACGGCAATAAGACCGCAGTCTATAATGCCTGCTGCAATGAGAACTGCCAGAGCACCGCCGGATATTACTTCCATACTGTTACCTCCTTAAATCCATCCCAGGAAGGCGCAGATTACTATGAGAATCGCGTCAAATCCAAGGATACCGCCGGTGACCAGCGCAGACTGCTTTATTGTCGGCCGGTCGTGAACATAGAACGCTGTGGAGAAGAAGGGGAGATACCCGATAATCCAGAGAACCCATGGGAAACGTCTCTGCCAGAAGGTCCACTCCCAGGTGAGTATGCCGCAGTAGTTCAGGAAGCATTCGATGATGACTGCCAGGGTGGTCAGTACAAAACAGTAAAAAATGCGGTTGTTGATACCCAGAATCTTTTTCTTGGGGTCCTCCGGCAGCATGAGACAGACTGTGATGCCCATGAGCAGGAACATGAAGGAAATCTCAATATTGTAGCCAATCATAATGAGCAGCGCGGTGTCGCCTACGCCAACCGGTGTGCCCCACACGGGAGCGTATCCACTGATATAGCAGATCATTGAGTTCCATATTTCATTGAAAATGTCAACTCCCCAGAGAGCAAAGCCTGCCAGAACCACCTTGTAGTGCTTCTCACTCAGCTCCTTGGTGACAACATACATCACCAGCAGCAACAGCGGTACAACATACCAGTGCATAGTCTGCGTCGGATCCCTTAGAATCGTCTGGGCAGACTGGGTAAATTCGGAATAGCCGTCCATTGTTCCAATCCTCCGTATATATCTAAAAATTATTCGTACTCAATCGTTGCAACGGGCTTGGGGCTGATATCGTAGAGAACGCGGTTTACACCTGTGACCTCCGCAAGGATTCTGTCTCTGATTTTATAGAGAAGCTCGTAAGGAATTTCCTCAATCGTTGCGCTGGTGGCATCAATACTGTTGACGGCTCTGATGATTACAAGCCATTCATCCGTGCGCTTGCCGTTCTTTATACCTGTAGAGGTAAAGGGAGGCACAACGGTGAAGTACTGCCATACCTTGCCCTGAAGGCCTGCATTTGCAAATTCCTCGCGGAGAATTGCATCGCTCTCGCGGACTGCCTCAAGGCGGTCACGGGTAATCGAACCGACGCAGCGGACACCGAGACCGGGACCCGGGAAGGGCTGACGGAATACCATGCTTTCGGGTAATCCAAGTGCTAGACCAACCTGACGGACCTCGTCCTTATAAAGGAACTTAACAGGCTCAACCAGCTCAAAGTTGAGGTCTTCGGGAAGACCGCCAACATTGTGGTGCGACTTAACTCCGTCACTTTCAAGAATGTCGGGATAGATTGTGCCCTGGGCGAGAAATTCGATACCGTCGAGTTTCTTTGCTTCCTCTGCAAAGACATCTATGAACTCCTTGCCGATGATTTTGCGCTTCTTCTCAGGGTCTGATACTCCTGCAAGCTTGTCGAGGAATCTGTCGGTGGCGTCAATATATATGAGGTTTGCGCCAAGCTGATTCTTAAACACTTCAATAACCTGCTCCGGCTCACCTTTGCGGAGAAGGCCGTGGTTTACATGGACGCAGACCAGCTGCTCTCCAACTGCCTTAATCAGCAGTGCAGCAACAACGGAAGAATCAACACCGCCGGAAAGGGCGAGAAGAACCTTCTTGTTACCTATCTGTTCGCGGAGCAACTTAATCTGCTCGTCAATAAAAGCCTGAGCTAGTTCGGGGTTGTTAATACGTGCCAGGGATTCGGGTCTTACGTTATCTGAATTTGACATACTGATGTCCTCCAAAATTAGAATACAATATTATTTATCCGCGGCTGTTTTCATAGGTTGGAATCGGCCTGCGCTTGTGCTCACTGCGGCTGTGGTATCTTTCTATTATAGCCAGGTCTTTTTCATCCGCTTCTCCGGTGAGAAGATACCTGTCAATTGCGGCATAGCTGACGCCCATCTCCTGTTCATCGGTCTGACCGTCAAAGAGTCCGGCTGAGGGGGCTTTGTCTATAATGCAACGCGGTGCGTTGAGATACTCAAGAAATTCAAGAACCTCAGTTGCCGTGAGGTCGGATATGGGGTCAAAATCGGAGGCACCGTCACCCCATTTTGTGAAATAACCCATGTAAATCTCACTGCGGTTACCAGTGCCTGCCACAAGCCGGTTTTCTGCTGCGGCTATGGCATAGAGCGTTGTCATTCTGAGACGCGGGGCGATATTTGTAAGGGCGGCGCTGTTCAGTTCGGTGACTTTCTCGTATTCGGCGGTTGCAGCTTCGCGGACGGGTGTTAAATCTACAACGCGGTTCTCAATGTTGAACTGCTTAGCCACAGCGTTCCCGTCGTCGGCATCCTGACCGTAGTTTCTCTTTGAAGCGCATGGCATAATGATACCTACTGTGTTATCACATGCTGCTTTACAGAGAATGCCAACAAGTGCGCAGTCCTTTCCGCCTGAGTTTCCAAAAACAATGCCGTCTACGTGAGCACTTTCAACAAGCTCCTTTATAAATGCGACTCTTTTATTATATTCATCTTCATAATTCAACTTCCGTATGCCCATGGAAATACTCCTCCTTCATAAAACTTGGGATCATTGCCGGCGACAGTATAATCTGCCTTATCATATCCGAACTGCTCAACCAGCAGTGCATAGCGGGGGATATAACCGCTTCCGTCAGGTTCATAGCGCCAGTCGCCGTGAGGGTCATAGACTTCGGTGTTTACCTGGCAGTCAGGATGACGCCTCTTGAACTCTTCGACCTGCTCGGTGGGAATTGGCGTTAAGGTTCCAATCCATAGGCGCTCAAGATCCAGGTCGTAAATAGGACTGATGTCGCAGAGGTCAAAATTCCAGCCAATATTGAGATGTTTAAGCTCTTTAAGGCCTGAGAGAGGACTGAGATCTGTTATATTGTTTGTCTGGATTTCAAGAAATTCGAGGTGAGGACAGTTTGCAAGCGGTGTTGTATCGGTAAACCATGCCATGGCAAGAATTGCAACCTCGAGCTTCGGCATATAGGCAACAAAGGAAATATCGTGAAGGACTTCATTATGCCCCACATCGAGGTACTTCACATCGGTACAGTATTTCAGAGACTGTGTATTCTCCGGGGTCAGATTTCCGCCAAGACCGGGGCAGGAGGCAAGAATCTTCTCTACGTCCGTTCTGCAGGTGTATGCCTCACCGAAAAATACACGCCATACAACCTTGACATTCGGGAAATCATCCCTTATGGCAGCCATATCCTCATCGGAAACATGACAGTAATCCATGTCCAGAAATGTGAGATTGGGCATGCACGCGATTACACGCCGCACCAGCTCCCCGTTGTCGGATATCTTTATATGGTTAATGTCCATCTCGGTATCGGATAGAGTGAACGGCTTATCATAGAGGGTGAAGGAATAGTTGAACTCCGCATCGGGAGCCGCATCCTCAAGAGTTTTGATGTCTTCCCATTCCAGAGAACAGGTCTCATCACTGCCAAGTTCAACACTTTTAAGAACAGTACACTGCTGCAACGCGGCAGCAAGCTCCTGAACCTGGGAACTGTCTGCTTCGCTCAGGTCAAGCTTTGCGCAGTCGGCGGAGATTTTATACTGCCCCACACTAAACACCGGAACGGGAGTGGGGGAAGGACTTGGCGTCGGAGAGGGTTCTGCTGTGGGAACAGGCTCAGGGCTTCCACTTCCGCATGCTGTCAGACACAGTGCAAAGAGCAGGAGAATCAGCAGAGCTGTTATGCAAATTGATTTTGAGGATTTCATCTGTATCTAGCCGATTTTTCAGGGTCGGGCGGATTGTCGTGACTGTTATTGTAATACGGATCATATCCGGAGAAATTTTGCCCCTGACCGTTTTCACCGTAGTTGAATATCTCACGAATTTCTTTATACTGAGGCCAGTAGACATTGGGGGCAATTGGCTGGTTTACTTCCTTATACCGCCATGTGCTGTCAACCTCGTTGTCTGTAGTGTTGACCTCACAGTCAGGGTGAAGCTTTCGGAATTCGTCAATCTGCTTTTGAGGAACCTTGGTGGCATTGCCCAGCCAGAGGCGTTCAAGGTTAAGACCATAAAGCGGGGTAATATCTTCAAGATAAATACAGTTGCCCATTTGAAGATCCGTAAGCTCCGTACATTCCGCCAGAGGGCTCAGGTCTTTTATGGGGCATAAACCTACCTCAAAGTATCTAAGATGCTTACAGTTGGCGAGAGGACTTAAATCCTTTACATTGGAGTGGTATATTATTAGGACTTCCAGATCAGGCATATATGAGGTGAATTTTATGCTCTCCATTTTGTTGTTATGCCCGACGTCGAGATATTTAACCTTAGTGCAATAAGTCAAAGGCTTTGAGGATTCATCATCCTTTAATCCCCAGTCACCGTATGGATCCATTGCGGAGCAGAGTATTGTTTCAACATCCGTTCTGCAACTGTAGTTATAACTGAAAAAGACGCGCCAAACTATACCTCTATCCGGGAAATCGTCTCTCAGCTTAGCCATGAGCTCATATTCGGCATCTGAATGGCCAATACAGCCATCAATATCGGTATAAGTGCATTTGTTCATGCAGGGGAGAACCTGACGCAAAGCCGCGAAACTGTCATCAACCGGGATTTTGCGCAGGTCAATTTCTGTATCGGAGGTATTCAGACTCTCACCATATAGTGTAAAGGAATAATCATAGACGGGATTAGAGTTAGCAGAGACAATTTCGGCAAAGGAATTCCAACTGATGGGGGATTCTTCCTCAGAACCCACATGCACATTTGAGAGCATTTTCATATATGGAAGTAGCTTAATAAGTTTGGATGTATCTGCAACACCTTCAATATCCAAAGATTCACTTTTTATATCTGTGTTTTTTCTATTGAAGTCGAAGCTGTAGGAATAATCCAAGTTAGGATAAGAGGAAGCAATGCTAACGAAACCATCAGCTGAAAGATTGCTCTCATCACCAAGGTTTATAGCAGAGAGGTTTGTAAACTTACCAATGAGTGGTAACAGATCCTGAACATCACTGTCGGTATAGATACCTAAATCAAGAGACTCTACAGTCTTTTCAATTTCGCTGCCGTCCGGCATTGTAACTGTTGTAGGCTCGGCAATGACCTCAGGAGAAACCTGCTTCCCACAGGCACATAGGAGCAATATGTAGAATAAAAAGAAGAACGGTATTAAGAACTTCTGATACTTTAGCATACGTTTACCTCACATCGGTTAATCAATCGGATTTCCTGGAGGATCGGAGAGAACGTCGGGAGTGAAATTGTTGGGGTCGTTTTCCCAATACTCGCTCAGGAATGAAGTATCGATTTTTATCATGTTAACAGGTTCAATGTCATCACTATTTCCATCATACATCGGATCATTCCACGAAAAGGCATAGGCTGCCTCCGATAGATTATACTGAAAAGCTTTATAAACCACCTTCCAGTATCCAAGCGGACGCTGCGGAAGGTTGAGCGGGTCAGCTGCCCATTCCTCAGCTGTAGCTTGCTGCCAATATTTCCATTCTCCTAAAGTATATGCCTCTCCTTCCGACCCAACTTCTGTGTTGATTTTGCAATCAGGATGCTGCTCAGCATAATAGTTGTACTGGTCGGCCGGGATCGATGTTGAAGATCTATTACCAATCCATAAGCGCAAAAGGTCAAGATTATAAATGCAGGACATATCGGACACTTTCGGATTAGTTCCAATGTTCAGATGTTTCAGGTTCGTACAGCTTGCAAGGGGTGAAATATCACTAATACCGCAGTTTCCGGCCTCAAGATAAAGAAGGTTCGGACAGGAGGCAAAGGGTTCAAGGGTTGTGGGCTTCGTCATGGAAATAACTGCAATTTCCAGTTCCGGCATATATTTTATGAATGACAGATCGGTAAGTTCCTCATTGTGCCCTAAATCTAAGTACCGCACCTTTGTACAATACTTCAGCTGATTAGCATCTGAATTGGTAATAGCACCGCCTTTAGAGGGCTTTGAGGCAAGAATCTTTACAACATTTGTACGCACGCTGTAATTATCACCGAAGTTGACTCTCCAAATAACTTCTATATCCGGAAATTCATCGCGTATAGCAGCCATTGCCTGATTGGAAACCATACAGGAGTCCATATCAAGTGTTTTACAGTTGCGCATATACGGAAGGAGCTGTTTTACCGAAGCCCCCTCATCAGCCATCTGAATGTGGTTCAGGTCAAGGGTCTCAGCAGCAAGAGAAATCTGCTTGCCCCAAAAGTTCATGGTATAATCAAAAACGCAGTTCGGGGCGGTGTCGAGCAGTTTTTCAATATCGTCCATTGAGAGGGCGTTGGTCTCTTCACTGCCTATTTTTGCGTATGTGAGCTTGGTCATATACGGCAGAATCTGAACGATTGAGTCAATATCGGAGGATTTAATAGAACTGAGGTCGACAGACTCGTCAGAGAGAGAAATCGATTTTCCACCAATATCAAAGGTGTAATTGATAGCAGCCTGAGGAAATGTTTGAGCAAGCTGCGTTACCTGCTCCAAGGAGAGATCAGAACTTCCCGATTTGCCGAAATCAATGGTCTTCAGATTTGGTAGGAGAGAGAGTGTGGAAACAGCTTCACCAAGCTGGGATGAGCTGAGACCGGAAAGGTCAGCTGTTTCGGCATCAATTGAGATATCTCTTCCAAGTAAGCTGAGAGTGTAATTAAATGTGGCATAGGGAACCGCGCTTCTCAGTAGTGCCACATCATCCGCCGTTATAGGTGATGGGGAATCAGAGGAACTGCCCAGATCTATTGAATTAAGATTGGGGAGATACTTGAGCAATGATGCAGCAGATGCAGCATTTTCATGCGTAAGCCCTTTCAGCGTCACTGCCTGTGCCGAATTGTCTACGGTTGTTCCGTTGGGGAATGCAACGGTATAGCGAACCTGCACCTCAGGGTGGGCGTTAGCCCAACGCACAATCTCTTCATAGCAACTGCTTCCACTGAAATCTGCTGAACGAAGGTTGGTAAACTGATTAAGCAGGGAAGTCTCCCCATCCTGAAGGACAACACTCAGATTACTCGTGTCAGCAGGAAATCTACCCGATGCAAACCGAACCTTGGAGAAGCTCAGCATACCGAGTGTGTCATCCACGATATCTGCCCCAAAGGAGGAAGAACTTAGCACCATAAACAGAAGGTATGCTATCAGCAGCAGAATTACCAGGATGTAAGGAAGTTTACGTTTGACCCTCATTTTATAACTCCATTCCCTAAATGCTTTATTAATATAAGACGAATTTTTGCATGATAAATCAGTATATCATTATGGCATATTCTTTTCAAGATTGGTATTGATGAAACCTTGCGGTATAATGCATTTTTTGATAAAATTAACCGAATAAAACCCAAGGAAACGACTATATGGGGTGACTGCGATGCTGAGACTGATTATCGGAAAGGCCGGCACCGGAAAAACGGCGTCGGTAATGCAGGAGATTAAATCTCTTGCGGTACGAAATATTAAGAATACGGTTCTGATTGTTCCTGAGCAATACGGACATGAAGCGGAGCGTGAACTGGCAAAAGCCTGCGGGGACAGTCTGTCTCTTTATGCCGAGGTTATGAGCTTCACCGCTCTTACTAGAAAGCTGATGACACTTCAGGGAGGATTATCCGTGCCTTATCTGGATAAGGCAGGGAAGCTTCTTTGTATGTCGCTTGCTATGCAGAACGTTTCATCGAAGCTTGAAACCTTCAGACCCTCTGCGGATAAGCCTGAATTTCAGAACACACTTGTTGCCACAATGGATGAGATGAAAAATGCGGGAATCAGCCCGGAAATGCTCATAGAGGCGGCTTTGCAATGCGGAGATGAGCTGGCTGGTAAGCTGAACGAGCTGGCACTGATACGGGAGACATATGATGCCATCATCTCAAACGGCCATGCCGACCCGGCAGACAGAATGAGTGTGCTTGCAGACCTGATCAGAGAGAGTGCACTGGGACCTGACAACCATATATTCATTGATGGCTTTACAGATTTCACAGGAGCCGAGCATAGGGTAATCTGTGAACTGATGAAGAAGAATGTCAATCTCAGTATCTGTCTGACCCTTGATTGTTTGGATAAAGGCAGCGAGATTTTCTCACTCTCAAGGAGCAGTGCAAATAGAATACTCGATGATGCGAAGGAATGCGGCTGCGAACTTTGGAATGGCGACGGGGTGGACAGTAGACAAGATACTGTCCCGATGGAAGCGTGTCATGCTGCCACAATCAGAGAGTATGCGGATAATGTGTTCGGCTTTGACGGTAATATGCTCGAAGATGACGGAAGTGTTCAGATGTTCAGGGCGGACAACATGACGGCCGAGTGTGAGTTCGCAGCCGCAAAGATACTTGAACTTGTGCGTGAGACCGGCTGCCGTTGGAGGGATATCACGGTTGCAGCCAGAGGCTTTGACAGTTATAAGGCAATACTTCAGAGGACCTTTGAAAGGTATGGGGTGCCTCTGTTTATAACAGAAAAAACTGAATTGACGGCAAAACCGCTGCCCATGCTCATAAGCTATGCCTATGAAATCACATTGAATGGCTGGATGCCCGATGCCGTGCTTTCATACATGTGCACAGGACTTACCGGACTCGGTCCGCTGGAAAAGGACGAGCTCGGTGCGTATGTCTTCAGATGGCAGCTGAAGGAGAAATCCTGGAAAAGCCGCGAGAACTGGCAGCAGCATCCTGAAGGCTATGGGGTTGAACCCAGTGCAAAATCCAAATCCGCACTGGAAAGAATCAATGAAGCAAGGAAAAAGCTGTCGGCTCCGGTGCTTGCCTTTGCAAGGGCAAATGAGAAGGCCGGCACAGCAGCTGAGTATTCATCTGTGCTCGCAGATTTTCTGGATAAGCTTAATCTGGATGAACTGCTTACAAAAAAGGCTGAGCTTCTAAGGAGTGAGGGAAAGACTACGGAAGCGGACGAGTATCTGCAGCTCTGGGATGTTACCATTTCAGCGCTTGAGCAGATTAATGCGCTGCTCGGCAGTATGCCCATGACCGCTGAGCAGTTTTCCAAGCTTTTTAAGATGATGCTTTCGAAATACGACATCGGAATCATTCCGGTTTCTCTGGACTGTGTGTCCGCCGGTGAGCCTGACCGCATGAGAAAGCGCAATGTAAAGTACCTCATTCTGCTTGGCGCTGAGGATACCCGTATTCCAAGTGCATGTGAGGAAACCGGAATCTTTTCTACGGATGAACTCGAGACGCTTTATGCGTTGGGTGCTGCTCCGGGAGCTAATCCAGAGGATGAAATATGGCGTGAGTTTTCACTTATATACAACTGCCTTTCTCTGCCGTCGGAGGGACTGATAATGTGCTATCCCGCGGTCAATAGTGAAGGCGGAGAAACACGTGAGTCCATAATCATAAAGAGAGCCAAGAAGCTTTTCAACAGAGAATGCGGCAGAACGGATAACGAAGAAAACCGTCTGTCGGCGGAGAAGCCTGCACTTATGCTGGCACTGGATGACACAAAGAAGTATCACAGCGCAGCGGAAAAGTACTTTAAAGATGAAAAACCCGAAAGACTTCAGCAGCTTGAGAGAGCAAGCCGGCAGGAAAGAGGCAGTCTGTCGGAGGCAAGTGTTGAGGGACTGTATGGCAAAAAAATGAAAATAAGCGCTTCACGGGCGGACAGCTTCTTCTCGTGCCGCTATGCGTATTTCTGCAACTACGGTCTCAAGGCAAAGACTTTTGAGCCCGCCGAGTTCTCGGCACCGGAGCTTGGAAGCTTTACCCACTATGTGCTCCAGCATACGGCTGAGGATGTGAGCACGGAAGGCGGCTTCAAAGTTGTTCCAAACGAGCGCGTTGAGGAACTGGTAAAGAATTATATCGACCGCTATATACATGACAACCTCAACGATTTGAACGAGAAAACTGAGCGGTTCAGATATCTTTTCAGAAGAGCGGGGGACAGTATACTTCAGATTGCACTTGACATGGCAGAGGAACTGAGGAAATCGGATTTTGTCCCTGTTGCGTTCGAGTTGAATCTAAGCAACAGAGAAAGCTTCCCGCCTATACGGATTAATGAAGGTGGAGATTCCATTGGAATCAGCGGAATTGTTGACCGTGTGGATGTATGGCGCAATGAAGGAAAGGCGTATCTCAGAGTAGTGGACTACAAAACCGGCAGCAAGAGCTTTTCACTGTCGGATATCTGGTATGGTCTGAGTATGCAGATGCTGCTTTATCTGTATTCGCTGCAATACAGCGGTGAGGCGGCAAAGAAAGTCCTGAAGCTGAACGCGGACGAGGAGCTTCTGCCTGCGGGTGTCGTTTATGTTCCCGCAAGAAACAAGCTTGTTTCGCTTGATCCGGATGACGAACCGGAGGATATTGAAAAGAAAAGAAAGAAAAGCATTAAAAGAAGCGGCATAGTGCTGAACAATGCGGAGCTTATAGATGCCTGGGAAAACGGTGACGATAAGAGCTTCTGCCCTGCAAGCATGAGAAAGGACGGAGAGCCTGACGGCAGAAGCACAATGAGTGAGCAGCAGATAGAGCAGCTCTATGCTCACATAAGAACGAAACTCTCTGAAATGGCATGTGAGATCCGTAACGGCAGCATTGAGGCAAACCCCTATGAGAAAAGCGGTTCTTCCATATGTGACAGATGCAGCTTTTCACAGAACTGCCGTTTTGTGGATGGGGAAAAGGGCGAGAGCATGAGAACGGAAAAGAGCCTTAAAACAAATGAGTTCTGGGAGCTTTTAGGAGAGGAGCGCGGCAGAGATGAGTGAGGAAAGATTTGCCCCCACACCGGCGCAGCACGATGCGATGTACAGCCGCGGCAACTCAATTCTGGTTTCCGCGGGAGCGGGCAGCGGCAAGACAAAGGTTCTGACTGAACGCGTTATCAGCTATATTACCGATGAGAAGAATCCGGTCAATATAGACAGCTTCGTGATAATTACCTTCACCAAAGCTGCGGCGGCGGAGCTGAGAGGTAGAATAAATGAGGAGCTCTCAGCAAAATCCGCGGAGAATCCAAACAGTGCCCACCTCCGCAGACAGACTGCCTTTTTACGCCGTGCGCATATAGGTACAATACACAGCTTCTGTGCTTCAATACTCAGGGAAAACTGCCATGCGGCGGGAATACCCTCAGACTTTTCCATCCTTCCCGATGAGCGGGCGGCAGCGATGAAATCCGCTGCGCTGGAAAGGGTGATGGACAGATGCTATGAAAGTATTTCATCCGACCGGGATTTTGAAGCCCTTGTCAATACCGTGGGAGCCGGGCGTGACGATTCAAAGCTTCTTACTCTGGTTATTGACCTCTATGACAAGATGCAGTGCCATGCCAGACCTGAAAAATGGGCGGAGAAGGTTACACATGACCTTGAAAAGGAATATGCGGATCTGGCGGACTGCCCCTGGGGAGAGGTAATTCTTGAACACGAGAGAAAGCGGGCCGATTATTGGGCACAGGAGCTTGCCTGTATGGTCCAGGATATACAGTCGGACGAGGCTCTGAGCAAAGCGTATATGGACTCAATAAGAGAGACTGAAGACGGTGTGGCTAAGCTCATGTCCAGTTTGGAGCTCGGCTGGAATTCCGCCAGGGAGTGCCCTAAGGTGCTTTTCCCGCGTTTAGGTTCAAGCCGCGGCTGTGAGGACGAGGCACTCAAAGATAAAATTCAGAAAAAACGGAACAGGTGCAAAAAGGAAATAGCAGAAATAGAAAGGAATCTGTCAGCAGACAGCGAAAGCCTGCAGGAGGAGATGAGGCACACCGCGCCATCAATCCGCGCACTGCTGAGGCTCACACTTGCGTTTGAGGATGAGTATTCAAAGAGCAAAAGGAACGCAGGATGTCTTGACTATTCGGACCTGGAGCATCTGTGTGCCAGACTGCTGATGGATGAGGATGGAAACTCAACACCTTTGGCAAAGAATATCTCTGCGCGGTATACAGAGATAATGGTGGACGAGTATCAGGATGTCAGCCGCGTTCAGGATGAGATATTCAAAGCAATTTCGGACGAGGGCAGAAAGCTCTTCATGGTTGGTGATGCGAAGCAGTCGATTTACCGCTTCAGGCTTGCCAACCCTGCCATTTTCAATGACAAGCTGAATTCCTATGCCAAATCCTCGGTTGCGGAGCCAGGCAAGGCCAAGAAAATTCTCCTTAGAGAGAATTTCCGCTCAAGACGGGAGATACTCAACTGTGCAAATGCGGTGTTCGGTATGTGTATGAGCTCCGACCTGGGAGATATTAAGTATGACGAGGATACCATGCTGATATACGGCGCAGGCAGTAAGTATCAGGACACTGTGCCCGTACCGGAGATTGACCTGTTTACAGCTCCTGAAGGAGAGACGGATGCAAAAAGCAGGCGTGCCGTTGAAGCCCGTGAAATCGGCAAAAAAATCCTGGAGCTTGTATCCGCTGGTGGGTACAGATATAAGGATGTTGCAATTCTGCTGAGAAACAGCAACTCTGTCGGCAAAATTTACAGCAGGGAGCTTGAAAAGCTGGATGTTCCCGTAGCCTCGGGAGCAGGAGAGGATTTCTTCAGTGCAGACGAGGTGATTTTTGTTTATTCCATGCTGAAGCTTATGGATAACCCTCACATGGATATTCCTCTGCTTACTGTTTTAAGCAACCCTGCAATAGGCTTTACCCCGGATGAGTTGAGCCGGATTAGAATGACTGACATCAACTCGGACCTTTATACTGCCCTTTGCACACTATCGGAAACAGATGAGAAATCTGCGGCTTTTGTAAGACTGATTAATTCGCTTAGAGACTCCGCCCCTGATATGAAGGCGGAGAGAATAGTGTGGTCAATAATCGACAATACGGATATCTATACCCTCTGCAGTGCGATGAAGAACGGACCGCAGCGGATTGCGAATCTCATGTACTTCATACAGCTTGCGGAGAGTTTTGAAGCGGACGGATACCATGGGCTGCACAACTTCGTGCTGTACCTTCAGAGGCTTGAAGCAAAGGGACATGAAATCCCTTCACTGGGAGAGCAGGATGATGCCGTTCATATCCTGAGCATCCACAAATCAAAGGGACTTGAGTATCCGGTTGTATTTCTTGCGGACATGGAGCACGAATTTAACAAATCCGACTCAAAGGAAATTGTGGTTGTCCATCCCGAGCTTGGACTGGGACCGCTGTACATCGACTCCGAACGTATGGTGAAATATCCTACCCTTGCGCGCAGGGCAATTTCATTAAAGCTTATAAGAGAGAGTCTCTCAGAGGAGATGAGACTCATGTATGTTGCTCTCACCCGCCCAGAGAGCCGCCTATTCATCACGGCCGCTCTTGCAGACCCGGAGAAAATAATTGCGTCGGTATGCGACACTATGCTGTCCTCTTCAGGCTCGCTCCATCCGGAGGCACTGGCACAGGCGAAATCTCCGATTGAGTGGTTTATTGCCGCTTCACAGGCGGACGGAGGCAAAAATCTGAAGCTAAATGTCATGGATACTAGGAATGAAGCAGCTGATATAACCCCCGGGGAGCATATCTCCGAGCCTGTTGATGTTGAGGTATACGAAAGGCTGAAAAGGAATCTTTCGTTCGTTTACCCGCATAAAGAAGCAGAGAAGCTGCCCTCAAAGGTTACGGCAACAGAACTGAAGCACATGGAGAATGAAGCGGATGATGAGAGCTTCAGCATGGTGCCTGCAAGACGCGTCCGTTTTCGTAAGCCGGAGCTGGGAGCGGAAACTAAAGCCATCAGCGGTTCTGAACGCGGAATCGCCACCCACCTCACCCTGCAGTACATGAATCCCGAACGGACGGGCAGTGTTGAGGAAGTTGAGCAGGAGATAGCAAGACTGAGAGAAAAGAACTTTCTCTCTGAAAGACAGACAAAAGCGGTCAACTGCGAAGCTATTGTGAAACTGTTCAACTCTCCTCTCGGTGAGAGAATCCGCAGAGCTGACGCTGTTCACAGAGAATTTCGTTTCTCACTGCTGTGTGATGCATCGGAGCTTATGAACAGTGCTGCAGGAGAGGAGATACTTCTGCAGGGTGTGGTGGACTGCTGCCTTGAGGAAAACGGCGAACTTGTTATAATAGATTATAAAACGGACCATATCTCCTCTGACGCAGACCTGCTGCAGAAAAAGGAACTCTATTCCTCACAGGTCAAGGCATATTCACTTGCTCTAAGCCGCATTTTCAGCATGCCGGTTAAAGAGACAGTGCTATATTTCCTTTCCGTTGGAAAAGAGATAAGCGTATAGAAAAAATCCTGTAAAACAAGTGAAATTGAGCAAAAAACTCTTGCAAAAAGGGACTCTATGTGTTAGTATTCACTTTGCGTCTTGTAACTATGCCATAGGCACAATCAAGGCAGCTTATGATAGGAGATACGAAAATGAAAGAAGGCATCCATCCCGATTACAAGCCGACAACCATCAGATGTGCTTGCGGCGCAGTTTATGAGACAGGTTCAACAAAAGAGAATATCACAGTTGAAATCTGCTCCAAGTGCCACCCCTTCTACACAGGTCGTCAGAAGCTCGTTGATACCAGCGGACGTGTAGATAAGTTCAACAAGAAGTACGGCATTAAGTAATTTGGTTATTAAAATTCCCGGTTCATTACGAACCGGGTTTTTTATTTATATTTCGATTTGATTGTCGTCGGTGTTTTCAGCCTGGTTGTCGTCGGTGTTTTCAGCCTGGTTGTCGTTCGTGCTTTCGGCCTGATTGTCCTCAGTATACTCAGCCTGGTCTTCATCAGCTTTTTCGCCTTTTGCCTTTTTTCGTTTTTTCACTATGAGGATAACTGTTAGACCAACGATTAACAGTGCGGCGGCACCTGCAATATAGTATATCGTGTCGCCTGAGAAGGGTAGCGGGCTTCCGTTTACATATACGAGAGACGCTCCGTTATCCATATTGAACACGATGTAGCTTCCGTCAACCTTGTATGAGGTCGGATTCAGCCTGCCGTTTTCATCGGAAATGTAGAGTGTGCCGTCGGGCTCCGCCTTCATATGAACGGTCAGTCCTTCCTCATATCCGCTGACACTCAGGCTTGCACTGCGTATCACATCGTCCTCGTTACAACCGATTGAGGACAGATCCGGAGTGAACTCGTCAACCGTCAGACACTGGCCTTCATCAAATGAGCCTTCAACAAGGAACACAGGTTCCTCACCCTCGGAGGCGAGAGTGGGTGTTCTGGAGTAGTACTTTCCTGTAACAGTAAAGCCGGTAAAAATGTTATCTCGCTGAAATTCATTCCACTTCCAGTACTGCCCTTTTTCATTGTCCGGTACAGAGGGAAGTTTGCTAATTGAACCACCAAACGCAACATCGTATGTTTTAACGGTTTTTCCGTTAGCTACGAACGAGATGCGTATAGGCAGGAAGGAAGAGGGAACCTTCTCAAGCTTTGTCATTTCGTCATAGCTGATAGGCTCACCGGAACCTGAATAGCTTGCCCCGTCAAGAGCTCCAAGCCCATTGTCAACATAGAGGTTCTCTTTTGAATCACCGGTAATATAGCCCGCAATACTTCCGAGATATTCGCTGCCTTCGTCAACAAGAATGTACGAGAGACAGCTGTTTATATTACAGCCGTAGCCGCTTATTCCGCCGATATACTTGTTGCCGTTAAGGTTCACATGTGCGCTGCAGCCCTGAACGGTTCCCTTGGACACGCCTGCGATTCCGCCCGCATAGTCCCCGTTTTCCGTGCTTACGGTTCCGCTGCCTGTGCAGTTCATTATGGCTCCTATTGTCATGCTGCCGCTTATTCCTCCCGCATAGCTGTCGCGGGCAGAGACGCTGCTGCTGTTTTCACAGTCTCGGATTATGGCAAAGAATGTGGTTTTTGCATCCGAGAGGAAGTAGTCAGAGACATTGAGCCTGTCGGCCACATCATGATCAAGCTCAACCGCTGAAACACCGGCAATCCCCCCAACATTTGAGTCGGCAGTGACGGAGCCTTTGTTTATACACTTGCTTATTGCACCCGTATTGAGCTCATATGCGTCCCTAACGGAAACATCCTCCGTGAAATCGGTGCGGTTTCTCATGGAGTCTGCCGCCGAATTCAGCACACCGATAATACCTTCAACCTGAAGCATTATGTACTGTAGACCCGTTGAAAGCGTTTCGGCAGTATTACCCACAAGTGACGCCATCTCAGTAGCACTTTGTGAGAGGTTATTCAGATTCTGGTTAATAACAGTCATGTCAGGGGTATTGACAACGGGGTTATCCGGCAGGCTTGGCAGGTCGCCGATGTCGGGAACATCCCAGTCAGTTTCGTTGTAGATTTTAACGGCCTCCTCGCCGATTGCCTGTGCATAGCCAACCATTTCAACTGCTTTATTAACATCGGCATCCACCATGGAATTAAAGGAGGCGGTAGTCATGTTCACGGCGTTATTTAATGCACCCATCTGGTTTTCTATATCTTCGAGCATGTCCTTCGTGATTTCCATTTCAACATAGGGAACCAGCTGACCGGCGATTCCGCCCACGTCCCGCTGACCGAGCACCTCGGCGGTGTTTGTGCAGGCACTGATGTAACCCGCACTTTTTCCCGAAATTCCGCCAATGTTAAAGCCCTGATAGGTGTATCCCACCTTGCCGGCATTCGTACAGTTGGCGAGGGTGCCCGTGTTTATGCCCGTGATTCCGCCGAAATTCGAGAGATTGATGAAATTGTCTGTTGTGAGCTGGGAAACGTCAAAGGTAGCCAGGTCAAAGTCCATATCACTCTCTGTATCTATAGGAACTGTACATATGCTTCCGTTATTGCGGCAGGATGTGATAATTCCCGAATTGTATCCGGCAATTCCTCCGCATTCCTTCTCAGAAACGGCATCGCCGCTGAAACGGCAGTCAGTAATGATGCCACGGGGCATATTCTGCCCGGCGACTCCACCGACGGTGTTTATGCCCTTAACCGTGCCGCTGAAGCTGCAGCCCGAGAGTCTGCCCCTGTTTTCACCAACAATTCCGCCTACGATTGTGGCTGTGCCGGAGGGCGTTACAGAACCGCTTACCGACAGATTCCGTACGCAGCCGGTCTCACCGATGCGGCGGAAAAGACCCTGACGGGAGCCTTCGTTGCTTACATCAAGATTCTTTATACTGTGGCTGTTGCCCTCGAATGTGCCGTAAAAATCCTGAATAGGTTTGAAGTCCGTATCGGCAAGGCTGATGTTAGTTTTGAGCACAAAGGTCTTCCCTCTTGAATAGCTGTCCAGCGTGCAGCCGGATGCGAACTCAAGAAAGTCTTCAAGGGAGCGTATTTCTATGGTTTCCGCTTCCTCTTCCTTCTCCTCGGCAAAAGCGGAAAAAGTGATGGAGGCAAGAAGCAGGACAGCGAAGAATAGTGCCGTTATCCGTTTGAATGTTTTCATTGCTTATCAACTCCGGGTAATTTTATATATGTTTTTTCAATGAGCGGGTCGCAGAGAACAAGCAGCTGGGGCAGCACAGACATAACGAGTATGACCGAAATGAATGCACCGCGGCCCACAGCCAGTCCTATATGCCCCACGTATACGTCGCTGACCCTGAATGCAATCAGCAGGCCTGCGATGGTCATGATCGAGCCTGAGGTAAAAACGGTTGGGAAGCTCTGATTCACCGCCATAGCCATGGCCTCCTTCGGAGGATGCTCAGATTTGAGCACCAGATATCGGTTCATCAGAACAATAGCGTAGTCTATTGTTGCACCCATCTGGATGGCGGAGACTATCATATAGGTTACAAAGGACGGATGGGAGCCCAGTATAAAGGGGAAGGAGAAGTTTATCCAGATACTGCCCTGAATTACGAACACAAGCACGGCCGAGCCGACGATGTTTTTGAAGGTGAAGAGCAGTATCGTGTATATTGCCGCTATTGTAAGCAAGTTTATCTTCAGGGAGTCATTGTTATATGTGTCGGCAAGGTCCCGGGAGGATGTGATGTTTCCCACTGCCAGTACGCTACCGACGCCGTAGTATTTCTCCCCAACGGAGCGCATTCTGTTCACAAGCTCAACGCTTTCATCGCCCTCAGCCGGTACCGTGGTAGTGAATATAATACGGTTGTAGTTTTCACCACGAAGCTGAACTATACCGCGGTTCAGCTCTGCACGCAGGTCATTAATCACCTGAGCGGAATCATCATCGAGAGTGACAATCCCCTGATCCATCTTATCGAAAAGGTAGAGGAACATGTCCACAAGGGGCACGTAATAATCGCCGATGTTACCCACAATCGCCTGATACTCCTCGTGCTCAATACCGTAGGCGCGGTAAAGAAGTGCCGCCTCCTGCATTTTTATATCCAGCAACTCGGACAGCATTCGGGCATTGTAGCTGTCTGTCAGCACATGACCCTCCTCAACCTCAATGTTTGCAAGCCCCACACAAGATTTGATTTCGTCAAAATCAGATATCTCCTCAATGATAGCCTTCTCATAATCAAAATTTTCGGCGGGCACAATGAGCGCCACAACCGTGGAATCAGTGAAGGTGTTGGATATCTTGCGCATGGCTGTGCGGGTATCAGACTGCACAATCTCGTCAATTGAGCTGTCGTTAAAGGAATACACCGTGTGGCTTGAGCAGTAAATCGCCAGAGGTACTATAATCACGAAGAATATGACAAAGACAAATCTGTGTTTCATCAAGAATCTACCCCAGGGTGTCAGGTCGGGCAGAAGCGTTTTGTGGGCAGTTCTCTTGAGTGCTCCCGGGAACAGCATAATGAGCCCCGGCATAAGCAGAAACACAGTCAGAAGACTGCACACGATTCCTTTGCTCAGAACCATACCCAGATCGTAGCCCAGACGGAACTGCATGAGCATTATTGCACATAATCCTGAGATTGTTGTAAGGCTGGAGGCGGAAATTTCTATTATGGATTTTGCCAGAGCCTCAATCAGCGCTTCACGTGTGGACTCGTGGCACAGAGCCTCATCCTGATATCTGTGGCTGAATATTATGGCATAGTCTATCGCCAGAGCAAGCTGAAGAATAACCGCCACCGCGTTTGAAATGGATGAGATTTCCCCCAGCCAGAAGTTCGTGCCCATGTTGAGCAATGCGGCAAAAACGAACACAATACCGGAGATTACCACCTCAAAATAACTCCTTGAGGTGAGCAGAAGAATAATTGCAATAACAATTGCAGCGATAAGCACAATACCGAACATCTCGGAAATAATCTGCCCAATGAGGTCCTGTCCTATCTCTGAGTTGATATAAAGGTCGTGTCCTGCAAGCATTGACTTTATATTGTTCAGTTCAGCTTTGACATTCTCATCTTCATTTGTGCCGTCAAAGGAAACCGTGAACAGTGCGGCGGAACCCGCATAATGTGCACTGCTTTCATCGAATTCTACCGACGCCACATATTCAAGCTCGGAAATGCGGTCTGCATATTCCTGAGCCGACTCAAAGGTGATGTTGGAGACCATTATTTCAGAACTTCCGTAGGTGATGAATTCATCCTCCATTACGGTAAGACCCTGTCTTGTCTCTGTGGTAGCGGGGAGAAATGCGGTGAGATCGGAGTTGACCTTAACCCTGCCTATGGACAGCGCACAATAGACCCCTGCCACGATGAAAAGCAGGATAATAATGTATCTTGCCTTCACAATGGCAGCGGCTACGCTGTGCATGATATCCCGATCCGGATTCTTCCTCAGCCTCAATTGAGTCTCCTTGACATGTGTTGAAAATTATACTAATATTAAAAAACAAGTAGGGCAAATGGTCAATACTCAGCTTATATGGAATTGACTAAAATTAAACATATGTTGAAAATATGTTGAATGGAGAATAGAAAATAGTATGAATAAAAGCGGAAATGAAAACAGAAGCGTAAGAAGCACAAAGAAAAAGCTTAAGGAGTGCCTTATAAGCCTTTTGCATGAAAGACCTATAAACGAAATCTCCGTAAAGGAGCTTACTGAGCTTGCGGATGTAAACAGGGGGACTTTCTATTTCCATTATGAGGACATATACGCCCTTATGCGTGAAATGGAGGATTCCTTCTTCGAGGAGTTTTCCCTTGCTATGGACAGTTGCCTTCCCACGGTCAACACAGCCCGTTCCTATCTGCTGCAGGTGTTCACTGTTGTAGGACAGAACAGCGAACTCTGCGGCATCCTTTTGGGAAAGCACGGAGATATGCACTTCCTTGAGAAGATATACGACTTTCTGAACGAGAAATGCTCCTTTATATGGACCTCAGTTGCGGACCTACCCGACAGGGGCGGGGATGAGCCGGACAGAAACAAAGTAAAGCTCTACAACTCCTTTATTCTGAACGGCTGTATAGGTATGGTTAAATACTGGCTGGAGAACGGAATGAAAGAAACCCCCGATGACATCACAGACCTGGCGCTTGCCTCCATAGTCAGTAGCGCAAGGGCTTACAACATTATCTAAGTACGGGAGATCAAAATGAATATCAGAGCAGTTTTCATTGATATAGACAACACCTTGCTGGATTTTGACGAGTATGTCCGCTGTACTATGAGAGACGGCTTCGAGCATTTCGGACTGTGCCCCTTCGAGCCTTGGATGTACGATGTCTTTACCGTGGAGAACAACAAGCTCTGGCGCAGGATAGAGGATGCCACGCTTACATTTGAGGAGCTGCAGACAATTCGTTGGAACACCGTATTTAAAAAGCTCGGAATCGACTTTGACGGCCCCAAATTCGAAAGATATTTTAGGGACTGCCTCCACGAAAGCGCAATTCCGGTTGAGGGGGCTGAGGAGCTTTTGAAGGCACTAAGTGGGAGGTATATTCTCTGCGCTGCCAGCAACGGACCCTATGAGCAGCAGCTCCACAGACTGGATATTGCCGGTATGAGAGATTATTTCGATTATATATTCATATCGGAGGATCTGGGGGTTTCAAAGCCTGCAAAGGAATTCTTTGATGCGGCATTTGAAAGAATGAATAAAGACAGGTCGGATACTATACGACCTGATGAGTGCCTGATGATAGGGGACTCCCTCAGCTCCGATATAGCAGGCGGAAGAAACTGCGGAATGAAAACCTGTTTCTACCGCAGAGACAAAGACATGGATGTTGAGAAAGAAAACCTTGATATCACGGCAGACAGCCTTGCAGATATTCCCGCGCTTATCGGGCGTCTGTGAGGTCCTCTATATGCCTTTGGCACATAGATATTGTGTATGCTTAACGGAAAGTTCACTAAATAAGCGTATTGGCTTCAGTATATTTTAAGAATACTATAGTAGAATCGCATACGATGAAAAAGTAGCACAGGCAGGAGTACAGCAATGAGTCTGAAAGATACGATTAATAAAACAAAAACAAAGCTCTCTAAGGCGGAAAACACGGAGACGGAAAACGTCCCTGTAGACCGCGACGAGGAGCTTTTTACAACTCTTGAACAGGAGAAAATAAAGAAAAAAAGACGCCGCAGACGCATTATTATCATAGTGATTGCAGCGGTTCTTATTGCGCTTATTCTCGGTATCTTCTTCCTCAGAAGGAGCGTAAACCGTAAATTCAACAGCACTGTTGGTGATGTTGTGAGCTATGACGCCAAGGTGGGAAGCATAAGCACAACTGTGTCAGGCACAGGCTCCCTCACGAACGTCGATCAGGAGACGATTCAGGTGCCCTACGGCATTTCCATAGATGAAGTCGTGGTTGAGACGGGTGAAAATGTCAAAAAAGGCGATGTAATAGCAACTGTTGACATAGCCTCCGTAAAGAGCAAGATGGCAGATATCCAGACCTCCATTGATACGCTTGACGAAGAGTTGGGCAAGGTTGCCGACGAGACCCTTGACACCACAATCTATTCCGGCGTAGCGGGCAGAATCAAGAAGGTATACGCCCTGGAAGGTATGACCGTTACCGACTGTATGTATAAGAACGGGGCTCTTGCACTTGTATCTCTCGACGGCTACATGGCCGTGGATATCAAGACAAGAGACCTGAGCTCTGGTGATGTTGTGACTGTTGTCCTCTCCGACGGAAAGGAAGAGAAGGGCTCCGTTGAATTAGCGGCAGGAGGCTCGGCTACTATACTCATTACGGATGACGGGCCCGTTTACAGAGATACCGTCACGGTTAAGGGCAGTGACGGTTCGGAGCTCGGAACAGGCAAGCTCTATGTGCACAATCCGCTCAAAATTACAGCAGTAACAGGCAACATCTATCACGTATATGCAGAGGAAAACCAGAAGATCTACTCCGGTTCTACAATCTGCTCCGTATCCGACACGGATTACAGCGGTTCCTACAGCACGGTTCTAAAGAAGCGCTCCGAGTATCTGGATGTTCTCATGGACCTTGTAACCATATACAATGACGGTGCTCTTTTAGCCCCCTTTGACGGTTCAATCACAGAGGTCATCTATGACGACACAGCCACAGGTACCACGACGACCTCTACTTCAACGAGCACCACAACAACTACAATGGTAGGAAATATGACCCAGTCCTCGATTTCAACCACCACCTCCGCGGATACGGTGAAATACGTGGACATCGTTACCCTTTCCCCGGACCTTAAGATGGATGCAACAATCAGCGTTGACGAATCCAACATCCTTTCGCTTGAGGTCGGTCAGACCGCCCAGGTGTATGTGACCTCCATAAGCAGTGATCAGGCATTTGACGGTGTCGTAACTAAAATCAGTAAGACGGCCACCAGCTCCTCGGGCGTAACGAGGTACTCTGCGGTTATCACAATAGACAAGACCCCCGAAATGCTCGCAGGAATGAGAGCCTCAGTTGTCATACGCATCCAGGGTGTTGAAAACGCGGTTATAATCCCCGTGGAAGCCCTGCACCAGACCAGCTCCACATCCTTTGTGTTCACTGGCTATGACGAAAATGAAGGCCGCTTCACCGGCAGAACCGAGGTTGAGGTGGGCATTCAGAACAGCTCCTATGTTGAAGTCACATCCGGCCTCAAGGAAGGCGATACGGTCTACTACACTGAAACTGAAGACAGCATGTTCGCCACAATGGGCGGCATGCCGGGCGGCTTCGGCGGTGAAAGACCGGACTTTGGCGGCGGTATGCCCGACTTCGGAAGTGGTGGAATGCCTGACTTCAGCGGTGGTCCTCCCAGTGGAGGAAACTTCGGCGGATCCGGTGGAGGCTTCAGCGGTGGTCCTCCCAGCGGCGGAAACTTCGGCGGCGGCATGCCCGGACGCTGATTGTTAGAGGTGTTTCCGAATGATAAATCTACAGGACGTTTGTAAATACTATCAGATAGGCGATGAAAAGGTCCGTGCGCTCGACCATGCCACGATGCACATCTCACCCCATGAGTTCGTGAGCATAATCGGGCCCTCGGGCTCGGGTAAGTCCACCCTGATGAACATCATCGGCTGTCTGGATATTGCGGATGCGGGAAGGTATGAGCTTGACGGTATCCCAATAGAAAACTACAGTGAGAATGACCTCGCCCATGTGCGCAATGAGAAGATAGGCTTTGTTTTCCAGAGCTTCAATCTGATTGCGAAGATGAGTGCTGAGGAGAATGTTGAGCTGCCCCTGATATATCAGGGCGTTCCCAAGCAGGAGAGAACCGAGCGCGTTGCAGCGGCTCTTGAGCGTGTTGGGCTTTCAAAGCGTGCCAAGCACCAGCCCACGGAGCTCTCCGGCGGCCAGCAGCAGCGTGTGGCTATAGCCCGTGCACTGGTAACCCGTCCATCCCTGATTCTGGCGGACGAGCCTACAGGTAACCTTGACTCCCATACAACAAGAGAAATAATAGATATATTCCACGAGCTCCACGAGCAGGGGAATACCATTGTTCTCATTACCCATGACAACGATGTGGCAAAGCAGGCAAAGCGCATTATCCACATCCTTGACGGAAGACTTTCGGAGGTGAGCGCAGATGATGTTATCGCTTAAAATGGCATTGCGAAGCATAAGCGCAAACAAACTCCGCGCTATGCTCACGATGCTTGGAATTATCATAGGCGTCATGGCACTGGTCGTTCTGGTCAGCCTGGTCTCCGGTGCCACCAGCTCCGTTACCGATGCCGTGTCCTCCCTGGGCAGTGATATGGTTACGGTTTCCGTCTCCGACGACAAGGGCTATCCCCTGTCCATGGGCGACCTGCGGGAGTGGGTTGAGGAAGAGGAGAAAATCGGGGGAATAGCCCCCTATGCCACCGCTTCCTGCACAGCAAAGTATGAGACCACCAGCGACAGTGTAACTGTTTACGGTGTAACCCCCGAATACTATGACATTGAAGGCCTGAAGCTGGCAATGGGCCGCTTCATAAAGAACACTGACGTGGAAAACTACACGAATGTGTGCATTGTGAGCGACGATTTTGCCACAGATATAATAGGCTTCTCCGACTGTGTGGGGCAGGAGATTTCCATCAATGGAATGAAGTTCAACATTGTCGGTGTGCTGTCGGATGACGGTTCGATGATGTCCATGCTGGGCGGAGAGACGGTATATATCCCCTATACGGCACTTATGCGCCTTTCAACCTCCGTCACCGAGGATATTACTACATTCATGGTGGCGCCCCCTGAGGGGAGCACCATAGATGATGCGGAGAGCGCGATTGAGCGCCGCCTCTACGAGCGCTTTGAAGAGGACGACGACGCCTATTCCATAAACAGCACAAACGTTATGGAGGATGCCATGAGCAGCATTACTTCCATACTCTCGGTCCTTCTGGGCGGCATTGCGGCAATCTCTCTCGTGGTCGGCGGTATAGGCATCATGAACATCATGCTGGTAACCGTTACCGAGCGTACCAGGGAAATCGGTATCAGAAAGGCAATCGGTGCCACCCGCGGAACGATTCTTCAGCAGTTCCTCATGGAGTCTGTCGTGCTCTGCATGATAGGCTGCGCCATAGGCATATTCCTCTCGTGGGTAATTCTGAGAGTAGTGGGAGTTGTTGTCTCCAGCCTGAGCATCAACTTTAACCTGAATGGCGGTGTTGTGGCAATTTCTGTTCTGTTCTGCTTCTTCATAGGCGTTGTGTTCGGCCTCTACCCCGCCAACAAGGCGGCTAAGATGAAGCCGATTGATGCCCTGCATTACGGAGGTTAATCGATGAAAAAATACCTCACAAAGAAATATATAGTGCCCGCTGTGGTGATTCTGGCAATAATTTTGCTTGCTGCGGTTCCGTTCATTATGGAAGCTAAGAAGAAGGAAGCCTCGGAGGCTGATGTGCTTTCAGCAACGGTTGAGAAAACCGATATCACCCGCACCCTTTCGGGAACTGGCACCCTCACCGAGGAGGATTCTGAAGCGGTTGAGATTCCCAAGGAGGTTGAAGTAACAAGATACCTCGTTAAGAACGGTGATACCGTTAAGGAAGGCGACCCCGTGGCAACGGTGAACAAGGCCACGGTGCTCTCAGGCATTCAGGATATACAGGACTCCATGGCTGAGCTTGAGTCTCAGATGGTTGACTGTGCTGAGAACACCGCGGAGGACAAGGTCTACTGCAACGCTCCCGGTATTATTAAGGCAATTTATGCTCAAGAAGGTGACTCGGTAAAAAAGGTCATGGCTGAGCACGGCTGCCTTGCGAGAGTCTCTCTTGACGGATACATGGCGGTTAAAATCTCCGCCAGAGGTCTTGACATAAACGATTCCGTAACCGTAACCCTTTCGGACGGCAGGGAGCTTCCCGGAAAAGTCGACACCCGTGTGGACGGAACTGCGGTGGTTCTTGTAACGGACAGGGGAACAAGCTACGGTGATACCGTGACCGTTTCCAAGGACGGACAGGTTCTCGGTACGGGTGACTTATATATCCACAGTGAATTCTGTGCCTATGCTTATACCGGCACGGTGAGCTATGTTTACTTCAGTAATGAACAGAGCATTGCCAAGGGAGCTGCACTGTTCTATCTCGCAGATGTGCAGAACTCAGCCGCTTATGAGATTTATGCCGAGGAGCACAGAGTCTATGAGGATATGATGGTGGATCTCTTCAAGGTCCTCAGTGACGGTTATGTGTCTGCCCCCTGCGACGGTGTAATCTCAGGCATAGATGAGGACGCGGCAGAGAAGCTTGAAAAGAAAGCCAACACCATCCAAGCCGACGGAGTAGCGTTTGTGGAAATCGGTACTCAGCTCGACCCCGTCTGGACGGATGCATATAATACATACAATGCAATGGCATACTTCAATGCAGATGTTACAACAGGTGATGTTACGGTATATAATATTGATGATAACGGAAAACTATTTGTTTTTGGCGAGTTGCCGATTGATGGAAACGGAAACAAGCAGTTTAAGTTATTAGATTTTTATCCATCTGACTATGGCCTTGCTGATGTTAAAGTTGGAGATACACTTACTGTAACCTATAATTTTCACGTTAGTGAAAATATTCAAAGCATTACAAAGAAAGCCATTACTCCCGGTGGAAATCCTGGAGGAGGCTCAGGCGCAGGAACAGGCACTGGCACTGGTACGGGTACAGGAACAGGCACTGGCGGTGCTGGAGGCGCAGCTGGGCAGAACGGATTTTCCTACAGCTACTACTCTATCTTTGAAAACACTATTATGAGTGTTACCCCTCAGGATGAGATGACCATCACGATAACCGTTGATGAGCTGGATATCCTGAAGGTCTCTGTGGGTCAGAAGGCACTTGTCACTGTGGACGCCCTTACAGGCCGCTCCTTTGACGGAGTCGTGACCAAGATGGATAAAACCGCTACAAACAGCGGCGGTAACAGTAAGTTTACGGCAGTAATAACCCTTCCCCGCGATGAGAAGATGCTGGGAGGCATGAATGCCACGGCAATGATAAATGTGGCGGATTATCCCGGTACCGTGAGTATACCTGTTGCGGCTCTGAATGACGAGGGCTCCAAGACGCTGGTTTACACCGGCTATAACAAGAAGACCGAGGAGCTCACAAATCCCGTTGAGGTCGAAACCGGAGTTTCCGACGGTGAAAATGTTGAGATTCTCTCAGGACTCACGGAAGGTCAGACAATTTACTACAACTACTTTAACAACCTTGAAATAGACGGCTCCACAGGCGGTGGCGGCTGGATGAGTATGATGGGAGGCAGCTCCGGCGGAATGGGAGGACGTCCCAGTGGTATGGGCGGCCGTCCCGGCGGAAGAGGCTAATAAAAGCATAACACCTTTTCGGGAAATCAAATCCGAAAGGGTGTTTTTGTGCATATATGAACGAATAGACATTGAAAAAGCGGAAAAGTTACTGTAAAATATTACTGAAATAAACTGCACTGTAGCAGATGAAATTAACAGGAGGAACGACATGAAAAAAATTACCCAGATGTTTACTGCAATACTGCTCATAGCTTTGCTTTTGTTTGCTGATGGTTCATCGGTGTTTGCTGAGGGTCCTTCCTGGAAATCATGGAAAAACGTAAAAAAGTTATCTGTTTTCGGATACGAAAATCATTTTTATGCTCTAACAGGAGATGGGATGGTGCTTACTGATAATCCCGATTTTTCAGAAGTGTCAGAGTGGAAAAACGCCACAGATATTGGGGTGGTTAACGGTTGTCCGGTTGCACTGAGTGAGAGCGGTGATGTTCTGTTCCCTAATACGCTGATCGAAAGCTGTGGAATAAACCCGGAGGAGTGGAAGAATGTTAAGGAGATAATCAATAGACCATACAGCACTTACAATTCTTTTTTTGCTCTCAACAAAGATGGCATATGGTCCGTGCTGACAGACGAATACAAAAAAGAGATCCTTTTTGACGGACAGAAACTCAAGAAACTCAAGGTGGGCAGTGGGTATAGCCCTAGCTTCATGGCTGAAACAGCAGACGGAAGCTATGTCTCCGAGCCGTATTCCGAAGAGCTTACCCAATGGACCGATATTACAGATTTCTGGGTTGCAGACCTTTACTGTGGTCCAATCTTCGTTGGCCGCAGGACTGACGGTAGCACTGTTGCGGTCTCCGAATGCACTTTTGATAAGTATAATACAGCTGCAGAAATAGAGACATGGCGTAACATCAAGGATGTACTTACCACGCCGGAAATTGGACATATAGTAGCACTACAGGATGACGGTACCGTAAGGTATGTGAATTGTGAAGTTGCCGATGGAGGCTATGATGAGCATGTCTTGGACTTTTCCAATTGTACTGATGTTGCAAGCATTGCCTGTGAGAAATCTGACTACAGCGATTTCTATTGCATTAATCGTGATGGTACTGTGGCAGACTGTATTTCCACAGTATTAGGCGAAGATATTAGCACTATTAGGAACTGCACCGGAGTTCCGGAAAATATTGAGGATTTAAGCAAGTATAGGGTGGTCAGGACTTGTGACTCAGTTTTGAATACCGGTATTGTTGATGTCATAAATTGGCATTATAATTCTGAGTATGTGGATGAGTCACCGTATTATGCTATTGCACTGCTGGAGGACGGCACAATCTCTGAACTTGAATTCACCAATGCGGTAACAGAAACCGGCCTGCAGTATTCACCGCCAAATTAAGCGGCTAATGCCGGAAGTTCTCTGCAATCAAATAAAAACGGGGGAAAAGATTCAATGATTAAAAAAGCAGTTGTTCTTCTATTATCAGTGTTGATGCTTGTTTCGGTTGCTTCGGCATTTTCATATGCAGATTCGGATGAACCCGAAGGCGGGGATTCCACCCTGCTTGAAAGCGGATTATATTGGGTTGATTACGATGGTGAACTCATAAAATACTCCGGGTATATTAATAATGCAGTACAGATAAGCTGCTCGAATTACGGACGGATTTTTGTGCTTAAGTCGGACGGAACTGTCGAATGCATTCAGTCAGAAAATTACGAGTCCAATTACGGATATGCGGATGAGATTTTGAAAGAGATATCAGCACTCAGAGATATCATTCAGATAGGTGCGTATGAGAGCCACTTCGTAGCACTTGACTCATCGGGGAAAATCCATATTCTCGGGAACTTTGTAACCTTTGCTGACGAATACATGGATGATGTCCGTAAAGATGTGGACAGCTGGCCCAAAATGGTTTCGTTTCGAGGAGGAAATTTAACCCTGGCAGCAAGTGACGGCATGGGACATATATACCATACGCAGTTCCTTGGGGAACCGACATTTACTTCCAGTGGGAATTATTGGAATATGCCGGATGTTGTAGATTATTCCATATCTACTATAGATTTGTTCGGAGTAACATCATCAGGAAAAGTTAAATACTTCGCTCCCGCGCTTGAGGAGAATTCGGAAGTGTCGCTGGATTATGCAGATAAATATAATTCATATGAGGGGGTTGTTAAAGCACTTACATTTGGTGAGGGAAGTGAAGGATACTTTCTTCTTGAAGACGGCTACGTTTTGAGCGGTTCAGAACCAGTGAGATATGTAGGCCCCGGCAATGTGGTCGACTTTGACTTTAACTCCACTCTGTTATTCCTTTGCTCTGATGGGACAGCTTACTACCGCAACTATGACGGTGAAACGATTAAGGTCGGTGAGAATGTTGAGATGATATCTTCAAATGGTATTTCCACGGCGATGCTTATCAAGAATCCCTGCTTTCCAAACGTCGGTTACGACTATGCCTCTGCGGAAATTGGAGATTCTGTATTATTTGGAACATATGAGCAAGACAATGAAATTAGTAATGGAACAGAGCCGATAGAGTGGATTGTAACAGATAAGAATGAACTCGGAATGAAGCTAATTAGTATGTACTGTCTCGATGCCAAACCGTACAGTACAAGTTATTCTGCTAGCTCGTGGGAGGACAGTTATCTGCGCAGTTGGTTAAATGATGAATTCTTTAGAACTGCATTTTCGGATGACGAGCAGAAAATGATTCTGACCACGGATGTTACGGCCGACAGCAACCCGGCCTATAGAACGAAGCAGGGTTGCGATACAAAAGACAGGATATTCCTTCTAAGTGCTTCGGAAGCGGATGATCTTACTGCATCGATGACTCTATGCTGCAGTCCCACGACATATGCAAAATCGCAAAAGGCCCTGATGTGTACGGAATCTGGATATTCCGAAAACTGTTCCTGGTGGCTGCGCACTATAGGTCATAGCTTAGACAGTGCAGATTATGTCAATGGAACCGGTGAAATAAACTATTATGGCTGTATGGTAAATAATAAAACTCTTGCAGTGCGTCCTGTAATCTGGATAGAGAGCTGAAAAACTTACTGCCAGAGGATAGCTTGGAAACCGCCATAATATCATTACAAAATTGTGTTGAGCATAATACTGCAAGATACAGAAATGGAGAGCATTAAGCTTGAAAAAGTATTTTGAAATAAACAGAGACGGGCAGAATATACGCTGCAAACTCTATTACAATCCTAATGAAGACATTGAAAGAATCGTGCTGTACGGACACGGATTTGCAGGGCACAAGGACAATGGCGCTGCCCAGAAATTCGCTGACAGGGTCCTGACCAAATATAAGGGAATTGCTGTTTTAATCTTCAATATGCCATGTCATGGCGATGATGTTAAGAAGAAACTGATACTTCAGGATTGCATGACATATATCGGGATAGTGATAGATTATATTCGTACGGAGCTTCATGTGACTGATATTTACTCATATGCCACAAGCTTCGGAGCATATCTCATTATGAAATATATTGCGGAGTATGAAAATCCGTTCAGAAAAATTGCCTTGAGATGTCCTGCGGTTGATATGTATAATGTGCTGACCTGTGCTATCATGAAAGGCGATGAGCTTGACAGAGTATTAAAGGGAAAGAGTGTTCAGGTTGGATTTGACCGTAAAATTGAAATTAACGGCCAATTCCTGAAGAATCTTGAGGAATCGGATATTCAGAAAAATGACTATGTTGATGTTTCGGAAGATATTCTGATTCTTCACGGGACAAAAGATGAAGTTGTGCCCTTTGATTCCGCTCAACGCTTTGCAGACAACAATATTATTACTTTTATTTCTGTTGAAGACGCCGACCATAGATTTCAGAATCCGGTATGCATGGAAACTGCAACAAAAGCGGTTTTGAAGTTTTTTGAATTTTAAGATAGTTTATTTATATACTGACTGAGGATATCATGAATAACATGGCATATGCATATTCAAAAGAATGACGGAGATGGGTTGATATGAACGGGAACTCAATTGTTATCAGGCCGGTTGAGGACAGGGATACGGATTTCATCCTCAGGCTGAATGAGGAAAATGTGGAAGTTCTGGCACCTATGGACGAGCAGCGCCTAGAGCAGTACAAGGGCTGGGCGGAGCTGTTCCTCGTTGCCGAAGTGGATGGAAAACCGGCTGCGTTTTTGATAGCAATCAGGGAAGGCAACGGCAAATACGAGAGCGAGAATTACCGCTGGTTCAATTCCCATTATGACTCCTTCCTTTATGTGGACAGGATTGTAATAGACACAGAGTTCCGCCGCGCAGGCCTTGGCAGAGAGCTTTACGGTATAGTCTTTGAGCAGGCCTTGAAGGATGGAGTTCCTCTGGTTACCGCAGAGATAGACATAGAGCCGGACTATAATGAAAAAAGCATCCGCTTCCATGAAGCTATGGGCTTCAAAGAGGTGGACACTCTCGTAATCCGCAACGGCAAGCTGAAGGTCTCGCTTCAGACAAGGGAAATGCCGTAAGCAGAGCATTATTAAGGCACTGTACGTTTTTCTCGTACAGCGCCTTTTTCTGTTTGTGTAATCAGGCTGTGATTTGCACAAGTCTTTCGTGAAGACCAGCCATCAGAATCAGGATAATCAGAAGGAACCAGGGGAAGAGTGAAGCGGAAATCGCTCTCGCGAACACTCCAAACAGTGGAGGCATGGTGAGTATTCCGATATATGCGGATGCCATTTGAACTCCGATTATTGCCTGGGATTGCTCGGAGCCGAAGTGGTCGGGGGTAGAGTGAATGACGCAGGGGTAAATCGGTGCACAGCCAAGCCCCACCAGAATTAGGCCTGTGAGGGCGAGTGTCTCACCGAGGGGCAGAAGCAGGCAGAGGAGTCCCACCAGGATAATCCCCTCTCCAAGACGGGTAAGCTGTGTGTCGGAAAAATGTGCGGCCAGGAAGCCGTTTATAGCTCTGCCTACGGTGATTCCGATGCAGAAGAGCGAGGCAAAGGAAGCGGCTTTTGTGGAATCTATACCCCGTGTCAGCACCAGATAGCTTGATGCCCATGTCAGGGCAGTCTGCTCTAAGGCGCAGTAGCAGAAGAACATGATAAGGACTTCCTTCGCACCGGGGATTCTCAGAATATCACGTAGACTTAGGGCTTTCTCACTAACCGGAGAACCATCCGGCGCCCCTTCAGCACTGTCAGTGGGATTGGGCCGGTTTTTCTGCCTGCTCCACAGCGGTATCGAGAAGACAATAGCCGCTGTAAGAATAATCTGCAGGATGGATATATACCTGTAACCCATATTCCAGGCCTGCCCATGGGTGAGGGCATAAGTCATGATATAAGGTCCTATTGTTGTTCCAACACCCCACATGCAGTGAAGCCAGCTCATAACGCGGCTGGAATAATGCAGAGCCACGTAGTTGTTCAGAGCGGCATCCACCGCACCGGCACCGAGACCGTAGGGAATTGCCCACAGACAGAGTGCAATGAAGCTGTGACTCACAGAGAAGCCGAAAAGGGCAATTGCAGTTGTTCCGACGCTTATAGCTGTAACAAGTCCCGTGCCTAGCCTGCGGTTGAGACGGTCACTGCATAGACTGGAAACGATTGTCCCTGCGGATATAATCATTGTTATGATTCCAGCACAGGATACGGGTATGCCGAATTCGGGATACATGATTGGCCAGGCTGAGCCCAAAACGGAATCAGGTAAGCCGAGACTGATAAATGCGATATAAATAATTGCCAGCAGCAGAGAATACATTTACACTTCCTCGTTAATAATCTGAATTATGTGTTGTATTATATAGCATTTATTTGCTTTTGCATTGGCTTTTTTGAGAAAAATATAGTAAAATATCGTAAAATTCGAGAGCGGGAGAATCGCTATGAATGCAAAAGTAGCATATCCGAGGATTACAACCGATGCAGACGGCATGGAGCTGATTCAGTATGAGAATAAGGATTATTCCTTTGACTATTACTACGAGAATATTGCTCTGTTCGATTTCAACTGTGTCGATTGGCACTGGCATGCGCAGCTGGAATTTGTATATCTGGAATCGGGAAGCGTTACCACTTGGGTTCAGGATAAATGCTTTAAGCTGACTGCAGGAAGTGGAATCTTCATCAATTCCGGTGTACTGCACCGCTTTGTTTCGGAGTCGGATGCCTTCGTTCCGAATTTCCTGTTTCTGCCCACCTTTATCGCAACGGGAGACAGTCTCATTTATAGGAAATATGTCTTTCCTATTGTATCGTCAAATCTGACTTATCAGGTTTTCTCTCCGAATAATCCCTGGCAGGAAAGGGTCCTGACACTCATAAAGCAGATTGCTGCGGCGCAGGAGGATGACCGGTTAAGGGAGCTGAAGACAGTGATGCTTGTGCAGAAGCTGTGGCTTGAGCTCTATGAGAATCTTGAGATACCGTACACGGATACCGCAAAGAACCCCTCAGGAATAACCCAGGTAAGGCTGCAGTCCGTGCTTTCATACATTCATGCAAATTATATGAATGAGATTTCTCTGGAGGATATTGCACGGCAAGCGATGCTCAGCAAGAGCTCGCTCCTGAATCTGTTCAAAAGGAATCTGCATATAACACCCATCAACTATCTGATTGAGTACCGCCTGAAGCAGGCGGCGGAGCTTCTGATAAATACGGAAAAGACCGTCGGTAGCATTTCGGAGGAAACCGGCTTCAGCACGGTGGACTATTTCTGCAAATCCTTCAAAAAGCTCTACCGCATAACCCCGACAGAATACCGCTCCGAAAAACGGCATATTCTCTAGACAAATCACACAGAGTACGAAGAATATTACGTTGTTGCCAAAAGATGCTATGCAGGATATAATAACAAATGAGGAAAGGAGGATTTGCATATGAACAATATCCTCTCATGTTATCCGCAAAGCGGATATTAACCTCATTCGGCGCGGACATTTTTCTGCGTTTAATATATTGGACGCGTTGCAAACAGCAGCGCGTCCTTTTTATAGGGTCCGTTTGATTACGGGCAGAGATATGAAAATGTAAGTTTGAAATATTTACAGAACCTTGTCGCCAAGTATCTCCTTCATATGTGCGGTGTAGATCTGCAGGATATCCTCCAGCGGACCTTTTCTCTCTTTGGAGAGATTCTTCACCACACCGTACTTTGCGGCACTGGCGAACACTTTACCGTTTGTAGGAATGGATGCCGCCAGATTCAGCTTAGCACCGGCAGGGGTCTCACACATGGAGAGAATAACCTTGTTCTTGTTGGGGTAGGCAATAATCTGGTAATGTTCAGTGGCAGGAAGAGTTATATACTCTGCCAGAGAGCCTGCTGTGGGCTTTCTAAGCTCAAAATCACAGTAGTTTTCCTTGTCCCAGTTTTGCTCCATGAACTCCAGAAGCTCATCGCGGGTCCATTCGCAATTGGTCTTAATAACCTGTCTGCCTTTCATAATAGAGTCCTCCTAAAATATTAGTTGAAATAACTATAACATACTGAGCGGTAAAATGACAGACATTCTGAAAAAATTGACAAAAAGGCAAAGTGAGGGTAAATTAATACTGACAGCCTAGAATATTGCCACTTAGGAGAATAAGATAATACAAATACAGATTAGATAGGAGAGAGCTATGGAATACAGAAGATTTGATAACACGGTTGCGGTGAGACTTGACCCCGATGAGGAGATACTTGAGCAGCTGGAGAAGGTTGTGAGAGCGGAGAAAATCACTCTCGGTCATGTGAGCGCGATTGGTGCCATTAAGGAGTTCACCATCGGAGTCTACAGCGTTCCTGAGCAGAAGTATTACTCAACCGACTACACGGGTGCATGGGAGGTCGTGTCACTCATCGGCAACATAACAACAAAAGAAGGAGAGCCTTATCTGCATCTCCACATGTCTGCGGCCGATGACAACGGAAAGACTGCCGGCGGACACCTTAACAGAGCCATCATAAGTGCCACCAGTGAGATATTCATCACCGTCTGCAACGGCAGCATTGAACGTATTAAGGACCCTCGGACCGGACTGAATGTGCTGAAGTTCTGAAGAGAATGATGAAAGATGAAAACATGGCGGAGATACTGAAGAACAAGGTATATCTGTATCTCACGGAATTCTTTGCCGGAATGTCGGTGATGGCGGTGGAGCTGGCGGCCAGCCGTCTCATGGCGCCGTATTTCAGTTCGTCCCAGATTGTATATACGATTATCATAGGCACGGTAATGATATCCATGGCCCTGGGCAATCTCTACGGCGGAAAGACGGCAGACAGAAACCCGGACCCGGCAGTCCTCTACAGAAGAATGCTGATAGCCGGTGCGTGGATAGCCGCGATTCCTTTTTTGGGTCGCTATATCCTCATTGCGATTACTGGAGTGCTGGTGCTGACGGTCAACACGAATTTCCTTATCATTGCGGCATTTGCAAGCTGCATGATAGTGTTTGTGTTTCCGCTGTTCCTGCTGGGCACAGTAACCCCCTCGCTGGTGCGCTATATCATGGAAAACGCGGAAGAAAGCGGCGAGATAGTGGGAAAGCTTGGCGCATTCAACACCGTGGGAAGCATAATAGGTACGTTTCTGCCCACCTTTGTGACAATTCCCTCTGTGGGCACGGCTGCCACATTCGTTATCTTTTCGGGAATCCTGATTGTGCTTGCCCTGGCATACTTCGTGAGCATCAAAAAAATTACCAGGACACTCATTATCTGCGTGATTATCTTCCTTATCTGCGCAATATTCGGAAGCAAGGTCTCCTTTGCGTTCTGGGAGGATGAGCTGAACTATGAGGGCGAGTCCGTATACAACTATCTGCAGGTCAAGGAGGACAGGGATAAGGTTATCCTTTCAACCAATGTGCTCTTCGGCGTGCAGTCTGTGAAGATGAAGACGGACGAGCTGACGGGCATGTATTACGACTACGCGCTGGCGGCGCCGAAAATGTCCGAGGCGGCAAAGAAAGCTGCCGGAGATGACTCTCCACTTGAAATCCTTATTCTGGGAAACGGCACGGGAACCTTTGCCACCCAGTGTAAAAGATATTTCCCGGACTGTACAATAGACGCGGTTGAGATTGACGGGAAGATTTCCGAGCTTGCCTATGACTACTTCGGCATGTCCGACGACGTGACGCTTTACGAGTACGACGGAAGAGCCTTCATGCAGGTGAATGACAGGAAATACGATGTGATTCTGGTGGACGCATATCAGGATATCACCATACCCTTTCAGATGAGCTCGACGGAGTTCTTTACGCTGGTCAGGCAGCATCTGACGGACTGCGGCATAATGGTTGTGAATATGAACATGCACTCCGACGGGGAGGGCGCGATAAACGAGTACCTGACGGACACGATTCTGAGTATTTTCCCCTATGCCTGCTCCTGTGACGTCTCATACAGCTCAAACAGGGAGCTTTTTGCGGGAATGAAGGACCCGAAGGAGCTGCTCAGCATCTCACTTGCGGACAATACAGACTATTCTAAGCTCAACGGGCGGCTGGAAAACGTGCTATCTGCCCTGAAAAAATGTGAAATGAGCAAAGGAAGGCACATACTAACCGATGACAAGGCCCCGGTGGAGGTGCTGGGAATGTCAATGATAGACAGCCTGATTACCGAGGAGCTCGCCTATTACAAAAACATATACAGGGCGGACGGGTTACAGGGTCTGATTGACAATCTGTTCTGAACTGAACGAAAAAATCCTGCAGAGGAGTTAATCTTCTGCAGGATTTTCTGTTAATTATTGATTTGAATTATTCCGGCTTACCCAGCATGCGGAACATGTTTTTCTTGTATGCCTCAACACCGGGCTGGTTGAAGGGGTTCACTCCACTTATATACCCGGAAAGACCGCAGGCAACCTCGAAGAAGCATATCAGGGAGGCAAGACCCTCCTCATCCCTGCGGGGAACATTTATGCGGATGTTTGGAACTCCGCCTGAGACATGTGCATCTCTTACAGCATCAGCCGCCACACGGCAGACATCGGAGAGATCTCTGCCCGCTATGTAGTTCAGACCGTCTGCGTTCGTCTCCTCGAAGGGAACGGGATAGCTGCTGAGAGACTCGTCAAAGAGCACAACGGACTCATAGATATCTCTCATTCCTGCCTGAATGTACTGGCCCATTGAGTGCAGATCCGCGGTGAATTCCACCGAGGCGGGGAAGATTCCGATTCCGTCCTTTCCTTCGCTTTCGCCGTAAAGCTGCTTCCACCATTCGGCAAAGAATCTGCAGCTGGGCTCGTAGAAGGCGAGAATCTCGGTTGAGTATCCGCGCTTATACAGGTGCTGGCGTGCAACCGCGTACTGCCATGCCGGATTTTCGGGTGAACGCAGGTCAAGAGCGGACATCTCTTCAATTGCACAGTCAATCAGCTTGCGTACATCAATACCTGCAACTGCCATGGGGAGAAGGCCGACAGCGGTGAGAACGCTGAAGCGTCCTCCCACATCATCGGGAACAATAAAGCTCTCCCATCCGTGCTCGTTGGCAAGTGTCTTCAGAACACCCCGGGCGGCATCAGTTGTGGCAAAGATATGCTCATCCGCCTTGGCACCGTACTTCTTCGCCAACAGTTCTCTGAATATCCTGAAGGAGACTGCGGGCTCCAGCGTTGTACCGGACTTGGAGATGACGTTCACATCGAAGTCTCTGTCACCGAGCTTCGTAATCACTTCGCTCAGATAGTCGGCGGAAAGCCCGTTTCCAACAAAGAATATCTCGGGATTTCCTTTATCCGCGGCGGTGCTGAGCATCTCAATGGCCGCACGGGCTCCGAGATATGAGCCGCCGATTCCTATTACAACAAGAGCCTCACTTCTGCTGCGGATAGTTTCTGCAGCTTTGATTATTCTTTCAAGCTCTCCATCCTTTATCTTTTGCGGGCAGTCTAGCCAACCGATGAAATCCGAACCTTCGCCGGTGCCTTCGGAAAGGGTTCTGTGCGCCTTCGCGGCAAGCTCAAAGTCAAGGCCTTTCTCATCAAAAAAGCTCTGTGCCCCGGTTAAATCAAGCTTAAGCATCAATAATTCCTCATCTTTCCTTAATAATTATTATGGATTAATTA
>R28__coassemble_60_pt1 | contig 62200 bp, 63 predicted proteins | sample R28__metabat2_high_PE_003 | metagenome-assembled genome bin R28
AGTCAGGAAAAGCTTTGTCAGTGTACTTTGTATCGACCTCTCCATCCTCGTTAAAGAAAGTAATCTGCCCGCCTTCCGTATTCCGCTTCGAGCGCTCATATCCAACAACAGTTGTTCCGTCGCTCAGAAAATACACACCCTTCACGCCGTCATGCAGAATGAACTGCGCATCCCCGTCAAACGGGCACTCATGCAGCACATTGTAGCCGTCGCTGAACCTCGTTCCCGTGACAACACAGAGAACGCCGTCCCTCAGATATACGTTGAACAGCTTCCCGTCCTGAATCTTGAATCTGTACCTGTCTATAAGCTCCGCACCGCCGTCTCCAATCCCGAAGTGCAGCACCCTGTAGTACATCTCAGTATGCTTGACCTTGAGCTTTGGATATATGCCGCCCATTATCTCCGCCGCCATGCTGAATGTCACGAGCACCGACCCGTCCGGCATGACGGAGCAGCACTCCACTCTCCAGTTTTCTATGGTCGTACTCTCAATCCAGCCATCTTTCCACTCCGCCATGATTTTTCCCACATCAATCACAGCCCTTGGCTCGATGGTATAACTCGCCTCAGTGAATTCCGCATCCTCGCTTTCGTAATCCGCATTTTTGAGCACATTCTCCGCCATATTCCTGTTGAACACCAGCATTGAATCACCCGTATCGTTGAGATTCAGGCAGAACCTCCCGATTCCATCCGCTTTTAGAAACTCCTCCAGAGCCGTTCTGCAGTTCTGCTCAACCGTAATCATATCATCAGGCACGAGTTCCTTTGATGTATACGCGCAGAGCATATCGCCATCGCTTTCGTTAGACCCGATCATCTTTATATACTCGCCGTTCTCATCCGCAAAATGGTAGTCCCCAATATCCATGCTGTGAAGCTCTGCCCTATCAGATTCACTCAGCTTAGCCGCAGGTATATACCAGGGCTCGTTGCCCATCACGCTCATAAGCACGTACTCATATATCTTATCCTTGAATATCCCGTTCCCGGGATTCGCCATCGACAAGTCCATAGCATCCTTGATTCTCTTGCTGTATCCGTCTGGCATTACAGAATTGTCTGCCCATGCCATCATCCAGTTTGGTGTATAACTCATACTTCACGCCCCTTCCTCAGTTAACACTTGTGGACAGGTCATAAGAAATACCCAGCCCGTCGCAGAAGCTGCTGAACGATTCATTATCCAGGCTCGCCCCGAAATATTCAGTAATTCTGTCCTCAAGCTTCTTGCTTTTGCATTTCTTCGCCAGTGCTTCATTGAGACGCTTTTTACTCTTCTTATCCAGCGTGTAGTGCACCTCATAATCATGTCCGCCGAAAAACTCCACATCCGTATCCTCGTAGCTAACATACAGAATGTCTTTCCTGTTATTAACTCTCGCTTTACCCTTCTTCATATTCACGCCTCACTTTCCGCCGGTTTCCCGGCACACTAAAAAGCCTGTTTCCCTCTTACATTCTTATAGTAGCATATTCGCACTCGCCTGTGGTCGCTTCACAGGCGACTGTTTATCCTGCCTCCTTATTTCCATAAAGAGCGCAGGAAATGGGCTGCAGAACAAGTCCCCAAATAGAGAATACCCGGGGCCTTCAAGGCTTCGGGTATTTCTATACATAGTTGGAAACATCAAATTAAATGACGGCGCTTATACTCCTATATTTTTGCTCTAAATACCTCTTCACCGTCAACTACTGTTGCAATTAGCTTTGCTCCCGGTATATCTTCAGTCGGTGCAGTAATGAAATCCGTATCGAATATCGTCATATTCGCAACATAGCCTATTTCGAGTTTACCAATGTGATTTTCCTGAAATGCGCTGTATGCGGGCCCGACAGTCAGCGCAGCGACAGCTGTTTCGGGCGGTATGCACTCCGCTTTATTGATATTGTCCGAATCCTCCATATCCGGATTGCGTCTTGTGGCGGCATTGTAAATACTCATAGGTATATCGAATTCCGTGGAAACGGGATAGTCCGAGTGGAATGCTACAACCGCACCCGACTGCACGAAGGAATTAATCGGGTAATCGTTGTATGTCTTCTCTTCCCCTATATATTCAACCTCCTGTTCGTAGTAAGGAGAAATCTTCGGTGTCCAGAGAGGAGCGACCACCGCAACAACATTCAGTTCTCCGAATCTCTTTATATCCTCTTTCTTTACAATCTGCACATGTGCAAGTCCCGTTCGCACTGACATATCTCCGCTTTCCAGCTGGGCTTTTTCGATGCAGTTTAGAGCAAAATTGATTGCTCCGTCGCCCATTGTATGGCAGTGCACAGCAAGCCCCATGTCAGAAGCGTCTACCAGAAGTTTCGTGAATTTCTCCTCGTCGCACATTCTTTTAACTCCTGTACCCGGGGCATCAAGATAATCCTCCAGCATCCAGGCGGTGCGCGCTTCAACAACACCGTCCATAAACACCTTGGCACCGATAATTTTGAAATATTCGCCGCTGTATTTTTCGGATGATTCCTTTATGGATTCAAGCTTTGCGCCATAGTCAGGTTCATTCTCATCAAGAACCTCATAGGCATAAGTTCTGAGCTTAAGTTCTCCGTTCTTTTCAAGTTTACTTATAGTATCGTATTCCTGGGGAAATATGCCTGTATGCACACATGCCGTAAAACCTTTGCTGAAGGCAAACTCCTGCCACGCGAGCAGAGCTTTTATATTCTTTTTTTCATCACTTTTACGAGAGGAAAGGATACTCTGTACAGGGCCCTCGGATATATAACCTGTCGGAGTTCCGTCAGGATTTACCCGACAGATGGCACTGCCCCATTTTTCAGCCGTCTCTTTATTAATATTGTATTTCTCACACGCAATTGAATTTATCCATAGAGAGTGTCCGTCGATAGAATTAAGAATAACCGGCTTATCCGGGCAGATGCTGTCCAGCATTTCCCTGTTCGGCTTAATATCGCGCTCAATCCATCCTGCGCCGTGGTATTCCTCTTCCTCCGGATTATTCTTTATGTAGTCCTTCATAATATCCAGATAATCCTCAATAGACTCACCGGCACTAAGATCAGCATCCGCGCACAATCTTATCCCGGCCATATCCGGATGGCAGTGCGCCTCAATCATTCCGGGGTATATGAAAGCATCCCCGAAGTCGTGTACCTCGGTATTCTCATCACACAGCTTTCTCGCCATCTCCTCGGTACCAACGTACTGCACGAGTCCGTCCTTCACAGTAAGAGCTTTGAAGATCTTCTGCTTCATACCGTCAAGATTTCTCTCGTCCATTGTTATAATATTGCCCAAAAACAGTTTATCCGCTTTCATCTGTATTTCCTCCCAACAGTATTATATAGGTCTGCTTTTCTCAAAGCCTGTATATTGACAGTATATCACAAGTATGAATAAGAAAGAAAGGTGCTGTGAAAAACTCTCAACACCTTCTTTAAAATATATTAACTTGCTGCCGGAATTTAAGCGTGCAAATACACACCGGCCTTCAAAATACGTATCAAAAATGTTTTATGCAACCTGCAATCTCAATATGTCTGTTAAACATATTTCTGGTCATTCCGCACTTCCGTCTTATTTCTCAGCATAAAGCCTTTCCACGATATCCTTCAGATACTTTGGCAGCCTTTTCTCAGCCTCCGCCCAGATTTCCTCAGGAATGCCGTAGTACGCCTCAGCAATTCCGCCTGCAATCGCAGCGATAGTATCGCTGTCGCCGCCGATGGAGATGCAGTTTCTCATGCAGTCCTCAAAGTCCGTGCTCTCAAAGAAGCACTCCATTGCCTGGGGGACGCTAACCTGGCATATTTCCTTACCGTGGTGCTTTGCCTGCTCCCTGCGGTAGTCATCGCAGGTTTTGTCCATCACGTAGTAGTTCTGCTCCACGTAATCCTTAATCTCCTCCAGGGTCTTCCCCTGCTTTGCAAGCACTATTGCAACCGCAGTACATTCCGCACCCTTCATCCCCTCGGGATGGTTGTGGGTCACCTCTGTGACCTTTGCTGAAAGTTCCTTCGCCTCGTCGATGCTCTCCGCAAGAAAGCCCGCGGGGCTCACACGCATTGCCGAACCGTTGCCGCAGCTGTTGTACGGCTCAGGCTTCTGGTCCCCGAGCATCCAGTGGATGAATTTTGATCCGTAACCCGCATAGGGATACTTCCTGCCGACCTCACGAAAAACCTCCTCGACCGGACGTTCCGGCTCCAGAAGAGCTTTTGCCACCGCACATGTCATGACCGTATCGTCCGTGAACTCGCTTTCCCTGCTGAACAGCGGGAAGTCCTTTGTATCAATGTTGTCGAATTCGTACACCGAACCAATGATGTCTCCTATTATTGCACCTTTCATTTCACATACCTCCTGAATTCTTTTTCTTAGCTGTTTTCTCTTACTTACATGTACATTGTATCACATGAAGACCGGATTCGGGTCGCTTCACAGGCGACTTCTCATCACCCGTCCCCTCACCTCTCAGCATATACAATATACCACAGTTGAAAAGCAAAAGGGTCGCTTCACAGGCGACTCTTTTAATATCTGTATATTCATCTCATTCCCAGGCAGTGGATATCCATGTCCGAAAGAATGATGTTCACGTTGTATATGTTATACTGTTCTTTGCTGAGGTAATATGCCACCGTAATATCCCGCACATTGCTCCCCGACAGGCAGTAGCCCGCATACGAAAGGAGGTCGTTGGTCTCTTCAACGCTCAGCTTCAGTCCGAAGGCACATGCGAGGCAGGTGTATTTCTCCGGGTTACAGCCGAACTTGCGCATCTTGTTCAAGGCGGACTTGGTGAGGTTGGAGGCTATAAGGAAATCATGGGGCTTTATATGCCTCTCCGAAAGGAGCTGGTCCACCCGTATGCCTATCGGGATGGCTGCCGTGGCCTTCCTGCTTTCGGGATTGTACCTGCTTACAATGTCCTCCGCAGAGAAAGGCACCGGTTCATAGCTCTCCGGTTCCGGACCTGAAATCTGGTCCATGGCGGAATAGAATCCGCTGATGACCTCATGCTGCATATCCCCGTAGCTGTCAGTTATATACTGCTCCAGGTCACTCTCAACCGCCGAGGCAATCTCGGTCAGCTGTTTGTCGAAGAGGACTATTATGATATTCATGTCCACGTTCTTCTCAAGCGCCTGCCTTGCGGCAGCCGTGGCGATATAGTAGGCCTCGGCCTTGGGATAATCATAGGCCCCCGCAGCGAGTACAGGCATAGCAAGCGACCTGCATCTGTACTCTTCAGCCAGTTCGAAGATGCGGCGGTAGCAGCTTTCAAGCATATCCCGCTCACCGTGCATTCCGTCCAGATACATCGGTGCGACTGCATGGAATATATGCTTGCAGCCCGCTATTCCGAAGGACGGTGTTGCAACCGCAGAACCCACCTCACAGGGGCTCAGCTTGTTCAGGGCCTTCTGCAGCTCGGGTCCGGCCGCAGCGTGGATGCTGCCGTCAACGCCGTATCCCGCGCATTTAAGGTATGGGTTTGTTGAGTTGACTATGGCGTCAGCGCGTATTCTGGTTATATCGTTTCTTACTATACGTATAGGCATGGGTTCTGCCTCCATTCATTAATCTATTTATTCCAGATATTTTTCCCTCATTGCTTCAATCATTTCATCGGTGAAATGGAGGGCTGTCTTTATGTATCCCATCATGGAGCCGTACCTCTGTTCAGCCTCGCTGTATACCGCCCCGATGTACTCCTCCCTTGCGGAGAATAGCAGAAGCATTGCTTCCTTCATCCCGGGCAGCTTCACCAGGTCGCCCATGTTGTAGATGTCCTGCCTGTTGGCTTCCATGAGATACTCGTTCGTAAGAAGGTAATCCTCAAATATGGTTTTCTTCGGTACTCCGAGCGTCTCAAGCACAAGTGCCGTGGCAAATCCCGCCCTGTCCTTTCCGGCGGTGCAGTGCCATAGAACCGGCCGCTCAGCTTCCAGGACTGCCTTCAGGAATCTCCCGTACTGCTCTGCCGCATGCCCTGAGGCGACGAAATACCTGTAGATGCCCTCCATGTACTCAATTGAGAAGTTCGGGTTTGCGGCGCAGTTTCTGAACACCATCTCAAGCGCATTCATGTCGGACCTGGCGTCACGGGAGATTCCCATGGTGATGTCCTCCAGAATCTGAAGCCGGACGTTGTCCTCATCCGAGATTGTTCTGTCGGGCTTTCCCTCCATCTCCTCAGGTGATCTGAAGTCAAAGACGGTGCCTATATCATAGCTTCTGAGAATTTCTATGTCCTCATCCGTCGCCCTGTGAAGGTTCCCGCTTCTGAAAAGCTTCCCGTACACTATTCTTCTTCCGTCAGTCGCAGCAATACCGCCCAGATCCCTGGTATTGTTAAGCCCTGTGAACTTTCCGCAGATTGCCATTGTTTACCGCTCCTATGTTAGTATCCGAATTATTATATTTTGGCCGGAATGCCTGTGGCCGCATTACCTTTATTCCGTCCACTCGAAGTTTGGAAGATTTATGACCAGCTTGCCGCGGCACTTGTCCTCGTTGCTCAGCACGTGCTTCAGGCTGCCTCTCACAAGGTAGTCGCCGTTGTTGATTCTGTCATAGTACATTATCTCAGCCTGCTGGTAGAACACGAACGCAGTGCGGTAGTTCTGCTCTACGCCTATCCCGTAAAAGAAGCAGTCTCCCATGCGCATGGCGACGTCCGCCCCGCAGCTGCCCGCCGCCTCATCGGTCATTGTCTGGTAGCAGCGGTCATAGATGGCGAAGGCCTCGTTGAGGTCCTTTTTTACATAGTAGCCGTTTCGGTACATATCCCCCATCTTGTACAGGGACCGGATATGCCCGTCCAGCGCGCCCTTCACGAAGTAGTGGTACGCTTTCTCATAGTCCACGGGGACAGACCTGCCGTAGTAGTAGCAGTAGCCGAGGTTCTCCTGTGCCTGTCTGTCGCCTCTGTCGGCCGCCATGGTGTAGTACTCCACCGCCTTGGTGAAGTCCTGCGTTCCGATTCTTCCCGAGTAGTACAGCGCGCCGAGATTGCACATGGCCGGGGCGCAGTCACGCTCCTCTATAAGGTATTCATAGATTTCCCTGACCAACGCGGCAATTTTGGGGTGCATCACGTTGACCTCATCCGTTGTATGCAGCGCGCAGCAGAGATCAAGCAGCTTCGCGTCGTCAAAATCCTCACAGTCCAGCCAGCTGCTTATTACGCCGGCACTCTGGGGATATTCCTTCTCATCCATCACGGACAGTATCTCTATAAGTTCATCATGTACGTTCTCCATATGTTCCTCCTCTATCTGTATATAGTTTCATTTGTCAGCGTACCAATAATACAACAGGTCCGAAAAGTTCGGGACACCCCGCAGGCGACCCTGTATTCTGAAAATACAGTTTCCTATTATTTACATTATATCATGGAGCGGGGTTTAAGAAAAGATACTGCAGGTTTAATATGGGAGCCGATCAACCATTCTTTTCTGTTCACAGAAACGATATAGTGATATAATAACAGAGTGCTGATTGACTGATTTTTTCATTGTGGCACATAGTATGCACCGAAGCTTGAAACTCCCCTTGGCAAAAGCCATGGGGAGTTCCAATTCCCGCTCTAATAATCCGGTAAATGCTTCTCCTGTCAGCGGGCTATAGCAGTTCAACAACTATCTTGATGAAAAACAGAATTAGCACAGTTATCATAATAGGTCTGACTGCCCTTGCCCCCTGCTTCTCAAAGAAAGTCGCACCTATGTAGTTGCCTGCGATACCGAAAAGACCTGCCACAAGACCCAGAATCACAACCGTACTGTCATTTCTCAGGTAGACAATCAGTGCGGAGATATTGGTTGTAAGGTTGATGGCCTTCGTAGTGCCGTTTGCCTTCCTTATGTCCAGTCTGGCCAGAGAAGTCAGTGCAAGAAGCAGAAACGTACCGGTGCCGGGTCCGTAGAATCCGTCATACATCCCCAGAAAAAATGCGGCAAGACATATTATGATTATAGTTTTCAGAGGTGAAAATGGCTCCCGCTCTGCATCAAAGGTCTTTTTCTTCAGTACAAAGAATGCGGCCAGAGGGATAATGAACAGCATCAGTATCTTGAAATGCCTGTCATCAATCAGAAGCGCTATATGTGCGCCGAGGTTTGACCCTGCGAATGCAAACGCAATACCGAAGATGCTCTCCTTCAGGGGTATGAAGCCGTCCCTTGCATATTTCGCGGTTGTCAGCGACGTCCCCATGAACGAACTAATCTTGTTGGTTCCTATTGCCATATGGGTAGGTAATCCGGCAAAAAAATATGCCGGGTACGTAATCAGCCCGCCTCCGCCCGCTATTGCGTCGACTATACCGCCTATGAACACCAGCGGACATACTATAAGAAACTGTGTCAGGTTAACTGTCATATACTCTCCTTCCAAGGGTTCTGCCTCCATTCATTAATCTATTTATTCCAGATATTTTTCCCTCATTGCTTCAATCATTTCATCGGTGAAATGGAGGGCGGTCTTTAAGTATCCCATCATGGAGCCGTACTTCTGTTCAGCTCCTCTGCAGCTCCTCCGGCAATCCCTGTGCAGTAGGCGCAGTACCAGCACTCATACGGGCTGCTGCACTGCTCTCCCATCGGCGTCATTATCTCCTCCTCGGATGCCTTTACGTCATGCAGGCGTCCAATATTCTCATCTACGATATGCGCGAACTCTATCGCCTCATCCGTGACGTCCACGGCCTCGAAGGGGTCTGCCTCGTCATCGTAGTGGTAGACCACAAACACGCCGTCAAGCACTATCCCGCATTTGTCCAGAACCCAGGCCTGAAATCCCGCATCCCTGACGAACTGGGGCTTGACCTCCGGGGAGTCCTTTACTTCATACAGTTCCCATACGCCGTCCTCCACCTTGTGGAGGATATCCACTGCGCAGTAGTTCCCGTCGTGTTCAAAGGCCGCCTCGCAGATGTTCTCAACGCCTCTGCGTATGGCGTCCTGCGTGTTCCGGACCATCTTTCTCTTGTCCGGATATGTTGTGTTGGGGATATATGCGGTCATCTCCTCAAATTCCCCGAACATGGCCATTGCTTTGTCACCGAACTCGTTGCCTCTGTCAAGACGCTGCTGGGTCTCTGGCGGAATAACCTTGTGTTCCGGCTTGTGGGCGTCTAACCACAGCATCTTCGGGCACTGGAGCCCTCTCATAAAATCGGTTTTGGATATGGTCTTCTGTCTGCTGTACATTTCCTGTGCACCTCATTCCGTTCACTTGAAATTGGGAAGATTTATGACCGGCTTGCCGCGGCACTTATCCTCGCTACTGAGCACGTGCTTCAGGCTGCCTCTCATAAGATAGTCTCCGTTGTTGATTCTGTCATAAATACAGTTTTTTATTATACCATGCGGTCGGGTTTAAGAAAAGATACCGTCGGAGATCCGTCAAAATCTCATTTTTCTTTTGAATTGTTATCTCTATTCTGTTCACAGTCACAATTATGTTTATAATATAAAGCGCCTGGCGTATAAAAAAACAGCAAGCACTCCTGCTTGCTGTTTTTTACAGCCTTTTTATTATCACATGAAATACATATAATATATACATGCGGCAATCTGGAGAATGGAAAGAATCGGGAAACCGTACTTGAAATACCAGTGCTTTGTTTTGTGATGGAAAACCTTCATTCCAATCCATCCGCCTGTGGCCCCTCCAATCAGGGCGAGCGTGAAAAGCAGCTTCTCAGAAAGCCGCCATCTGTTCTTCTGAGCCTTCCACTTGTCCAGCCCCATTGCTACAAAAAGAATTACGCTCATCACTGCAATCAGCAGTGCAGGGTTTTCTGCAAAATTCATCTAATTCCTCCAAAATTAAGTCCTATTATAATATTTCACCGCAGCTGCATAAAGTGGCCATATTCTTTTCGACATTTTCATAGAATTTACCCAGGTGGATTCCGTCTACAAGACCATGATGAACAGCTGCCGTTAACGGCATCATCAGTCTTCCTCTGAAGTCCTCCTCAAATTTTCCCCAGCTGAACCTCGGATTAGAATCAAAGCGGTCGGTCATCGGATGAACTATGTCACTGTAATGAATCCAAGGAATGCAGGTTGGAAAATAGAACGCCTCAATCTCCGAATCTTCCTCGAGTGAGCCCTTTTCTCTCGCTTTACGCTGCAGTTCGGTTGCCGTAGTAATATACTCTTTCCATGGCATATGATGATATAGAGAGCAATAACAGTACAAATCTTCGCCTGTTGCTTCGGTATGGGATGTGGGGCTCTGTGAATACTCCCTGACTACAAAGCCCGAAAGCGGTCCTTCCTTGGGCAGATCTGTATATTCGGGAAGTTGAAGCTCTTCCGCTGTAAGTCTGTGAATTCTCTGTCTCAGTTGGGGAATACTGTCAGCTGACAGGGCCACAACATGCAGAAAGCTCAGAAAAAACGAGCAGCCTTCCCTTTCGCAAAACTGTTTTAGTTCCGTAACATCAACCTCGGCAGTAATATTCAGCTGCGGGTGCGTCATTCCCATAAAGTATTCCATATGCGCCCTTCGCGGGTACGTATTCAGGTCAATTATTCTATAATCTATCATGTTATTCCCTCTAATAATCTTTCGGCATCAGAGCATCTTAATTTCATCTGCTATTTCATTAACGGTTCTATTGCATGTATCTATCTTAATCGTATCAAGTATCTGAAACTTAGGGATTCGTGCAGAGTTCTTAAGTTGATTATAGCATAGCCGGCACCGGATATCTATCAAATTTCTAAAAGTCACGCAACCGCTTATTGCCTTGTATCAAATACCGAAGTGTATTATAATACATAGCATAGATACAATTATTTTAAAATTACCGGAGGTACTGTCATGATTAAACGCAACGATGAAAGAATCCGCGATGAGAAAAAAATGTTTGATGGAAACGGCACCGCAAAAATGACCCATATACTTGAAGCAGGAGATGAGATGTTCAACAAAGGCAGAGTATTCAATCATCTCTATCTTGATCCCGGTTGTGAGATAGGTTGGCATATACACAACGGGGACGGTGAGACATACTATATTCTGAAAGGTACCGGTGAATACAGTGATAACGGGAATATCGTAATTCTTAATCCCGGTGATGTTGCTTTTGTTGATTCCGGCGAAGGTCACAGTATGAAGAACATAGGAGAAGACACTCTCGAGGCAATTGCTCTGATTCTGTATAAGTAAAGCAGGAATGTTCAGTAAATATCCTAAACTTAGGCCGCTCCTTATCATCGTAATTGTTCTGGCAGTTATCGCCGTAACCTTGCTGATATACATTTTCTCTCTACCGCAGAGCAGCGAACAGGGCGAGGAAACAGTAACCGTACCCGAAACGAGTATTGAACCTAAGCCCTGTAGCCACGAACACCATCATCCAGATGATTTGTACTGTCTTCAGTGTGGTGAGAAAGTACCTCACGACTTTTCTACCGGGACCTGCCCTATGTGCGGTAAAAAGGTCGAACCCGTTAACTACTGCCTTGATTACTCACTGTGGCTGGATTTGAACGACAGGGGGACGGTTGAAACCGTTGAATACAGTACAAAGGACTACGGCAACGGCACTGAAAGAGACGAGGTAAAAAAAATGCAGGTCTATCTCCCACATGGGTATACGACCAGCAAAAGATATAACGTTCTGATTCTTCTACACGGCTCTGAGGGCGATGAAAACTACTGGTTTTCACGTGATCAATACTACACATACCCTGACAGCGATATGTGCTATTCGGTCAGGGTCAATGTGCTGCTTGACAATATGATTTACTACAAGTACTGTGAGCCGCTAATAGTTGTGTCCCCCACATATTATCTGAACGATTATGAACGGGCACAGGGCGATATATCTCATAGAGATAGCACCCAGTTCGCGCAGGAACTCAGAAATGATATTTTACCCTACCTTGCAGAGCACTACAGCACCTATGCATCCGGCAGCAGTTACGAAGCTCTAAAAGCCGCAAGAGATCACTTCGGTTTCATAGGAGCGAGCTATGGCGCTTTTATCACATACAGAAGTGTTGTAGCGTGTAACATTGACCTTATATCATGGATTGGTGCAATCTCAGGATGCAACACCTCGGTTCCGATGTATATAACGCCCTCACTTAAAGAGCCGCGTTTTGACGGACTCGACATCAACTATTTCTATACCGCAGCCGGAAGCAGAGACAGTCTGCGCTCCGACGCTTTGACAGGTTATCTGGAAATGCTCCAATACTGCCCTAAGATAAATACCGGAAACTCACAGTATCTTGAAATGAAAAATGCCGAGCACGAGGACAGGGTTTGGGATAATGCTGTTTACAACTGTCTTTTAATCTTCTTTCGCAATCAGATATAGATAAACAATACCAATACAAAGTACTATGTGTGCTGCGGTAACGAGATACTCGCTTATGCCCTTCAGCGCCTGCAATGCAATTGCCGCAATCAGAATAAGCATCAGAATATACATTTTTTTCGCTTCTTCCCTTTGCTTACGTGTTTCTATGAACAGGAAGGTTGCAACTGCAGCCGCGAAAACAACATAAAGATATATATCTGCAGGACTGTCAATAAGCTCAAGAATAATAGAACCAAGACAAAAAACCACCTCTGAAAGTACTATAACCTTTGTTTCCACCGGATTCAAGGTCTCCGGCTTTCTGAGATGCCCTGCTGTGAATATTGCAAACAGCCTCACACACTCATACATCAGAACATACAGAATTACCCAGAGAATCTTCTCTGTAGTCTTTTCAATCTGATATGAATGAACAACATTGCCAAGTAATGCCGCAACGGCTACTGTAAGGAACAGCCGGTATGCGGCTTTTTTCTCTTTTAGGAGAACAAGACCGAGTATAAGTGTAATTAAAAAAACCGGAAGGTCACTCAAGCCTTTCATCATTTCTGCTTTTATCGTTTCAGTCATATTCTTCTCCTATGTGACTTCTAGCGTATATATCTGTCTTTTGCAGAAAGTTGCTTGACAAGCCGATATGCAACAATAAACATTGAAATTACAAAGGCAACAAACACCCAAGTTCCATAACTCTTATCCGACGAGGCAAAAAAGTCATAGGTTCCGTGAAGGAGCATTGGAACCAGCACTGAAAGCCGTCTTACCTTCTTACTGCGCTTAGCATCCCCCTCAAGATCAAGCCGCTTTGCAGCCCCGTAAAAAGCTCCCATGAAAACCCCGAAGCATGCATGACCCGGAATTGCGGTAACCGCTCTGGCAAGTGCAGTTGAAAAGCCATAAGATAGCACATATGAAATATTCTCCCAGAGCGCAAAGCCCAAAGACACAAAAACTGCATAAACCACACCATCAAACTGGCAGTTATATTCCAGATTATTCCATGTATTTTTCTTGAGTAGAAGATATTTGAAGCCTTCTTCTGAAAGTCCAACAACCACATAGAAAAGCAACAGATAATAACCGGTTGAACCTGCTTTGCATACATATGGCAAAGCAGCTATACCAAGCGTCTCCGTGACCTGAGCAAGCAATGTGGACAGAATGCCCATAATAACAAGCTTTACGAGCAGGCCGGTGGATTCCTTTTCAAGTCTGTCGTGCTTATAGACATAGAACAGCAGATAAATCGCGGGAATCACCGCTGCTGCTATAAGTATGAAATTCGGACTGAATAAAATAAGCGGTATAATGTTCATAGCATTACTCCTTTTCCTACATTATATTGAATCTATTCCGAATTTCAAGACGAAATAAATGACTTTTATCTGATGCCGGATTATTTTGGGGTAAGAACGGTCTCTATACACACCGAAGATAGCTGGTTTTCAACGGGTTCATCTTTTCACATTAATATGTTTACGTTTTTAGGCAGAATACTTACGGGTTTAGCTATGTGACCGTCCCGCTTTTCTAATATAGCATAAAATACTGCCGCCCGTGATGGGCGGCAGTTGATATATTCTATTATTATCAGGATTACTCGTCGTAATCCTCGGCAACTGCCTTGTCGAAAATTGCAAGAGTTTTCTCAGAGGGTTCCTCAGTTGCAATCGTTACAAAGTATGCCGCCAGTGCACCTGCGATGAATCCGGGTACGATTTCATAAATCCCTGTTCCGGAGAGGCAGAAGAGCCATATGATATCAACCAAAGCTCCAACAATAACACCCGCACAGGCTCCCTTGTAGTTGAAGCGTCTCCAGAATAATGAGAACAGAACTACAGGGCCAAATGCTGCACCGAAGATACCCCATGCGTTTTCAACCATGTTCATGATAGCCTGAGCACCTGAGCCCTTTGAGGAAGCAATAAAGAAGGCTATAACAGAAATGATGACAACAGCTATTCTTCCAACCCAGAGGACTTCCTTCTCGTCGGCCTCCTTGCGGATAAGAGGCTTGTAAAGATCGGATGTAAAGGAGCTGGACGCAACGAGAAGCTGTGAATCAGCAGTGGAAACTGATGCAGCCATTATTGCAGCAAGGAGGAATCCCGCTATTGCTGAGGGGAACAGTCTGCGGGCGAGAACAATGAAGACCTGCTTTTGGAGACCCTGAGTAAGGAGTTCCTCGCCGACAATCATTCTTGCATAGTAAGCCATGAGGCAAGCGGCTCCAATTGAAAGCACAACCCAAACAATTGCAACAACTGCGGATTTCTTTACCATTGAGGGCTTTTCAATGGACATGAATCTTACTATGATGTGGGGCATACCGAAGTATCCGAGACCCCAGCCCAGACCAGAGACGACATCCTTCCAGGAAGAGGAGAATATACCTGAACCGAAATCACATTTAACAACCGCTCCTGAAGCATCAGTGTATTCATAGACCTTCTGCAGAAGGCTTGTATCAAGGTTCTGAGTGGTAGCAATAACTATAGGAACTGCAAGCAGGGCAATAAGCATCAGAATACCCTGGAAGAAGTCCGTCCAGCAGACTGCCTTGAATCCGCCAAGGAAGGTGTAGCCGATTATAATCAGAGCATAAATCAGCATTGCGGTTCCTTCATTCATATTCGGGAAGAGCATGGTGAAGACAGATGTTCCGGCAACAAATGCGGATGCCACGTAAACCGTGAATGCAATCAGGAAGATTATCGCACAGATAACCTGAAGAGCCTTGCTCTCGGATGCAAAACGGTTTGTAAGGTACTGAGGAAGGGTAATTGCATCATCGGCAGCCTTACTGAACTTGCGGAGTCTCTTAGCACAGAAAATCCAGTTTGCTGCAGTGCCAAGAGCAAGACCGATGCCTATCCATATCTGACCGAAGCCGAAAGCTAGGATGGAGCCGGGAAGACCCATGAGAAGCCATGCGGACATATCGGAAGCCTGCGCTGACATAGCAGTGACCCAAGGGCCCATACTGCGCCCGCCGAGGAAGTAGTCCTCCTGGTCCTTGTTGCTTCCGTTAAAGAAGAAGATAAGACCAACGAAAAACAGAATGATAAAATAACCTAAGAAAACAACTATTTCCCAATTCATGATTTATAACTCCTAATCAAAAAAATTAACGTGTGTAATTTAGCATAAAAGCAATGGTATTAAAAGGTGTGTTATAAATAAAAAGCTTGTTTTTTCTTCTTTTTGGACTATAATAATATTAAATGTAATTTATCTCATAGAAAGATGAAAAATATTCATGGATAAGTATTCTGTATTTCTCAGCATAGTTGAAACCGGTTCTCTTACCCGTGCGGCAGAGCATTTGGGATGCACTCAATCAGCAATAAGCCACAGTCTGCAGAACTTTGAAGAGGAGCTTGGATTTCCCCTCATAAAACGTGGCCGCGGTGGTGTTTACCTTACGAGTGAAGGGGAAAAAATAATGCCTGCCATCCGCACGGTTGTGAATGCATACGAACAGCTTAACCAGACTGCTTCATCCCTCAGAGGGCTGGATTCAGGTACCGTAAGGATAGGGGCTTTCACTTCCGTTGCTGTCCACTGGCTGCCACCAATACTTAAAGAGTTTCAGAAGGACTATCCCAATGTTGACTTCAAGCTGCTGAACGGAGACTATCACGACGTTGAACAGTGGATTACAGAAGGAAGCATTGATATAGGCTTTGTGAACGTACCGAACAACTTGGGCTGCGAGACCGTCACGTTGATGGAGGACAGGCTTCTTGCCATACTACCCCTTAACAGCCGCTTTGCATACTACAGCAAATTCCCTCTAGTGGAATGCGAAACGGAGCCCTTCATCAGTCTTCTGGAGAGCTCCGACCACGATGCCCGTCGAGCTCTTGAAGCCGCAGGCGTAAAACCCAATGTACGCTTTTACACAAAGGACGACTATGCAATCATCGCAATGGTAGAGCAGGGACTGGGAATAAGTATAATGCCCGAGTTGCTGCTGAAGGGCAGGCACGATGACCTGCAGATAATGCCTTTAATACCCGAAGCGAAAAGGACCATAGGTCTTGCCATCGCAGACGGAGACCGGGCTGGCCCTGCAACAAGAAAATTTTCCGAATACGTAATAGACTATGTAAGGCGGCAATAATGCCGCCTTACTTTTTTCCGCCTTAAGCGGCGGGTTCTATAGCTGTTTCCCCGACTTCCGCGTCGGTTGGGATTTCCTCATTGTCGGAAACTTCCTCCGGTTTTACCAGATCGTAGTAGTAATCTACCAACAGGTCCACACAGGCACCGTAACTCTTAAGTCCGAGCTCCTGGTCATAGCTTTGGAGGAAACCTTCGTATACGTTATTTGAAATTGTTTCCACAGGGGTTTTGAAAGCTTCCCAATATGCAGAGTTCTCGTTCAGGTCTCTTTTTACATTACTATCCAAGTCGGCATAGATGAGGCTCCACGCATTGTAATCCGCTGTGCGCAGGGCATTTCCCAGATAAGTGTATGCCATCAGTGCAGCAGAATAGATGTAATCATCGTCACCGTATTCCATGCTGGCAATGACAGCGACGAAATTAGCTTCGTCCTCCTTTGCAACGCCCCTGAGATGGGCAAGCTCATGGGCAACGGTTGCAGGGAAATAGGAAGAGGGGGAATCCATATTCACGTTCGCCTCACCCGTGAAGGGAAAGAAGAAACCCGTGAAATCTATCATGCTCATGACCTTTGAGAATCTAATCCCCTTTGCCTTTACATTCGGGGCAGTAAGGCATGGCCAACGTTTAACTGTCTTAGCGTAGACCTCATTGGATTTTTCCAGTACTGCATTTCTGTCTATGGTACAGTGCTTTTCATAATCTCTATCTACTCTGCTGCTGTATCTGCCTGCCAGCTGAGCGAAATATTCCGTCACCGTCTCGAGCTGTTCGGTTGATATGGGCTTAGTCTCAAGATGTGCCTTAGTCATGAAGTCATCTCCGTAATAATAGACTCCCCATAACATGCAGAATCCCGCATAGATTGCCATTCCCCAGGCTAATGGAGTGAGGATTAGGAGATAGAGCTGCTTTCCCCTGCCCTTTCTCAGATGAATCAGTTTTGACAGCTTTGACACTATAAATACAAGCATGCATACGGAAAAAACCCCGATAAGCATCTCCGCTAGAGAAAATGGCAGTTTTGAGGAAACAAATGACATCAACATTCTCAGCGGTCTCAGAAATCTATCAGCAATATAACACATAACTTCATGGTTATTTCTGAAACAATGGAAAAGTCCTATGATGATAACACTGATTATCAGCAGTATCAGTCTTGCGGGTGCAATGATTCTTTTTTTCTTCATATGTGTTCTGCTCCGTATGCGATTTCTTAGGCATATTATAATAAAAAACCGGCTGCATATGCAACCGGGTTTTTCACTAATTTTTAATAATTTATGCAAGTGCTTCCTTGGAGAGCTTGCAGAGAGCTGCAAAAGCCTCAGGGTCATGGATTGCCATCTCGGAGAGGGACTTGCGGTTCATGTCAACACCAGCCAGCTTAAGGCCGTGCATGAATGTGGAATAGTTCATATCGTTGAGCTTGCAACCCGCAGAAATACGGGTAATCCAAAGCTGACGGAAGTCTCTCTTCTTCTGCTTGCGGCCAACATATGCATAGCGGCCGGATTTCATCAGCTGCTCTTTTGCCATCTTGAAATGTCTGGACTTGTTGCCCCAATAGCCCTTAGCCAGACCAAGAACTTTATTTCTGCGCTTGCGCGTCATCATTGCGCCTTTTACTCTTGCCATTTGTATATCCTCCTATATTCTACCGTATACCTTATTTATAAGGAATCATTTTTTTGATTGTTGCCTCGTTGGTTACATCAGCATAAGTCTCGCTGCGAAGACGACGGCATCTCTTGGTATCCTTCTTAGTGAGGATATGGCTCTTGTATGCATGGGCACGTTTGACCTTACCGGTCTTGGTGAGATTGAATCTCTTTTTTGCGCCGCTATGAGTCTTAAGTTTCGGCATAGTGATTATCTCCTTATATTAAATATTAATCAACAGATTCGGTTATCTCCGGAGCTGCCTCAACGGCTTCCGGGGCGGATTGTTCAGCCTTGGGCTTTCTAGGCTGTCTGGGCTTTTTTGCGGGCTTAGCTTCCTCAGCCAGTGTTTCTACAGGCTTAGGTTCCTCGACCGTCTTGGGCTCCTCGACGGGTTTCGGTTCCTCTACAGGCAGCTGCTCCTCAACATGTTCAGGTTCTGCCTCGCGTTTAGGCTCTTCTGGCTTAGGCTCCTTGGGCTGCTTGGGTTTTGCAGGCTTTTTGGGTGGAGTGGTAGGCTTAGGTGAAAGGAACATGGACATGTTTCTACCCTCAAGCTTGGCTTCTTTGTCCACATTGGCAATTTCTGAGCATGCAGCTGCAAAATTGTCCAACAGCTCTTTGCCAATTTCGGTATGTGCCATCTCTCTTCCGCGGAAACGGACGGAAACCTTTACTCTGTCTCCATCAGCAAGGAATTTCATACCATTCTTCAGCTTAGTATTGAAATCGTTGTCGCCGATGCTTGGACCCATTCGGATTTCCTTTATTTCAATAACGCGCTGATTCTTCTTCGCCTCTTTTTCCTTCTTTGCCTGTTCAAAGCGGAACTTGCCGTAATCCATAATACGGCAGACAGGGGGGACTGCATTGGGCGCGATTTTTACAAGGTCAAGACCGGCTTCTTCAGCTGCTGCAAAAGCCTCCTGTGACGAGACTATACCCAGCTGTTCTCCATCTTCACCTATGAGACGCACCTGTTCATCAATGATTTCTTCATTGATCTGATAATCAGCGTTTGCTATTTTCGAACACCTCCGTTAATAAATAAAGCGCGGACGACAGCATCCGCGCATAAAAAACCCATAAAAACCGGCTTATTAACCTCGGACGACTCAATTGCCGCCGGGTGAGGATGGCGGATACCATTCCTTCTTTGTTTTAGCTTGCTTATTATACCCGCAGGTCATAGACCTGTCAAGTAAAAAAAGTATATTTTACGAAAAAACTTCTGTTTTATGCCTCAGGGGAATGTGTTTCGTTTTCGATTTTTTCCTCTTCAGCGATTGCTATCTTGACTATTCTGCTTGTGCCGAGACGTTCCGCACCGAGAAGCATGAACTCGCAAGCGTCATCTAGAGAAGATATTCCACCTGCAGCCTTGACTTTCACCTCTTTAGGGCAGTTCTCTCGCATGAGCTTTACATCCTCGAAGGTTGCTCCACCCTTGGAGAAACCCGTTGAGGTCTTAATGAAATCTGCACCGGAAGCGCTTACGATTTCGCAGAGCTTCAGCTTTTCATCCTCGGTGAGAAGACAGCACTCGATTATAACCTTAAGGATATAACCCTTGGTGGCGTTTCTTACCGCTTCGATATCCTTCGCTACATTGTCCCATGCCGCATCCTTTACCATAGACAGGTTAATCACCATGTCAATTTCATCTGCTCCGTTCCTTATGGCATCAGCTGCTTCAAATGCTTTCGCAGTTGAGGTCATATAGCCGTTGGGGAAACCAATAACCGTGCAGATTTTCATTTTATTTCCCACATAACGCTTTGCTCCGGCAACATGGCATGGTGGGATACATACAGATGCGCAGTTGTACTTTATTGCCTGGTCGCAAAGGGTTCTTATCTCGTCCGCAGTGCAATCAACTCTGAGCAGAGTATGGTCGCACACAGCAAGAATATCCTTAAGCTCAGGGCGTACCGCAGATTCGTTATGTACGTTTTCAAAATCCATAGTAATACCTCATTTCACTTCAATTACTATATTATCATCGGCAATGTCTATGCCGATTTGCGATGCCATTTCCGTATTGCAGGATGCGGAAAACCCAATAAGCTTTTCTGCTGCGGGGTCTTCTATTTCCTTCTGAATCAGCCTGCGGAGGTTTCTTGCACCGTAGTTGACGGAATAACCCTTCTTCACGAGGTAATCCACAACCGCCTGAGTCCAGCCAACATCAATATTCTTCAGCTTCATAGCTGTCTTGAGCTCTTCCAGCATAATCTCCGCTATAGCTGCAAAGTTCTCTTCACTAAGCTGGTTGAAGCAGATAATCTCATCCACACGGTTCATAAACTCCGGTCTGAGGAACTCACTCAGTGCCTTCAGGCTGCGTTCTCTTGTCATGTCTCCGAGGGTTCCACCGAAGCCCACGCTTCCTGATTTGTTGCCGGAACCAGCATTTGTTGTCATTATGATTATGGTGTTTTCAAAATTAACAGTTCTGCCTTGAGCATCCGTAATTCTTCCATCATCGAGAATCTGAAGCAGGATATTCATCACATCGGGATGTGCCTTTTCTATCTCGTCAAACAGAACCACGGAATAGGGTCTGCGGCGTATCTTCTCAGTAAGTTGACCCGCATCGTCATAGCCCACATAACCGGGAGGAGAACCAATGATTCGGGAAACCGCAAACTTCTCCATAAACTCACTCATGTCCAGACGGATGAGAGATTCAGGGGAATCAAACATGTCTTCCGCAAGGCGCTTTACAAGCTCTGTCTTGCCGACTCCGGTACCGCCTACGAAGATGAAGCTCACAGGTTTTTCCTTAGTCTTAAGACCAACTCTGCTGCGCTTTATGGCTGCGCACACAGAATCAACGGCATTATCCTGACCTATGATATGTTTCTTAAGTCTTTCATTGAGACCCGAAAGCCGCTCAAGCTCACCTTCCTTGATGGAAGCTGCAGGAATCTTTGTCCAAAGCTCAACTATACGGGCAAGATTGTCCGCGGTGAGCTCCGGTCTGCCCGATTTTTCAAGCTCGGAAATCTCTGCTTCAAGGCGCATCTCTTTGCTTCTAATTTCAGCAACCCTTGCATAGCGTTTGTCGAGGAGCTCCTGAACGGGCTCTTCTGTCTCGGGGATGGGTTCGCTCTGAAGAGCTTCTCTCTCGAAGCGCAGATTCTCAAGGTCACGCTTTGCCGCCATGCAGCGGTTGATGCTCATATCCTTGAGATTGACATCGGAGCAGGCCTCGTCTATTAAATCTATCGCCTTGTCCGGCAGAAAACGGTCTGTTATATAACGCTCGCTCATTGTTACAGCGAGACGGCACATCTCCTTCGGAATGGTTACTCCGTGATAATCTTCGTAGTAATGAGCTATGCCCTCAATTATCTTTACACTATCCTCTATTGAGGGTTCAGTTACGGTTACGGGCTGAAAACGTCTTTCAAGGGCGGAATCCTTCTCTATGTGCTTACGGTATTCTGTGAAGGTTGTAGCACCAATTACCTGAATTTCACCTCTTGAAAGTGCGGGCTTGAGGATGTTTGCAGCATTCATCGAGCCTTCCGCATCCCCGGCACCGACTATCTGGTGTATCTCATCAATGACCAGGATAATATTGCCCTGCCTGCGGATTTCCTCGATGAGCCCCTTCATGCGGCTTTCAAACTGACCTCTGAACTGGGTTCCCGCAACGAGCGATGTGAGGTCAAGCAGAAACACCTGTTTATCCTGCAGCTTTGCAGGCACATTACCCTCGGCTATTCTCTGGGCAAGTCCTTCTGCGATAGCGGTTTTGCCGACGCCCGGCTCTCCTATGAGGCAGGGATTGTTCTTCTGCCTACGGTTGAGAATCTGGATTACTCGCTCAAGTTCCTCCTCGCGGCCTATCATGCTGTCCAGTTTGCCTGCCTTCGCCCGACCGGTTAAATCTATGCAGTAGTTGTCAAGCATCTTGTGCTTGGAATTTTTAGTATTCTCCTTTGGGTTTCTCGGTGCTTCAGCATTTTTTTCATTTTTCCCGTTGGGGGAAGCACCGCCCTGGGGTGAAGCACCGCCGAAAAGCTTGCCGAAGAATGGAAATGTTGCCGTATGACCGTCATCAGAATCATCATCTGAGAAACCCTCGGGCATCATGTCTTCCATACCGCTGAGATAATTCATTGCTTCACCGGTAATGTTGTCAATATCCTCATCGGTAATTCCAAAGCGGTTCATTATATCGTCTACAGGCTTTATATGGAGCTCTCTCGCACATTTAAGGCAGAGCCCCTCCTGCTTTGTTTCGTTATTCTCTATTTTCGTTATGAATATTACTGCGGGACCTTTTCCGCAGCGAGAGCATAGTGGAGTATTCATCATTTCTCCTATAAAATGATTAGATTAGTGTTTTCGTAATAAACCTGAATGCGAGGAAAAAACGTACCAGAGCGGTCCGGTCAGCAGTTTCCTTCCCTATTACCATACCCATAAAGCCCAGAACCCAACACAGCAGGACACAGTATAGAAAACCCTTAATTAGTCCAAGTGCTGATCCGCCAACCTCGTCGAGCACATCCATGTTGGGAAGGCGTAAATCGAGGTTGAAAAGGTCCATCAGTGCAGTAATCAATATGATAATCATTATGAATGCCAGGGTTATACAGCCTACATAAGCTATGGTGTTGCAGACAACGGTTATTACTGCCTCGGTCATTGAGACCTGATTTTTATCTGCGTAACTGACGGAATCCTGCGCCAGTTCCTCGGCGACCTCAGAGTAGAAACCCACATCCCTGATTGCCTCATAGGCATAGTCGTATCTGAGAGAAGAGTCCTCGTTCAGAATATCGTTGAGAGAATAATCGCTGTCTCCGTAACCCAGTTTCTCCAAAATATCGCCTGTGGTTGAGTCGGAGTCTATAAAGCCTCCAATAAATGGGTTGAGTGCCGGCACAAGCTCCTTCGAGTAGGATGAAGCCAGCACATTTGCTACTACCAGTGCAAAAATAATAGTGATGAGCCCCGCTATGCTGCGGATAAGACCTTTCTTAAAACCGCCCCACGTGCAGAGCACTAATATGAGCAGGAGCGTTATATTCAGTATAAGCTTCATTATAACACCTCGAAATCTACATGCTTATTTTATAACATTTCACAAAGGAAAAAATGTTGACCGGATATGAATTTATCCGTTTGTTTTCGAAAAAAGTTAATCCTCAAAAAGCTTCCCTACTTCACCATCATACCATACTCTGTTAAGATAAAGACCCTGTGCGGGCATGGTGGGTCCGGTAAGTCGTCTGTCACCTTTTTCGAGGAGAAGCGGTATATCCTCCGGCTTGAGTTTCCCGTAGGATGCATACACCATAGTACCAACAATAGCCCTGCACATGTTATAAAGAAAGCCATCGGCGCACACTGCGATGCTGATTATATCCCCGCTTTTTTCCACATTGCATGAGTATACTGTTCTGACTGTGGTTTTCGTTTCTGTTCCAAGTGAACGCACCGCTTTGAAATCGTGAGTACCTTCAAACTGTTTCCCCGCCTGAGCCAACAACTCAACATCCAGTTTTTGAGGCCAAAAACATACACGTTTTGCCAGAAACGGATCTCTGATGTTGGAATTGAGTATCTTATACACATACTCTTTTTTGATGCAGGATGTGATGGCATTGAATTCGTCAGGAGCATAACATGCCGCGGTTACCGATATATCATCCGGCAATCGGGCATTTACCGCCAATGGAATTTTGTCCGATGGAATGTTCATATCCGACCTGAAGTTTGCGCAATATCTCAGAGCATGAACACCCGCATCTGTTCTGCCGCAGCCGATCATTCTGACTTTTTCGCCTGTAACCTTTTCAAGGGCATTCTCCAGCGTCTCAGCAACCGTGATATCGTTTTTCTGTATCTGCCACCCGTGGTAGGCACTGCCGTCATACCTTAGGCGCAAAACCACATTCTTCATATACCTATATTCTTCAGTACAATAATAAGGGCAACAAACAGTACACCAAGAACGAGCGCAATGTAGTCTCTTGCCTCCATCTTAAGCTGCTTCATACGTGTTCTGCCTTCTCCTCCGTGGTAGCATCTGCACTCCATGGCGATTGCCAGTTCATCTGCTCTTCTGAATGCCGACACAAAGAGCGGAACAAGAATCGGGATTAGAGCCTTTGCTCTCTTTACTAGACCGCCACTCTCGAAATCAGCGCCCCTCGCCTTCTGGGCAGACATAATTTTGTCTGTTTCCTCAATGAGAGCCGGAATAAAACGCAGAGCCATAGACATCATCATGGTCATCTCGTGTACGGGAACCTTAATCTTCTTTAAAGGATTTAGCAGGAGTTCCAAGCCATCCGTCAGAGACATGGGACTTGTTGTGTATGTTAGCAGAAATGTCCCTGTGATGAGCAGAAGTATTCTCAGAATCATCTTGAAGGCACGTGAAATACCTTCCCAGGTGATAATCCAACCGGGCAACACAGGTGTACCCTCCGTGTAGAACATATTCAACAAAGCAGTGAAGACTATGATGATTATCATCGGCTTCAGCCCATTGAAGATATTCTTCGGTTTGATAGTTGAGAGAATCATACATATCACGGTTATCACCGCAACAGTACCATATGAAATCCAGCTCTCCGCCTGGAATAGTGCAACTATATAAAGAATAACAAGAATTATCTTTGTACGCGGGTCCAGTCTGTGAACCACAGAATCACCGGGGAAATACTGACCTAAGGTTATATCCTTCAGCATGGCTGCACCTCCCTATACTTGAGAACTGCAGCCTTAAGCTGCTCGTGGGTATACACGGGCGGCTGAAGATTAATTCCTTTGTCTTTAAGGCTCAGATAAATTTCTGTAGACTTAGGGACATTCAATCCCAGAGCTTTAAGCTGTTCGGGCTCGGAGAAAACCTCCTGAGGTGTTCCATCCATTGCTACAGTTCCCTTGCTCATTACGATGAGCCTGTCGGAGATTCTGGCAATGTCATCCATATTATGACTTACAATAATAACCGTTGAACCCAGACTTTCCCTATAACGGCAGATATTTGACAGGACCTGATTACAGCCCTCGGGGTCAAGACCGGATGTTGGTTCATCAAGTATGAGTATCTCAGGGCGCATCGCTATCACTCCCGCAATAGCTACACGCCTCTTCTGTCCGCCGGAAAGCTCAAGCGGAGAGTCCTCGAAGAGCTCCTCACCAATTCCTACGAAGCCTGCAGCTTCTCTTACACGTTCATCAATTTCCTGTTCGGAAAGGCCCATATTCTTGGGTCCGAAGGCTATATCTCTGAAAACCGTCTCTTCAAAGAGTTGATACTCCGGGTACTGGAACACAAGTCCTACCCTGAACTTAATATCTCTGCGACTTTCCTTGCTTTCGTTGATATCCCTGTCACCCACGAGTACACGACCTGAACTCGGCTTAAGAAGGCCGTTCAGGTGCTGGATAAGTGTGGATTTACCTGATCCTGTGTGTCCAAGCAATCCGACAAACTGTCCCTGAGGTATTTCCAGGTTAATATCGTTCAATGCAATTTTCTCAAAGGGCGTGCCTGCGCTGTATAAATGGCTCAGACCTTCTATTTTGATATCTGACATATCGTCAATTCCTTTATTTCTTACTAAGTGCGTCGGCTAGAATGTCTGTGCATTCACCAATTTCAAGCATGTCCAGTGGCAGATTAAAGCCTTCGCGATTCAAATCCCACATAAGATAGGTTGTTTCGGGCACTGCGAGCCCTTCTTTCTTCATGAGTTCAACCTTCGAAAAAACCTCCCGCGGAGTTCCCGTATCCACAACACTTCCGTTTGACATTACTATCAGCTTGTCTGCATTTATGCACTCGTCCATGTGGTGGGTAATTAGAACAACGGTCATTCCCTTTTCACGGCAGAGCTCAGTTATGGTCTCAATGACATCCGCCCTGCCCTGGGGGTCGAGCATAGCTGTCGGTTCATCCAACACAATGACCTTCGGTTCCATCGCAATAACACCTGCGATAGCAACTCTCTGCTTCTGCCCACCTGACAGCAGGTGAGGGGCATGCTTAGCCATATCATACATACCGACTTCCTTGAGTGCTGCGTCAACCCTGCTTCTGATTTCATCCGGGGCAACACCAAGATTCTCGGGAGCAAATGCAACATCATCTTCAACTACATTTGCTACAATCTGGTTGTCCGGGTTCTGGAAGACCATTCCAACATTCTGCCTTATAGTGAGAGTGCTGTTTTCATCTGCGGTATCCATCCCCAAGACCGTAACTTTTCCCTCATCGGGAACAAGAATGGCGTTCATGTGCTTTGCAAGCGTTGATTTTCCCGACCCATTGTGGCCGAGAACCGCTACAAAGCTACCAGCCTCAATTTCAAGAGACACACCACAGAGACTCTCCAAATCGTCTCCGGGATAAGTATAATGCACGTTTTCAAATTTTATTATGCTCATATCTTATCTTTCCCAGCGGCAGGTCGCTCCACATGGTAACACAAGTCCACTGTCAGTGACAGGCAACCCGAGCTCACAGGATTCGCTTCTGCCTCCGTGTTTTTTGCTTATTATACTCTCTGTTATATAGGAAAGCACTGATGGTGAAAGCCCCGTTGTGTATGAATTAATGATTACAAACAGCGGATCATCAGACAGCACACCTGCACATAATGACACAAACGGCCAGAGATTCTGTTCCAGCTTCCACACCTCGCCTCCGGGGCCTCTGCCGTATGATGGTGGATCCATGATTATTGCGTCATAACGGCGTCCCCTTCTGATTTCACGCTCCACAAATTTGGCACAGTCGTCAACTATCCATCTTATTGGAGCTTCAGCAAGACCCGACGAAGCAGCATTTTCCTTTCCCCAGCTTACCATTCCCTTTGCCGCATCCACATGGCACACACTGGCGCCTGCTTTTGCGCAGGCTATGCTGGCTGCACCTGTATACGCAAAAAGGTTCAGTACGCTGATTTCTCTGCCGGCATTGACTATCTTTTCTGCAGCCCAGTCCCAGTTGCAGGCCTGCTCAGGAAAGATACCAGTATGCTTGAAGTTCATCGGCTTGACATTAAAGGTAAGGTCTCTATATTTTATCTGCCAGGATTCAGGAAGCTTCGCTTTATTCCAGCTCCCTCCGCCGCTTTCGCTTCTGTGATAACGGGCATTGCATTCCGCCCATCGGAGGTCGTTTCTGGGTGTCTTCCATATTGCCTGAGGATCCGGACGCACCAGATAATAATCGCCCCAACGTTCAAGCTTTTCCCCGTCTGAGCAATCCAGCAGTTCAAAGTCCTGCCATTTATCAGAAATCCACATTTAAATCTCCAAAGCTCTACATAGTAATTCAGAATATTTTACCATTTTTCAAGTGCAATTGCAATAAAATTCCACCTGTCAGGCAGGTGGATTGGTTGATACTGATTTCGATTTTTCGTCCCGCTTAGACGGGAGATTCGTTTTTAAAATACTCAGCTGCGTACTCCGCGTCACGTTTAATCTGCGCGGACAGTTCATCGAAATCGGAAAACCTGATTTCAGGGCGAATATAGTGATAGAAATCCACTCTGGCAGGTGTTCCGTAGAGATTGCCGCTGAAATCCAGAAGATGACTTTCAACGCTGACCTTGTTATCATTGCCGACGGTAGGACGGATTCCGATATTCGTCACCGATGGATATTCTTTTCCGTCAGGCAGTATAACCTTAGTGGCATAAACCCCGTATTTGGGTACAATCACATTCTCCGGGAAAAACATGTTGATGGTTGGTGCATCAAGCTTCTGTCCGATATGGTATCCTGAGTGTACCGTATCGGAAAGACAGTGCTGATGACCAAGATAGCGGGCAGCCTCTTCCATGTTGCCGTCTTCTATGAGAGTGCGGATATATGTGGAACTCACCACTCTGCCATCAAGCATTACAGGAGGAATAATATCGCAGCCAATGCCTATGGTCTCGCAGTAGCTTTTCAGCTTCTCTGCAGTACCTTCGCCCATATTTCCAAACGTGAAATCATGCCCCACCACGAACCATTGGGCGCTCATTTCTTCTATTACGGTATCAACAAATTCCTGCCACGGCATCTGCATCACATGACGGTTAAAGTGAATGAATATCACATCGTCTATATTGAAGCAGCGTTTTATTATTTCCTCTCTTCCACTGCAGTCACTTATTAGAGGCACCGGTCTGTTGAAAACAACCGTATCCGGGTGAACATCGAAGCTCAGCACGGATGGAGTGTTGTTCAACTCCGCTGCTCTAACCTTTGTCTTCTCAAGAAGTGCAGCGTGACCTATATGAAGCCCATCAAAGAAACCCATTGCAATTGTTCTTTTAATTTCTGACATTATTACCTCTAAACCTTTATTGTATCCGCAAAGGCTCGAAAAAGCTTTTTTCCGTAAACAAAGTATTGTTGCGTACTCTGCCGAGCATCAGGAACTCTTCCGATGGGGAATAAACGCGCAATAAACCGTCGTTTGCCTCAAGTGGGAAGCTGTTTCCGTTTCTTATCTTCTTTTCTTCAACCAATGACGCGTAATATGCCGGGCAATCTGCAAAGAGAGAATCAACCGGAATAATCATCTCGTCTATTCTGCCGGAGTTCATAGCTTCTTCTATCTGAGCGATTGTATGTGCGTTATTCACACTGTAATTGCCAATTGAGGTTCTTCGCAGACCGCTCATGCATGCACCGCAGCCAAGCTCTGTACCAATATCATGGCAGAGTGTGCGTATATATGTTCCGGCAGAACATTTAATTCTCAGTTTGAAATCTTCACCGGACTTCCCGAGATACTCTATCGAATCCACAGTAATGTTTCTGGAGCTGCGCTCCACTTCCCTGCCGCTTCTCGCTATTTCATAGAGTTTTTTGCCAGAAACCTTTATTGCGGAGTACATAGGCGGGATCTGTGAAATGTTGCCTGTGAACTTTTTCAGGGCTGCGTTCAGTTCACCCGTGCTTATATCGCGGGGATTCCCTCCGATTGCGGTTCCTGTGATGTCCTGGGTATCGGTTATCAGCCCGGTCCTCATCAGGGCTACATATTCCTTGCAGTGGGCCATCGCGTAATCAGAAGCGCGCGTGGCTCTGCCCAAAAGAACAATGAGAAGTCCTGTAGCGAGAGGGTCAAGCGTACCCGCATGACCTATTCTGCGCTCATGCAGAACTCCCCTGAGTTTCGAGACCACATCTGAACTTGTCCAGTCCTGCTCCTTGTCCACAAGAAGTATGCCTGTCATTTCCAGACCTCGTCTATCACGGCAAGAAGCTGTTTTTCAGCCTCTTCCGGTGCTGCCATAATCGTGCAGCCGGATGCCATTTTGTGACCGCCGCCGCCGAAACGCGCTGAAATGAGCGTACTGTCTATCCCCTCATCCGAACGCAATGAAATCTTGCTACTGCCATCCTTCAGTTCCCGAATTACCACAGCCAAAAGCTCTGTATCTACCCTTGAAGGAAGCTCAGCTAGGGAATCGCAGTCGTCCTCAGTGGCGCCTGCATCCTCAAGCATCTTAAGCGTTACCTTGGCAATAGCAATCTTGCCGTCTCTGTAAAGTTCCATGCCGGAATTAATCATGCTCTCCAGCTTGATTCTTCCCCGCGTCGCCTTTTTAAAGAAACTCGTGTTGATTGAGTAGACATCTGCTCCACTGTCGTAAAGCTTCGCAGCCGAGTTGAAGCTGTGGGAATTTGTGTTTCCGTGACGGAAGCAGCCGGTGTCCGTTGACAGGGCAATATAGAGAAGGTCTGCTTCTTCCGGGCTAAGTCCCGTATTCATTGATTCTATTATTTCAAGAATAATCTCTCCACTTGAGGACATATCAGGCTCTATAAGATTCAGAGCTCCGAATTCGGGATTTGAGGGGTGATGGTCTATACATAGGTCCACAGCAGAGCTGAAACCTATACAGAGCATATCATCCGCTGCCACGTCAACTGCAACGGTATATGCAGGCTCAAAGCTCTCGGGGGCAATGAATTTTCCCACGTACGGAATAAATTTATCAGTTATTTGAGGGTTAGGATACATATACGCCGTCTTGCCCGCCCTTCTCAAGGCACTGCATAGTGCAGCGGCTGAACCCAGGGTATCTCCGTCGGGGATTTTATGAGTTACAATGAGAATATTGTCCTTTGAAAGCAGGATATCTGCAGCTTCATGTTTCTTCATTGTTTTCATCTTCCTCATCGTGTTTTATATCGAGACCTTCAAGAATATCCTTTATATGCGCACCGTATTCTATGCTGTGGTCTATTTCAAAAACCAGCTCCGGGGTGTAACGCAGATTCATGGAATTACCCAGCTCGCGGCGCAGCCAGCCGGATGCGGACTTAAGACCTTTTTTGAATTCCTTTTCATCCTCCAGATCCATAACTGACAGCCATATTTTTGAGTATCTGAGATCCCCCGTTGTTTCAACACGGGTTACACTTATCATCTTATCTGCTATGCGCGGGTCCTTTATATCGCGAAGAAGCCGCGACATTACAAACTGTATATCGTCATTGGTTCTTGCCAGTTTATTTGATGCCATTTTTTAACTCCCTATTTAAGCGCCCGGCTGTCAACAAAAATGTCAACAGCCAGGCATTTTCACTGTTTATTACTGCTCTATCTGCTCCATAACAAAGCATTCAATAACATCATTTACCTTGATATCGTTGAACTTTTCAATCTGCATACCGCATTCATAGCCAGCAGCAACTTCTTTTACATCATCCTTGAAACGGCGGAGCGAAGCAAGCTCACCCTCATGGATAACAATGTTGTCTCGGAGAACTCTGACCTGGCAACCGCGCTGGATTTTACCGTCGGTGCAGTAGCAACCGCATACAGTTCCGACCTTGGAAACCTTGTAGGTTTCTCTGACTTCTGCATGGCCGATAACCGCCTCTTTGAACTTCGGTGCAAGCATACCTTTCATTGCAGCTTCGACTTCATTAATGCAGTCGTAGATAACCCTGTACATACGGATATCAACGTTATTTCTTGCTGCATTGTCTCTTGCAGCCGCATCGGGACGTACGTTAAATCCGACAACGATTGCACCAGAGGTTGAGGCCAGCATCACATCGGACTCGTTGATTGCACCAACTGCCGAATGGATAACCTTTACGCGTACCTCTTCGTTTGTAATCTTTTCGAGGCTTGACTTGACGGCTTCAGCGGAGCCCTGGACATCTGCCTTAACGATTATATTAAGAGTCTTCATCTCTCCGGCCTGAATCTGGCTGAAGAGATCCTCCAGGCTGACCTTGCGGTTTCCGCCCAGAGCGTTGTTGTTCATGTTTGTGCGGCGCTCTTCGGCAAGCTCTCTTGCCATACGCTCATCGGTTACAGAGTTGAACACATCGCCTGCACTGGGGACTTCTGAGAGGCCTGAAATCTCCACAGGTGTGGATGGACCTGCCTCTGTGATATGCTGACCCTTGTCGTTAATCATAGTACGCACACGTCCAACAGCTGTGCCCGCAATGATGATGTCTCCCTGCTTGAGTGTTCCATTCTGAACAAGGACAGTCATTATCGGACCTCTGCCTTTATCAAGGCGGGCTTCAATAACCGCACCGCGGGCAGCTCTGTTCGGATTTGCCTTGAGCTCCTGCACTTCTGCAAGGACGGCAAGATTCTCAAGCAGATTGTCAATTCCGGCACCTGTCTTTGCCGAAATCGGGCAGACTATCGTATCGCCTCCCCATTCCTCGGAGACCAATTCATACTCTGTAAGCTGCTGCTTGATTCGCTCCGGGTTTGCACCTGTAACATCCATCTTGTTAATTGCAACAACAATCGGGATTCCGGCTGCTTTTGCGTGGTTGATACTCTCAATTGTCTGTGGCATAATGCCGTCATCCGCCGCAACTACAAGAATTGCTATATCGGTTACCATTGCACCGCGGGCACGCATTGATGTGAATGCCTCATGACCCGGAGTATCAAGGAAAGTAATCGGCTTTCCGCCGATTTCGACGGTATATGCACCTATGTGCTGGGTAATTCCACCTGCCTCACCACTTGCAACATTTGCATGGCGGATGTAGTCAAGCAAAGATGTCTTGCCGTGGTCAACATGCCCCATAACCACAACGACGGGAGCACGGGGAACGAGGTCCTCTTCTCTATCTTCGCTGTCGTCAATCAGACGCTCCTCAACTGTAACCACGACTTCCTTTTCGACCTTGCAGCCCATTTCCATAGCAACAAGAGCAGCGGTATCGTAGTCTATAACTTCGGATACTGAAACGAAGGTACCCATCTTCATAAGGCACTTTATGACCTCAGCGGCCGATTTCTTCATTCTGGAGGCAAGTTCGCCGACTGATATCTCATCGGGAATCTCTACCTTAAGCTGCTGTTTCTTTGCAATCTCAAGTTGGAGACGGTTCATCTTGTCGCGCTCTTCCTGACGGCGCTTTGCAGATACCACCTGCTGGTTACCGCCACGTTGCTTTGATTTGCTCTGAATCTTTTCTTTGTTATCGCGTCTGAGATTTTTATTACCAGCCTTGGAGGAGGCCATGTCATCAAACTTCTCATTGTACTTTTCAATATTTACTGCCGAGCCACCTCTTGTGTCAACAACGCGCTTTTCAGCAACCTGACGCGGAACATGGGGCTTATCCGGTTTTTGGACTTTCTGCGGTGTGGGCTGTGGAGCATGACTCTGGACAGATTGAGTCTGTTTTGATTCTTTATCTGTTGCAGTCGATTTTGCTTCAGACTTAGCGCCTTTCTTTCCTTCCTGTTTAGCTTCTGCAGCAACCTCTTTTTCGGTTTCTTCCGCAGGCTTTTCAGGAACTTTGAAAAGCTCCTCAATACTCTCAGCCTGATTGTTCTGAGTCATGTATTCGAAAATAACATCCAGCTCATCATTGCTAAGAACCTGCATATAATTTTTGGGTGGTGCAAAGAACTCAGTCATTATTTCATTAATGACCTTATTCGAAACTCCAAAATCCTTTGCAACCTCACCTATTCTATATTTAACAACAATAGCCATATATTACTCTCCTCCTCTTTGATTCTTTTTACCATTAAGGGCTGTCTCCCGCTTGCGGCGTTTCGCCTTTTCCAGACGTCTTTTCAGCGCTTCGGATATCTCTTCATACTTTTGGCCTGTATCCGGCAAATTTGCGATAAATGATGACGCAAAACCTAAATCGGTAATCGCCAGTATTGAGCACCCACCGATTCCAAGCGCGTCAGCTATCTCTTGACCGGTATACGGGACTTCAACGCTCTCTGCGTTCCTGCCACGCAACAGAAGCTCCGCGTCCTTCTTTCGCTTTTCTGAAGCATCAGACGGAAGGATTAGCAGCTTCACCTTGCCCTTTTTCAGTGCATCAACCGTATTCTCTTCACCGATTGCAAGTGCTGATGCTTTTCTCATAATCCCTAATAGACCCATTGCTTTATCCTGCATGCTGCGCCTCCATTTCTTCGGAAAGGCGCTCATAGACATCTGCCGGAATCTCCACTGAAAGCGCTCTTTCAAGAGCTTTGGACTTTACAGCCTTTTTCAGGCAGGTCTCATCAGGACAGATATACGCACCTCGTCCGGAGGACTTACCTTTAAAATCTATGCTGACAACCCCCTCCGGTGAACGGACAATTCTTATCAGTTCCTTTTTGGGTTTCATTTCGCGGCAGCCTAGACATTGCCGCATAGGTATTTTCTTTTGTATTGTCAAAGCTGCCACCTCCTTATTATTACACCGCTGCCTCGCTGACAGGCTTGATATCTATTTTGAATCCTGTAAGCTTTGCGGCAAGGCGTGCATTCTGACCTTCCTTGCCTATTGCCAAAGATAGCTGGTCATCGGGAACTATTACTCTGCTGCTCTTTCCATCCTCGAGCATAGTCACGCTTACAACCTCAGACGGTGAAAGCGCTTCTCTTATGTAGTCCTCAGGGATATCACTATACTTAATAATATCTATCTTCTCGCCGCCCAGTTCATCTACTATCTTCTCAACACGTCCGCCCTTCGGACCCACGCAGGATCCTATCGGATCCACATCAGGATTGTCTGAACGAACCGCCATCTTTGTGCGGCTTCCGGCCTCACGAGCGATAGACATTATCTCAACGGTTCCGTCCGAAATCTCAGGAACTTCAATCTCAAACAGTCTCTTGACAAGTCCGGGATGTGTGCGGCTTATCATGACCTGAGGCCCACGCGTAGAATTCTTAACTTCAACAACATATACCTTTACTCTGTCTCCTTCGCGAAGAGACTCGCCCTTTATCTGCTCATTGGGGATAAGCAGAGCTTCTGTAAATTCGTTGTTAGAAGAAATCCTTATAGAGATATTTCCGGTTCTTGTATCAATTCGGGATACTATACCGGAAAGAATTTCATGCTCCTTTTCGGTAAACTCCTGATAAACAAGTCCGCGCTCAGCTTCACGTATTCCCTGAATTATAACCTGCTTTGCAGCTTGAGCTGCAATTCGTCCACATTTCTTTGTCTCAAACGGAATAGCAATCTCGTCACCGATTTTTGCTCTCTTAACGATTTTTTTCGCGGCATCCAGCTGAATCTCATGGCTTGCGTCAGTGACTTCTTCAACTACGGTCTTCCTGACATTCATGCCTATCTGCTTTTTATCCTCATCCATAATTATCTCAACATTGTCTTCGCATTCAGGGTTATCCCTGCGGAATGCAGCCAGCATTGCCTGCCTGATTTTGTCGTACATATAATCTCTGGGAATACCTTTTTCAGCTTCCAGCTGTCCAATCGCCTCAAAGAATTCGGTATTAGCATTACCTGCGTTCATTTTTTTATCTCCATTCATGGTTTTTCCTATATTAATTAGAAATCTACGTGCAGCTTGGCAAGTGCAACGTCTTTTGATGATATTACAAACAGTTCATCAGTGCCAAAGTCAAGACTTATATCACCGTTGCTGTAATCCGCGAGAATCCCGATAAAAGATTTTCTACCATCTATTGGCTTATAGGTACGTACCTCAATCTTGCTGCCCTTAAAAGCTTCAAAATCCGACGGTCTTTTCAGTTCTCTTTCGGCACCCGCTGAACCTACCTCAAAAATATAGCTGTCGGGAATTGGATCTGCTTCATCAAGCATCGGATCAAGCAGACGGCTTATTCTTTCACAGTCGTCTATCGAAACTCCGCCTTCCTTGTCAATGAATACCCTGAGATAGTAGCTTCCGGCCTCTTTAACGTATTCTACATCCCATAATGTGCAGCCTTCCTGCTCGACCACGGGTTTTGCAAGTTCCGTCACCGTCTCAATGATTTTACTCATAAATGCTCCTTGATAAAAACTCTAAAAAAGAGTGGACCCGAAGTCCACTCTAATTCTTCCTTAATACTTACTAAAATAATATAACACTGCAGGTCATACATTGCAAGCTTTTTTTCAAAAATTAATCCTCAAAATTCGGCACATAGTGCTTGTAGAACTCTTCATAGCATATATCGTTCTCGCTTATGAATTTAGCTACATCAACGCCAACGTATCTGTAGTGCCAAGGTTCATCCCAACCTGTACGCAGGCACTTCTTTGTGGGATATCTCTGGATAAAGCCGTACTCCATACAATGGGTCTCAAGCCAGTTCCTGAATTCCTCGTTCATGTCCGTATAGTTGCTGAGGCGCTGGCGCTGCGTGTCGTAAATATCTACAGCGAGCCCGAGCTGGTGCTCACTGGAACCGGCAACAGCAGTGTATTTCTTTGCTTCTTCAACTGCAGCCTGATACTCATCAGATGCCCAGTCCTTGGCATCATAGCCCATCTCCATATAGATACCTGTGGCTTTTGTGTTAAACAGCTGATTCTGGTATGAGTAAGTTCTGTATGAGCTGGCAATATACGGTGTAAATCCGGCTTCCTCCATATCCTGAAGCATCCGGTCGAGTGAAGGTTTTCCCACAACTGCGAATGCCTGATATCTGGTGCCGTAAATAGGCTCAAAATTTTCCGTATAAACTGTAGAACCTGTCTCAGGGTCAATTACGGGATTTCCGTCTTCATCATACTCCGGCTTGTATGCAATGTCCGGCTCGTAAGCTGATGAAAGCAGATTGTCTCCATTAACAATTGTGTACTGGGGAAGATTAATATCTATATCCGGCCACGGAAGGCCATCATCAATGATCTCTTCTTCTGCATTAGGATCATTGTATGAGATACTCTCCGCTCCAACATAAACTGTGTCTGAACCGCCGAGAATAACATCGGACTTCATATCATCAGTACGTGAAATTACGATGGTGTAGAGCACAAGGCTTAAACATGCCATTGTAATAAGCCATATTACTTTTCTAATTTTCAAGCCCCGTACCTCCTTCAATAATTTCAGTTGAGTTTAGATTATAACGTAAACCTAATAAATAATCACGACTTTTTTGTTAACAATGACTTAAGCTGTATAATTGCCTCCCGGTAGCCTTCAAAGCCCTTTCCGCTCACCCTTATGCTACTTACAAGGGAAATGTATGACACTCTGCGAAAGTCCTCACGTGAATCCACATCTGAAAGGTGCACCTCCGCGACAGGTATACTGACTGCCTTCAGCGCATCCATTATTGCTATGCTTGTATGAGTATAGGCGGCGGGATTTATTACAATACCATCAACCATCCCATATGCATTGTGAATTACATCGATAATTGCACCTTCGTGGTTGGATTGGAATATTTCGCATTCAATATCCTGCTCACTGCAGTATTGTGATATGCAGTTTTCCAAATCTGCATATGTGCGGTTTCCGTATATCTCTGGTTCCCTTATCCCGAGCATGTTCAGGCTGGGTCCGTTTATGATTAGAAACTTCATACCTTAAGCACCTCAATTATCTTTTCAACCGTATCATTTACATCACCATCATTGTTTACGACATATTCAGCAGACTCCATGTAAAGGGGTTCCCTATATCTGTAGAGTTCGTGAGTTCCTATCAGCTCTGACAGCGGTCTGCCCTCAGATGCCAGTTTGTCTATATCCCGCTGAAGCCATACCACATTTGAGTTTCGCTTCAGCAGTCCTCTGTTTACTCTCGGTGATATCACACCACCGCCACATGAAATAACTTTTCCGCTCAAGCTGCTCACATTTCGTAGTACCTCTGTTTCAATTCTCCTGAACTCAGGTTCACCGTCAGAACGTATTATTTCCGCAGGACTTCGTCCGGTCTGTTTTTCAATCTCTTTGTCCAGATCAATCTGTTCTCTTCCAAGTTTTGAGGCAAGGAGTCCGGCAACAGTTGTCTTTCCGCAACCCGGCATACCTATCAGCAAGATATTCTTCATCTCAAAAGAAATCTTTCTATAGACATCGTTTATCTTATCCTCTGTGTAGGTATTGCCTGTAAAAAGCTCAGAAGATGCGGCAGCCTGTGCTACAAGCATTTTCAGTCCATTCTCAACCGGCACATAGTCATGCTCCGCCTGAAGCATAAGGTCCGTATGAGCAGGATTATATATAAGGTCAACAAGGCCGGTCAATCTTTGAAATCTTACTATGTTCAGCAAGCTCTCATCGCAGTGCGGATACATGCCTACGGGTGTGGCATTGACTATTATCTCAGCGTCCACATGATTATAGATTGTTTCATAGTTATTCTCACCGGTTCTTGAAACAGTTAGTACTCTGGCTGCCCCCAGATCCTTTAGTGCCGGGCAGACTGCCTTTGACGCACCTCCGGTACCCAGAACAAAACACTGCTTACCCGCAACTCTTATGTTGCTGTGTCTTATTAAATAAATGAAACCGTCGTAATCAGTATTATGTCCATAAAGACTGCCATCATCCCTTTTAATAATTGTGTTTACTGAGCCTATCCTTTTCGCAATCTCGGAAAGCTCATCACAGTACTGCATAGCTTTTATCTTGTAGGGAATTGTGACATTAATTCCCTTAAACTCCCGTGCAGCAAAAAAAGTATCCAGTTCTTCAGGCTCAAGCTCAATGAGATTATATTCATAAGCTCCCAAGAGAGCATGAATCTGTGGCGAATAGCTGTGATTGAGTTTCTTCCCTATCAGGCCATACAGTCCATCATTCATATCTCTTCTCCGTTCTGTCTGTCACGTCTGATGATTTCTGTCTGATGTTTCCTTGAAATCTCCATGATTTTTTCATATATCTCCGCAAGACTGTCGGCATACTGCGACGGATTTGAATCTTTAATTCTCCTAATAACAGCATTTTCTCTTGCCTCATCTCTTATGGGGATGGTCTCAGTCGCCTTGATTTCCGCAATACACTCCGAAACTCGCAGTCTTTTCGTAAGAAGATTAGAAATCTGTATATCCAGCCTATCTATTTCATTTCTGCATTCCGATAGAGTATCCCTTCCACAGTTTCCGGCATAAATAGCATCAAGGACCGCAAGCGCAGCGCAGGCCTCAATTACAGGGACTGCTCTTAACGCAATACAGGGGTCATGTCTGCCCTTTATAGATATTACCGTGTTTTCTTTAGTGAGAAGATTCACACTATTCTGCTCAACTGCTATTGAAGGGGTGGGTTTCATCGCTGCTCTGAATATAAGCGGCATTCCGTTACTTATTCCGCCAAGTATTCCCCCTGCATTATTTGTTGTACAGCTGATTTTTCCGTCCTTAATTATGTATGGGTCATTGTTCTGCGACCCGCGCATTGTAGAGCCTCTGAAACCGCTCCCGAACTCTATACCCTTAACTCCGGGAACTCCAAACACGAGAGAGGAAATAGTGCTCTCAAGTCCCTCTGTAAATGAATCGCCTATTCCAATAGGCAAACCACAGACTGCACACTCAATTACTCCCCCTACAGAATCACCCTGTTCAACAAGTTCTTTTAAACACGATTGCATCTCTGACTCTACAGTTTCTGATATTACCGGGATTTCTTTCTCGCTTATCTTTGCAAAAACCTCATCCGTAATATTCAAGGGATCGAAACTATCATCGCAGATTGAACCCAATGAACTAACATGAGCACAAATTCCTATTTCCTGTTCCCTTAGAATCTGAAGTGCAACATAGCCTGCAGCGCAGAGCGGCGCAGTGAGACGACCAGAAAATTTGCCACCGCCACGCATATCCTCTTTACCGTTCCACTTTATATATGCCGTATAATCCGCATGCCCCGGTCTTGGAATATATCTTAACTTTTCATAGTCGGAAGGTCTGCCGTCCTCGTTCCTTACAATAATTCTCAGTGCCGAGCCATCTGTATATCCGTCTTCTATTCCGCTGACAATAATTGGGACATCTGCTTCTTTTCTTCCACTTGTATAGGTAAAATTGCCTGGAGAACGCCTTTTCATAAAAGCTGCCATCTCATCAACGGAAAGTTTAATTCCCTTCGGTATTCCAAACAGTTCAACCCCTACATACTCCTCATGAGACCTACCGAACAGCCTGAGCCTTATATTTTTACCCCATTCAGATGACATTCACAACACCTCCCAAAGCGCGGTAATCCTCAAAAAAGCCCGGATAAGATTTGCTAACACATTCCGCATCTTCTATCCTGACCGGTTTACAGCAACGGCTTGCCGCAATAGCAAGCATCATCACAATTCTGTGGTCATGATACGGATTTACTGTTACTCCACCGTTCAACTGTCTCTTTCCTTCAATATGCAGTCCGTCATCCGTCTCACATATGTCCGCTCCTAACATTTCAAGTGTCTTCGATATCGCATGCAGTCTGTCACTTTCCTTATACCTCAGTCGCTCTGCATGGCTGATACGAAATTCACCATCATTCAGCGCTGCCACAACTGACAGAGCCGGAGCTAAATCGGGACAATCCGCTACTGAAATTTCAAGGGAGCCACCGGCACTTATTCTATTCATAATATCCACCGCCGCTGAATCCGGCGAGGTATCGCTTTCAGTCATATTCGTTATACTTATATTATTGCCAATGAAATTTGCGCCATGCCAAAATGCAGCCGCAGATGAATCTTGTGGTGCGGTAACACTTATACATCTATAGTTACCTCGGCTAACATACAGTCCGTTGCCGTCTTCAGTTGTCTCTATATTCGCACACTTAAGAGCTTGCCTTGTCATTTCAATATAGCCTGACGATTCTATTCTACTCTCAGACCTAATTATTGAATCCCCATCACAAAGCGCAAGTGCAAAAAGAAGTCCTGAGAAGAACTGGCTTGAAACGTTCCCAGGTAGAATGTAATCTCCGGATTTAAGCTCACCTCTAACCGTTAGAAGCGAATCTTTCATTTCATACTCTATTCCGCATTTATCGAACAGATTATAATAGGGCTTAAGCGGTCTTTTCAAAAGACTGCCTGACAAACTGAATACGCCACCTCCGCTAAGTGCAAGCGAGACAGGAATAAGAAATCGTAGTACTGTTGCAGACTCTTTGCAGTTAAAAACTGGAATTCCTTCTTCGCAGTACTTTCCTGCAATTCCTTCAATTCTCAGACTATACCCATCTACGTGAAATCTCGCTCCGAATGCTTCTGCGCAAGATATCATTGCTTCTACATCCTCGCATGATGAAAAACCTTTAATAACACTTTCTCCATCCGCAAGTGAAGCTGCCAATATGTATCTCTGGAGCATACTTTTTCCCGCTGGAAGTGATACTGCCCCTCGAAGTTTTTGGGGTATTATCTCTACTGTCATGTCAAACCCGCTCTCACTATTTTTTCAAAATCTTCAAAACTCATTTCAACCGGTTCGCACAAACCATAGGTTTTGGGAATTATTGCTGTAATTCCCCTGCCGTCGCATTTCTTATCACGTTTAACAAGACCCATAATCTCAGCCGTATCAAACGAACATATCGTGGGCAGATTATATCTTTCAAGTGCATTTTTTAAAAGTTCAACGCAGTGCTCTTCACATATACCAAGACTGACGCATCCCTTAACCACAGTATACATTCCTATTGAAACTGCTTCTCCGTGGAGCAAATTGTAGTCGCTTAATCTCTCCACTGCATGTCCAATAGTGTGTCCAAAATTCAGCAGACGTCTTGAGCCCTTATCGTATTCATCTTCTTCAACATAATCGCGTTTTATCTCAACACAACGTGATACCAGCTTTTCAAAATCGCAATACGAATATATGTCTTCACCGGATAAAAAAGAGTACTTTATCACTTCCGCCATTCCTTCATTGTAGAAACGCAGGGGTAGGGTATTAAGGGTTGAAATATCGCAGTAAACCATCTCCGGCTGTTTGAAAACTCCGACCATATTCTTCCCCGAGTCAATATTAACTGCCGTTTTTCCACCCACCGATGAATCGACCATTGCAAGTAAAGAGGTGGGGATCTGGTAATATGCAATCCCACGCTGATAAAGCGCCGCAGCAAGACCGCCCAAGTCTCCGGTAACTCCTCCACCGAGGGTAATGAGCACATCGTTTCTGTTCAATCCGCATTCTGCCATATAATTAAGTAGTTCGGTCAGCGTCTGCATGTTTTTGCTCTGCTCCCCAGCCTTATATGTAAACATATAAGCTTTGATACCCGACCTGTTTAGTTCTTGAGTAAGTTTGTTGCCGTAAAGATCTGATACGATATTTCCGCAGACAATCATAGCGCTGTTGAAGCCCTGTCCGAGCATTTGGGGAACTGCAGGCAACAGTCCGTTTCCTATTACTACATCATAACTACCCGATGCACATATACTAATCCTGTTCATTATATTTCACTTTCTTCAGATATATTACCAACTTTATTTAATTTACATAATATCACATTGTACTAAAAAAACAATATTGTATCCATAGGATTATTGTGGTATTATCCTTTCATATCGCAGGTGGAGGTACTCAAATGCACAAGACTGATGAAGAGACTCATTACCATGAGCATATTGACAGCAATGGGAACATTTATGTTCACACCCACAGTCATGAGCAGACAAAAGCTGTAATAAACAGACTTTCCCGTGCAATAGGACATCTGGAGTCTGTTAAACGGATGGTTGAGGATGGAAGAGACTGTACTGAAGTTCTTGTTCAGATTGCAGCCGTGCGTTCCGCACTTAACAGTACAGCTAAGGTCATACTTAAAGATCACATCGAACATTGCCTTACAGGAGCGGAAAGCGGTGATGTCAGCCAGCTTGAAGCGTTGAACGATGCAATTGACAAATATATCAGCTGACATGAAATAGGCACCGCTTTTATGCGGTGCCTATCTTTTTTGTTTAAAAAATTCCTTCAGCAGCTTTTCGCTTTCGTCCGACAATACATTGGAATAAACCATGGGCTTATGCGGAAAACGTTCCGAAAACAGATCAATTACTCCTCCGCATGCCCCTTTCTCATAATCTCTTGCTCCAAATACAATTGTCGAAATCCTTGTATTAATTATCGCACCTGCGCACATCGGGCAGGGCTCGAGGTTAACATACAGTGTACATCCGTCAAGACGCCAGTCTCCAACAACCTCTTCGGCCATTCTTATCGCTTCAATCTCCGCATGGCTGCATGCATCGGACTTTTCATTCATTCTGTTTTTCCCGCTTGCAATAATCTTTCCGTTTGAATCTGTTATTACACAGCCTACGGGAACCTCATCGCTGTTGAATGCCTCACGCGCCATTTCAAGCGCTCTTTGCATATAGTATTCTCTATCCATAAATCACAAAAATAGAGGCAGCGGAAGCTACCTCTATATTATTACTCCTTTACAGTTCCGTCTGCATTGAACAATGGGAGCGGAGCCAATGTGATAATATCGTCACGGTCAAACGCATCTCCTTCAGCAAGCGGGGCCATCTTTCCGGCAACAATTCCTCCTGCCGCAAGTACAAGTTCCTCAACCGCCCTGATGGATTCTCCCGTAGAAATCACATCATCTATAATAAGAACACGTTTTCCTTTTATGAATTCTGCATCCTTTGAATCGAGGCAAAGTGTTTGAACCATATCTGTTGTAATAGACTTGACTTTTACCTCAAAAACATCTTTCATATATGCTTTTGCATGCTTTCTGGCCACAAGATAGTTGTTGTTACCGCTCTGCCTTGCCATTTCATAGATTAGTGGAATTGCTTTTGCTTCAGGAGCAATCATCACATCATATTCAGGTGCAAGCTCAAGAAGTTTCTCAGCACAGTGAACTGTCAGTTCCACATCTCCGAAAATCACGAATGCGCCAATATAAAGGTCATCCGTAACTTTGCATATAGGCAAATCCCGCTTTAGACCGGCTATGTCTATCTCATACGTCATTATATGTTTCCTCCAAATATTGTTTTGGTATTTATCGCTTTTATTTTATACAATACTACAAAAAAATCAAGTATAATTAATGCCGTGTCCTTATCTTCTATATGCCGCTTCCACAGGAAGTGCAGAAGTGTCAGGATTGGATTGACCATTATCTGTGGATTCTTCATCGAAACGCACAGTTACAGTACTAATCTCTCCGTCGCGGAAAAATTCTATCTCCGCCACATCTCCCGCTCTATATTTACGAAGGATAGTTTTAATATTATCATAGCCGGTAACATACGAATCGCCTATTCGCGTAATAATATCCCCAGACTTAAGGCCTGCGCTTTCCGCACAGCTTCCGGACGCAACAGAATTAATAAAGGCTCCAATAGGCATTCCATAATATCTGCTGTACATAGCATTATATCTGTCGTCAAATTTTGCGCCTAGGCTTGCCTTCCCGGAAACATATCCATTATCCATCAAGTCGGAAATCTTTTCTCTAGCTGTATTTATGGGAATTGCAAAGCCGATACCATCCATTTTGGATGATGCAGAAAATTTTGCAGAAACAATTCCTATCACTTCTCCGCGGTTGTTATAAAGCGGACCGCCTGAATTGCCCTCATATATATCGGCGTCAATCTGAAACATCTCAATTGCATTTTCGTTTTCCTCTGTTGCAATCAGCCTGTTTAAAGCACTAATACGTCCGCTCGACATTGTGAAACCCAAAATCTGATACGGGTTTCCTACTGCAAAGACTTCTTCGCCAACTAAAATTGTACTGCTGTCCCCGATTGTTGCTGCCTGAAGATTAATTGCATCAATCTTTACAAGTGCAATATCGCTTTCTTCCTCGTAGCTTATAACATCACCATTATATGCATCTCCGTTATAAAAAACTACGCTTACCGGAAATGAGCCTTCGGCCGCTTTTTGGACAACATGGTAATTTGTTAAAATGTAGCCGTCTTCAGTGATAACGAAACCCGATCCGCTTACTGTTGAAGGAATTGTATAGCCATCTTTGTCTCTGTACACTGTTTCAACACTGATATTTACAACCTCATTGCAGGCTGAATTGTATATCTCTGTTGGTGTAAACGTTGCGGAGCTCTCCTCTCCGGATAGCACTGCTGAGGAATACGCTCTGATAACATCATCATTATTTTCATCTGAAGCGACCAGTTCTTCGCTGTTGGCAGCTGCTTCCAGTTCCAAAGCAGAAATCCTCGAGTCAAGTGAGGAAGACATCAGCGTCGCGCCAACAATCCCTCCCAAAAGTGCGCAACAAAGACAAAGTGCTAAAACAGCGAAAAAGCCCAATCCTCTTTTTCTCCGCTTCAGGTTATCCGAAGCCTGATAATCATCCGGCTTGTAGTATTTAGGAGGGTTTGTACTTTTATCTACGGGAATATAGTGTGCATTAGAATACACCTGCTGCGTATATCCACTTCTAAAATGGTACTCACCGCTCGACCTGTCGGTTTCTCCAAACAAGCCTTTACTCATTCCGGATGAAGCTGAGCTTTTATTTCTTTTTTCGCTGTTTCCTATCATCAGTTTAACCCCAAATTAAGTTGTGAGTATAATATAATAAGTAAATATGTACAGAAAATGAACAAACAGATAATTTTTTTATAAAACGAACCCGTGTGCCATTTTGCCCACGGGTTCGTGATTGTTGCATTTATTTAAATAATAATTCCACGTTTCTTTGCATCAAACATGAGTTCGTCTCTGAAATTGGGATGTGCAATTGCTATCAGCTGTTTTGCTCTTTCGCTCAAGCTGCGGCCTCTCAGATGCGCAAGGCCGTACTCGGTTACAACATAGTCTATGTCGTTCTTGCTTGTTGTTACAACCGCTCCTTCAGTCAGAGTTGACTTTATCTTGCTAATTGTTCCGTTTTTTGCAGTTGAGGCAAACGCAATAAAGCTCTTTCCTCCCTTTGACTGGCAGGCACCTCGTACATAATCAATCTGTCCGCCGGAACCCGACATATGCTTTGTTCCTACTGATTCGGCGCAGGCCTGTCCCCAGAAGTCAACCTCAAGTGCAGCATTAATTGAAATCATATTGTCATTCAAGCATATTACATTGGGGTCATTAACATAATCAACCGGCATTATCAAAACAGAAGGATTGTCATCGAGGAAATCATAGATTCTCTGTGATCCGAAGGCAAACGTTGTTACCGTCTTTCCTCTGTGAATCTGCTTTTTACTGTTGTTAACAGCACCGCAGTTCAGAAGCTCCACCATTGAATCTGTAAACATCTCTGTATGGATTCCAAGATCATGCTTAGTCTTAAGTGCCATACCTGTTGCATCCGGTATGGAACCTATTCCCAACTGAATGCACGCTCCGTCCGGAATCTGTTCAGCAATAATGTTTCCTATTGTAATGCTGGTTTCATCAAGTTCATTTGCAGGTAACACCGGGAGTGGATGATTGTTGACTACGATAGCGTCAACCTGGCTTACATGAAGCTGAGTATTACTCGGAACCCTCGGCTGATACTCGTTAACCTCAACAAAAATGCGGCGCGCCTTTTCAATCATTGCATTGCTATACGAACAGGTAGTTGCAAGGCTGAAATAACCGTGTTCATCCATTGGTGAAACCGCAGTGCAGAACACATCGTAATCATAATTGTCTCTAATCAGTTTTGGTGCATCTCTGTAATAATTCGGTATATAGTCAGCAAAACCGTTGTTAACTGCCTTTCTTGCACCGGCACTGGAAAACCATGAAACACCTGTAATCTTTCCAAACAAAGAATTGTCGGCATAAAAATCATAGGGATAGACATCAAGCATCGTTTGAACCTTAACACCACTGAGCTTGCTGTTTCTTGCTCTGTCACACAAGGCTCTCATTATTGCATCTGTCTGATTCGGGCCTGCATCCATTCCGAAAAGCCAGCCGTCCTCTACGCATTTAACCAGCTCTTCTGCTGAAAATAGCTTTGAGTTATAAATCTCTTTGAAATCCATTTATTATCCTCCCAAATATATTGGTAAAAGTATTATACCATGAACTGTTCCGTTTAGACAACAAAAATCCGACCTTTTCAGGTCGGATTTTATTAATAACGTAAACCGGAAATCAGTGTTTTCCTTTATCTCCAACACCGAAATGGAGCTCTTTCATTCCCTCAACTTCATCACATATATCCTTCAGCTGGCACACAGAACAGTCCGTGGACAAGCCTTCCATGATATGCGTCAGGGTAGATGTTACAGCGGCAGACTTCTTTGCAAGCTTCTGCAATTCTTCATAATTGAATGTGGGATCAGTTATGAATACCACCTGCGCCGAAAGAACATTGACGTCCTTTTTATACTCTCTGATGTAATTGTTGCCGAGTGCTCTGAAGCTTATTCCTCTACTAAGTGCTGTCCGTGAAACTCTAACCTGCTCACGGTAGGACTCAGGGGACATTCTTACCATGTATCCTGCAGGATACACATGATACTTGGCAAACTCAATATCCTTCAGGGTTCTGTAAATAACTTCATCTTCAGCATCAATCATACCAATTCTGAGCAGAACTATACGCGCAAAATCGCAATCTGCCTTTATTTCCGTCAGTTCCTTACCGCAGACAACAATTTTATCATCGCCTACCAGGTCGGAATTTGATGTATAGAGCACCAGATTTGCCGAACCTTTGCCACTTGCTCCCAGTTCGTAAGCTGCTTCCTTCTGAAGAACCAGTTCACTCGACCCGTTATCATCCCAGCATGCAGATTCATCATACGCATACTCTCTGTGATTCTCAGGAAGAATTTCCTCAACACTTTTTATTAGAGAATTATAAAGTTCCATAGTTTACAAGCCCCGTAAAAATTAGAATACGATATCTACTTTCTTGCGGTCAAAAATCGTATTAACCTGTCTGTATGCCCAGCCAAGAAGCTTCTGGTCAAGGTTCCAGAAATAAACAACAAACAGTACGACAACTGCAACAAGAAGCACTTTAACGAGACCAAGAACAAATGCTATAAGTTTTCTCATTCTTTTAAGATATGCTCCTTTCTATTAATAAAGCCAAGTCAGCTTATCTTACTTCTTTGCAAGACCCTTCTGACGTGCATACTCAGCAGCACCGAGAGCGCCCATCAGCTGAGGGTCAGTCTTCAAGTTGACAACCTTGAGCTTCAGAACGTGCTCGATTGCTTCCTTAAGTCCGTCGTTCTTTGCGCAGCCGCCTGTGAGGGTGATGCTGTCTGTTGCACCGGCTTTCTTTGCCATAACAAAGCAGCGCTTTGCAACTGCCATCTCAATACCTGCTGCTATCTCATCCATGGGCTTGCCTTCGCCAACCAGGGTGATAACCTCAGACTCTGCGAAAACTGTGCACTGTGCAGTGATGGGGATTACGTTCTTTGCTGTTAGGCTCAGCTTGGAGAACTCGGGAAGCTCCATCTCGAAGGAACGTGCCATTGCCTCGAAGAAACGGCCTGTACCTGCAGAGCACTTATCGTTCATTGCAAAGTTCTTGACTGTTCCGTCGGTGTCGATGGATATGCCCTTAACGTCCTGTCCGCCGATATCGATGATTGCCTTTACGCTGGGATCTGTGATATGTACGCCCATAGCATGGCAGGAAATCTCGGAGATGTTCTCATCTGCGAAGGGAACCTTGTTACGGCCGTAGCCTGTTCCTATGAGATATGCAAGGTCCTTGGAGCTCTTGAGCTCGGGAACCTGTGCAATGACCTCGTCCATTGCTGCTATTGCAGACTGCTCTGAATTGATCTTGCTGCGGATAGTGGTATCTGCTACCATCTTGCCGTTTTCATCTAATATAACTGCTTTTGTGAAGGTTGAACCTACGTCGCAGCCGCCAAAATACTTCATTTTATATCTCCTTAATAAGTTTTGTTATTTAAGAATTACATGCAGACTTCATCGTCAAACTCAACGAGAGAAGGATCAACCGGTTCTGCACGGTAAACTGTACGCATAAACTCGGAAACCTTATCACGCATTGTACGACGTGAAACTGTACGAGGATCCATGAGGTCGTGCTCAACCCAAATAAGGTCAACACCGCGCTCACGTGCCTGGTCATCAAAAATACCCTGAACTGTAGCCATGTTCTTGCAGGCAACATTCTGATACATAATGACAAGCTTTGCATTCCACTCTTCACACTGCTTCCAGAGCTCTGTAACAACGTTATCATAACCGCCGTTGGTATGACGACGCATAACCATACGCTCATAGAGACGTGCAAGATCGCGGAGTGCCTCTTCCTTGTCTTCAGTCTCAAGATGCTTTGTGTAGTTAAGAGATTCCATCTCAACAAGAACATTGATTCCCCAGCAGTTTGCAGCCCAGTTGGAGAAGTTTGCATAGTAGTGTGCCGGGCAGGACCATACCAGTGCACGGTACTTCATCTTTCCGGGATAAGGCTCTTCCTTGTTCTCATAAGCCTTCATAAGGATATCGTTGACCTTCTTGCAGGTTTCAATAACACGAGGATCAGCACCGCCGTCCATCTCGTAATTCCACTTACGGAACAGCTCGTAGCAAGGACCGAGGAGCTGAGGATATGCGCTCTTGTTTACCTCCCACTTCTGGAGCTCGAAATCGGTTTCAGCATTGAAGCGCTTCATGCATGTGAAGTAATTATCCCAAGACCACTTTGCGCCTGTTACATCTTCTATGAACTTAATGCATGCCTTGATATCATCAGCACCGCACTGAACTGTCTCTTCATCAAGATAACGTACAGGGAAGCAGAGGTGGAATACGGGCATATCGGGGAAGCGGCGTCCGAAGTACGAAGAAGCCATTGTTGAACCGTCGCAGGGCATGGAGCTTGAGATAAAGCAGGAACCCATATGGGGTAGAGCGTCTGTTACTAGAGCACCGCACTCAGATGACGGAACAGGGCAGGTGTCTGCAGGAAGTCCAAAGGACTCAACTGCATCGATGTAAGGTACACATGTGAGCTGGTCAATCTCAGATACCAGGAACACAGGGAACAGCTGATACGGTACACCGACCAGATCGGGGAATCCGCACATAATCTGACCCATCGTCATTTCGTCTATCAGAACAACTTTCTTGTTCAGCTCAGCGCTGTTACCGTTTTTAGCATCGCACTTTGCCATAATGACCAGGTTCTCTGCAACATAACGGAACACATCATAAAGAAGCATATGGCTCATTCTCAGGTTGCTTCCACGAAGACCCAGCATGTTCTTGTCAGCGAAGTTTACACAGCAGACATATGAAATCATCCAGCGGTACCAGAGGGTGGTGTTAAGAGCAGGAACGAGATCCTTAGAGAAGGTCATAAGCAGCATGCCCCACATACGGCCCCACTCATAGAAGTCATACGCAGTGTCTTTAATTCCACGCCACTCACGGCGTACTGTTGCCATTGCACCCTTACGGTACAGACGGCCGAGATGCTTTTCACCGTAGAGTATGGAGTCAACTTTCTCACCTGTTGTCTGAGCCATGAATGCCTTATACTCCTCGGCTATACGTTCACCATCATTTGCAATTTCAGCAAGTCTGTCCTTTGCAAACTTTTCCCAATCTGTCTCCTTAAGCATATCCCAGATAATTCCGCCAACCTCTTTGAGGTTCTCGCCCTGGAGCTTAAGATCCATATTGTCCTTGGTTTTCCAAATCCACGGACCCGGAAATACTATCTTTTCTTTATTAGCCATTATTTTTCACCCTCCTCTTTGTGGATACGTTTAATCTCGAGGGATTCAACAAATGCCTGGCAACGGGTTCTAAGCTGTCCGGAATTACCGTTGTTGTACAGACGGTCAATAGACAGAACAGGCCAGCCATACTCTTCCTTCATAATGTGGGATACAAGAGCACGTTCAAAGCCCCAGTAATCACAGTATTTCATCTGTTCATAGATAATACCGTCAGCCTTGAATTCCTTTGCGAGGCGGTCAGATGTCTCACGACGCTGCAGAACCTTTTCATCTGCAATGTAACGTGCGCACTCGGATACCTCCATGTAATGGCGGCAAATCTGAGTAAGTGCATCCTCATCATCCTTGAGTTCGATAATCTCACGGCCCGGAGTGCTGCCAAAGCAGTAACGGTCGGAGACAACCAGAGCTCCACAGCCTTCAATAAGCTTTGTCAGACTGGGATCATCGATTTCAGAGCCGACAATTGCAACACGTGCACGGAACGGGCTCTTCTCATCCGGCTCACGCTTTTTGAGCTCCTTAAGCGTCTCCTTGAGCTTCGGAAGGATAAGTGCCTTCGGGCAGCAGTAGGTGACAAGATTAAGAACATGGAACTCATATCCTGTTATAACAGGATTGTCTGCTTTACGCATCTCGGAAATTTCCTGGATAATCTTGCAGACTTCATTGTGCTCCTTGACCGCTTTACGGATTGCGGCATCAGAGGTGTCTACGCCGTATTCCTCGGTAAGCCTGTCAAGCACACGCAGACGCATCTGCTTTACATAGCTGTCAACAGTATAATCTGTGATTTTGTAAGGCATGTCTGTGTGGGTTACAAAGAAATGTGGTTTCTCATTCACTTTGAGAATTTCAAAATGCTCCATGGCGCGGTTCATCATCGAGCATGCGTCAACGCCGATAAGTGCGTCGAGGAACTGGTATCCGCCTTCGATTCCGCGTTCAACAAGAGCTCTTGCAAACTCACAGGTATAGTTGCTCATGTAGTATGTAGCAATATCTATCGAGCCTGTGTTAGGAGCACGGAGACGAACTGAGAAGCATTTATCACAGTTCAGAATAACCTCCGGGATGTGGAAACAGGTATATCCGATTGCCAGCTGGCCTTCGTCCTGAGCCTGTTTCACCAGCTCATTGTCGGCGTTCTCAAGCAGACTTTCGAAGTAAATCAGATGCTTAAGATCTTTCAAATGTTACACCTCTTCTTTAAAGAATTTCTATTTTTTGGAGTGCTTCCTTCACTCCCTTGAGCATAGGAGAATCTTCCGTCAAATCCATAACGCTTTTGCCCTTTATATCGTTTGCGGCAAAGGTTGTATCCGACGGGATGTAAGCCAGTGCTTCAACCCCCGGGACAGAAATCAATTCTGCAAGCTCGGGGTTTGTCATCCGGTTTACAATGAAGCCTATTCTATCATAGGCTATGAGGTCATCGGCAACTCCTTTTATCGTAGAAATCACCTGACCGCCTTTTTTGCTTTGGTCTGTTATAAGGAGAAGGTGTGAGACTTTCTCCATAACTCTGCGCTGAATCTGTTCTATCCCAGCTTCACCATCAATCACTACATAATCAAAGCTATTTGCAAGCAAACTGATTACTTCCTTCAAATAGGAGTTCACTTTGCAGTAGCAGCCTGAACTTTCCGGCCTTCCTATGGCCAAAAATGCGTAGCCGGGCATTTCAACCAGAGCGTCAAATATTCTGAAACGTGCCTCGCTGAGCAGTTCCAAAGCTTCTCTGGTTTCCCCGTTTTCAACACTGTCAACAATACTCATCCGGATATCATCAAGAGTCAGCTTTACGTCGACGCCAAGAGCAACGGATAATCCGACTGCGGGATCCGCATCGATAGCAAGAATTTTCTTTTCGGGATAAGCTTCAACAAGATGTCTAACAATACAAGCACATATTGAAGTCTTACCAACTCCGCCTTTGCCGGCCACCGTAATAATCTTGGCTTTTTCGTCCATAAATGTCCCCCCTTCAAATAATAATCATGCCATAGATTTGTCTCATTTTAACATAAATCACATATATAAAGCAAGTGATTGCACATAATTTGATAATGAAATATACCTTTTTTGAATTCTCAGCCAAAAACGAACTATCAATATTGTATTTGCGTTTAAACATATCTCTGTATTTGTCAGGTGAATAAAAAAATCCGGAAAATAATTCCGGATTAATATAGTACTCGTATTTAAAACCTTTTATGCTGCCAAATAGTAATTTGTATTATTAAAGCTGAAACCACTCACTTCTCCACAACCATCAGTAAGAAGTGTAAAGTGGAAATACTCGCGGCACTGATTATCATATACATATATGGAATCAGTTGTATTCAAATTCCATTTTCCTTTGAACACTTTTTCTCCAAAATATTCAGCTGATTTTCCGTCTGGTTTGAATATGTAGTAATCCCTAGGATTTTCGGAATTTACAAATTTCCCGGATGTCAATTTATCTACAATTGATGCATAGTCACCCCGTTGGTAATATGTACCGCTGTTGCAGTCATATGCAGTAAGTTCATCCACAAAAATCAGATCATATTTCTGACCGTCATTGTTGCACTTTAAATGCATATCAGAAACAGTGTATGCACAGCTCACACCTTTAATTGCTGTCCGGCTGTCATAGAAGCTTATTGCGTCAGTTCCGGCATCTGATGTTGTAACTGTAAAATAATCCGCGCCTCTTGCTCCGCCCGCATACCAGTTGTCTCCCGAGGATTCCGCTTCATTTCCCCAGCTAATTTTTGTCGGGCATACGCTTGCAACCGGTATCTCAACGTTCCCGGCTTCTTTCGACTGTCCTTTATTTGCTATATACGCACAGGAAGTATACAGTAAATACATAATGAGAGCCGGAACAATCAGATAATCTCTATACTTCATGCCGTATCACTTCCTTCCAACATTTTCTAATGGAGCGGCGGAAATTGATTTACATAATTTATGATTTATTTATACCATTTATGTTAACCAATTTCAATGTCTTTTTTTTGTAACTTTTTATTGCTCATCCAAATAACACTCAGATATATGTTAGTTTCTATAGTTTATCCGTTCTTTTTCTTCTATTCTTTGTATATCATGGTTCATACCATCCCAATATATTGTGATTATCCAAATTTTTGTTTACATAATATTGTTTGGTAGATAAAATTAAACCGGTATATTAAATACCGGCAAAATCAACTCTTTTTTTTGAATACCCAATATTTTTGTATAAAAAAGCTTATTGCAAAAAGTACAGCTTCAATTACAATTTTAATCGCAGTTGCAAGAATTGGTGTGGACACGCTCAGTCTGTTTATCAGCATTGTCAAAAGAACAGTGGATACAAAGGTCTGTGGAATACATAGGCAATAATACTTAATCACTGATTTAACGTACTCGCCATTCTTTCCAAAAACCCAAAAATAATTAAGGTTGCACTGGCATGTGGATGATATTACCCTCGCAGTCAGCTGAGCTAAAACCGTCTTTTCCTTTCCCAACACAAAGAACAGGAGGTTATAAATTCCATTATCAACAATAAAGGCAATTACTGAAGTGATGATATATTTCACCCCAGAATTACCGCCATTATTTAGATTTTTTTTCATTATACTATACGAGAAAACAGAAATCGCGCCATTATTTTCCCGACCCTTGCCGTATCTTTAAGCGCATGATAATGTGAGCTGTAATCCTCAGAATCATAAACGGTTGCAATTGGACATTCGATAAAATCTATTCCCCAACGTTTCATCATAAGCAGCATGTTTGTCTCATATTCAAAGCGCTCCCCGTCGATATTTATAAAACTTTTCAAATACTGCATTGGAATTGCTCGAAGACCTGTCTGTGTGTCATTAATATCTATATCGAAGAAAAGTTTGAACATGCGTGACATTGACTTATTTCCCGCAACACTTCTGGGTGGAACATCCTCCTGATTGAAATCACGGCTTCCAAGTATTACTTTATCATTCTTTTCAAGCATCAGATTTCCACATTTAATAATATCTTCAGTAAGATGCTGCCCGTCGCCGTCTATCGTTATCACTCCGGATAACTCCTCATAATGATTCAATGCATAGGAGAAAGCAGTTTTTAACGCCCTGCCTTTTCCCTTATTTACGCCATGATGAATCACATGACACTGCGGATATGCTTCTGCATCAGCAAAGAAACATTGATGCTCCTCATCACTACCGTCATCAACAATTATTATATTCTCAAAACCGTTTTCAATCAGTTTCTTTACTACAGCGCTAAATTTCTTATCAGGGTCAAGAGACGGCAGTACAATCGCCGTCTCTTTTACGCAATTTATATCAGATTTATTCATAACAATCCAGATTAGGCAACATTAACTGCCAGAATCTGATCTCCTTCTTTAACTACTATAATTTTGATTGTAGTTGTTTCGTGAACTGTCTTATATGTTGTAGCTCCAGTCGTGGTGGATTCAACCGTTTCGCTTAGAACGTAGAAACCGCCGCCCAATGTGAAAGCCCCATTAAACGTCTTATTATTAAAAACTATGTTGTCATAATGAATATATGATGTACCGCTGTCTACTTGGGCTCTCATCAGGTCAAACATAGTGCTTGGTTGCTTAACAAACTTCAGCAGGTTGGGATACGTATAATCGATATTTCTCGTACCGAAGAAATACTGATATGCCTCAACAAACTCATCCGCAAAAGCCTGAAACTGTGCAAGCTCTTCCTGGGAGCACGGAGTCATAAACTGCGAATCGTCCTGCGTCCAGTCTATTACATACTCTTCCCCATTTTCGTTATAAACCTTTAAGTCCACATCACCGACCAGATTCTCTACTCTATATGTAACTTTCGTCGGAAGATCAGGATAATCCTTGTAATAATCTTCCAGCACATCGTAATGAATACCGGATTCAGCAATGTACGCTTCGCCGATATCAATATCATTGATTTTTACCGTATAGGTCGACGGAACTGTTTCTTCAACGGATTTATTTAGATACGAAAAGTCATAGGAATCCGAATTGAATTTCCATGGATGTAAGTCAACATATTTCTCCAGAACATCGAAGGACGTCTTTGCAAAAACATCTTTCACAATTGAGAAAGTCCCTATATTCCGCCCGTTGTTGACAACATTGTAGTACGTAGTGTTGTCATCTCCTCCGGGTGCCTTGATCTTTGTGAATTCAGAATTCAAACCGGCCTTAACAATTTCAACACATTCATCTGCCGACTGAAAATCATTTGCCAGATTTCCGGCGGCCAAATCCATTGAATTATTCCATCCACTTTTATTAAGATTGTCCATGTACTCATTAATCGCATAATCAGGCATAGACGCTTCATAATCCAGCGCAAATTCCTTAACTATACCCAATGCCATGAATACCGCTACAAACAACGCTGCTATAAATATTATAAGGCATGTCCAGTAAAAAATGGTTCCACGTCTTCTTCTTTTTGCACTCTTACTCATAGCACGGTCTCCTTATTTAAACAGCCACGCATCAGGGAGATAACGAGTTCCGCCAGCCGGATTTGAAGGATGATTCTTCAGTTCGCCATCAAGATACATGCTACTTGAGTTTCCTCCATCCATATTAAGAGCATTGATACACCCATAGTTAAACATAATCTCCGCCGCATCTAACTGTGAAATACCAATACTGTAAGCCTGTCTACCATCAACTACAAGCATTACAATGGCTTTATCAGCACGCTGCCCAATACATGTTCTGGAGCTGATACCTCCTTCAAGTAATGAAGCGTCAACTATTTCACCGTTCAGTATTAAAATTGGGTCAAAACTTACAGCATCTCTAATACCAGTATTTACACAATCCGCATAAGAAAGATACCCGACATATAGAATCCCATCTTCTGAGATGCCAGCAAGGCAACCGCTTTCATTATCGTTAAAGGTTTCACCCTGACTGATTGTAATACCAATAGGAGGCCAACCGTTACCCGATCCGTTTGTATCTTCAAAGATTCCGGCGTTGATTCCTCCACGGGCACCATATTTTGCTACAAGGTCATCAAGCACAAGACCTCCGCCACTATTGGGATTTGTAACACCGACAAAGACTCTTGACGGATCAAGTACCACAATCATATAGCAGGTTGAACCGTGATATGTAAAGACATTGTAGATGATCCCATCACCATCATCATCAACAAGACCATACTTATCTGCTCCATTTGAATCGACAACAAGCTCTGTATCTGTTTGAAAAAGAGAAGTATCTATAACAGAACTAACAAGTTGCTCCTCAGCTTCAGAAGTGTCTGAATACTTCATTACTTCTTCACTCGTTAAAAACAAATCTGCTATGAAATCAAATCTTCTAGTCTCAAGCATGGAGTGGATAAATTTGTCATTAAGCGCCGGAGACGGACCTTTTTCGAGCATATAAACCAGACTTAATCCACCGATTCCAACGGCAAAAACAATCGCGAGCATGAAGCCAAAAATTCTATCCATCACCCGGTTCGCCTTTTTGAAAGCAACTTTTTTGCGTCTCTTTTCCTTTTCAATTTCTTCCGAGCTTAACTCTTTGGATAAATCATCTTCAGGAATATCGTCAAAAATAGTTTTTTTATTGTTAACTTTCTCTTTTTTCACTATTATGCTCCTGTTTCACACATGAATACATAGTGTACTATAACACAAGAATCGGGGTATTACAAGAATTTTATGTTAACAAAAAGGACCATCCTCAGATGGCCCTTTAGTTGAATATTTAGCTGAAAATTACTCGTTAATTCCGATAACAACACCGGAACCAACAGTACGTCCACCTTCACGAATTGCAAAACGGAGTCCGTTCTCAATTGCGATAGGAGTGATGAGTTCAACGTCCATGTCAACATTGTCACCAGGCATGCACATTTCTACACCTTCAGGAAGGGAGATAACGCCGGTAACGTCAGTTGTACGGAAGTAGAACTGAGGACGGTAGTTGTTAAAGAAAGGAGTATGACGACCGCCTTCTTCTTTGGACAGAACGTAAACCTGACCCTTGAACTTGGTGTGGGGCTTTATGGACTTGGGAGCAGCCAGAACCTGACCACGCTCAACAGCCTTCTTATCGATACCACGGAGGAGGCATCCAACGTTGTCGCCTGCTTCTGCGTACTCGAGAGTCTTGTGGAACATCTCTGTACCGGTAACAACGGTCTCGGTTGTCTCGTCTTTAAGTCCAACGATTTCAACTTTATCGCCAACTTTAACTGTACCACGCTCAACACGGCCGGTAACAACAGTGCCACGTCCGGAGATTGTGAAAACGTCCTCGATAGGCATAAGGAAGGGAAGGTCAGACTTGCGCTCAGGAGTGGGAATCCAGGTATCAACAGCGTCCATGAGTTCCTTTATGCAGGCATACTCAGGAGCGTTTCTGTCGTCGGACTCGCATACGAGTGCATTAAGAGCAGATCCGCGGATAATCGGGGTGTCATCTCCAGGGAAGCCATAGAAGTCAAGAAGTTCGCGAACTTCCATCTCAACGAGCTCAAGAAGCTCTTCATCGTCAACCTGATCGCACTTGTTAAGGAAAACAAGGACGGAAGGAACGTTAACCTGACGTGCAAGAAGAAGGTGCTCACGTGTCTGGGCCATAGGACCATCAGATGCAGCGATAACGAGAATTGCGCCGTCCATCTGAGCAGCGCCGGTGATCATGTTCTTGATATAGTCAGCGTGGCCCGGGCAGTCGACGTGTGCGTAGTGACGGTTATCTGTCTCATACTCAACGTGTGCTGTGTTGATGGTGATACCACGTTCTCTCTCTTCAGGAGCCTTATCAATTGAAGAATAGTCGGTGTACTCTGCCTGGCCACCAAGTGCGAGATACTTTGTGATAGCAGCGGTAAGAGTGGTCTTGCCGTGGTCAATATGACCGATGGTTCCGATGTTTACATGGGGTTTAGTTCTGTTGTACATCTGTTTTGCCATTTTAAAAATCCTCCTAATAAAGACTGTTAATAATATTATTAATTTCTGAACTTGCTAAAATCGAATCCATTGCGGTTAACAAGAGATTCCTGTAAAGATTTTGGCAACTCAACAAAGTGGCTGGGTTCCATAACATATGTCGCCCTACCTTGTGTTTTGCTGCGAAGGTCTGTTGCGTAACCGAACATAGTGCTCAGCGGGACGTTGGCTTCAATAACAGCCGAACCGTTACGCACTTCAGAACCCGAAATCTGGCCTCTGCGCGCATTAATATCTCCCATTACGTCTCCCATATAATCTTCAGGAGCTGTTACAACAACCTTCATAATGGGCTCAAGCAACGTCGCTTCAGCCTTTTGGCATGCTTCCTTAAACGCCATACTGCCGCAGATTTTAAATGCCAGCTCTGATGAATCAACCTCGTGGAAAGACCCGTCCAGGAGAGTAGCTTTTATATCAACGACCTCATAACCACCCAGCACACCTGAGAGCATTGCTCCCTGTATACCCTGATCAACACATGGGATGTATTCCTTTGGAATTGCTCCACCGGTAATCTTGTTAATAAACTCATAGCCCTTTCCGGACTCATTAGGTTCGATCATCAGTTTAACATGAGCAAACTGACCCTTTCCGCCTGTCTGGCCGACATACCTGGTATCGACAGTTGCCGCTTTCTTAATTGTTTCCTTATACGAAACTTGCGGTTTGCCGACATTGGCTTCAACCTTAAATTCCCTGAGAAGTCTGTCAACAATTATTTCCAAATGAAGCTCACCCATACCTGCAATAATAGTCTGGCCCGTTTCTTCATCCGTATAGGTTCTGAAAGTGGGGTCTTCCTCTGCAAGTTTCTGGAGGGCAATCGCCATTTTTTCCTGTCCGGCTTTAGTCTTAGGTTCAATTGCAACCCTAATAACCGGTTCAGGAAATTCCATTGACTCAAGGATAATCTGATGCTTATCATCACAGAGTGTATCACCTGTTGTGGTATTTTTCAGTCCAACTGCTGCTGCAATATCTCCGGACCATACCTGTTCGATATCCTCTCTGTGATTTGCGTGCATTTGCAGAATTCTGCCAATTCTTTCGCGTTGCCCTTTAGTTGAATTCATACAAGTGCTGCCGGTCTCAAATGTTCCGGAATACACTCGGAAGAATGACAATCTGCCTACATAGGGATCTGTCATAATCTTGAACGCAAGCGCTGAGAACGGGGCATCGTCGTCAGCTTCTCTCTTTTCGATATTTCCCGTCTTTGGATTTGTACCTTCTATTGCAGGCACGTCAAGCGGTGACGGCATATAATCGACAATTGCATCAAGAAGCTTCTGCACGCCTTTATTCTTATATGATGTTCCGCAGGTAACCGGTACCATCTGTACAGAAACTGTTGCCTTACGGATTGCCTCTCTGATTTTGTCTGACGGTACATCCTCACCTTCAAGGTAAAGCTCCATTATATCATCGTCAAAATCAGAAACTGCTTCAAGGAGTTTCTCCCTATATTCCTGAGCAAGGCCAAGCATGTCTTCCGGAATCTCTTCCGTACGCATATCCTTACCCAGGTCATCGTAGTAGATTCGGGAATTCATATCCACCAGATCAACAATTCCTCGGAAATTGTCTTCAGCGCCAATTGGAAGCTGAATAGGAACCGCATTGCACTTAAGTCTGTCATGTATCATATCAAGAACATGATAGAAATCTGCACCCATAATGTCCATTTTATTGACATATATCATTCTTGGAACATTATAGTGATCTGCCTGTCTCCATACCGTCTCCGACTGCGGCTCAACACCGCCTTTAGCACATAGCACAGTTACGCAACCGTCAAGTACTCTAAGCGAGCGCTCAACCTCTGCTGTAAAGTCCACATGACCCGGAGTGTCGATGATGTTAATACGGGTGTCCCGCCAGAAACAAGTTGTAGCTGCAGAAGTAATAGTGATTCCTCTCTCCTGCTCCTGCTCCATCCAGTCCATCGTGGCAGTACCCTCGTGGGTTTCTCCCAGCTTGTAATTAACACCTGTGTAGAAAAGAATACGCTCTGTTGTTGTAGTCTTTCCCGCATCAATGTGAGCCATAATTCCGATATTTCTTGTTTTTTCAAGCGGATACTTTCTCGGCATCTATAACTCCCGAAAAGATGATTACCATCTGAAATGTGCAAAAGCTTTGTTTGCTTCTGCATTCTTATGCATGTCTTCACGCTTTTTAACTGCAGCGCCGGTATTATTACATGCATCCATAATCTCACCTGCAAGACGTTCTTTCATTGTCTTCTCACTGCGCTTGCGTGAATAATCTACAAGCCAGCGAAGTGCCAATGTCTGGCGGCGTGCGGGGCGGACTTCAATAGGAACCTGATAGGTTGCACCACCAACACGACGGGCCTTAACCTCCAAAGCAGGCATGATGTTGTTCATTGCTTCGTTAAAAGCATCAAGAGGCTCTTTTCCGGTCTTCTCTTTGATAATATCAAATGCGCCGTAAACAACCTTCTGAGCAACACCCTTCTTGCCATCGAGCATAACACCGTTTATCAGCTTTGTTACGAGAACGGAATTATACATAGGATCCGGCAAGATTTCTCTTTTTGGAACGTTTCCTCTTCTGGGCACGTTGCTTCCCTCCTTCATTAAATAATGGAATCATAGGTACTCGGCCTGTTCAATATAGGCCGTTTGCGCCCCGAGGTTTACTTATATGTAAACGACAGGGCAAAATTGCCGCTGCTGTTGAAATTACTTCTTAGCTGCTTTAGGTCTCTTTGCACCATACTTTGAACGACCCTGTTTACGGCCATCAACGCCTTGAGCATCGAGAGTTCCACGAATAATGTGGTAACGCACACCAGGGAGGTCCTTTACACGACCGCCACGAATCATAACTACGGAGTGCTCCTGAAGGTTATGTCCGATTCCTGGAATATAAGCAGTTACTTCATAACCATTGGTCAGACGGACACGGGCGATTTTACGCAGAGCTGAGTTAGGCTTTTTAGGTGTTGAAGTACGTACAGCTGTACATACACCACGCTTCTGAGGCGAACTCTGATTGGTTTCTCTATTTTTTATGGTATTCAATCCCTTCTGCATTGCAGGAGAAGTTGACTTATAGGTAACCTTTTCTCTGCCTTTTCTCACCAGCTGGTTAAAAGTCGGCATTTTTTTCCTCCTTTCCTAGATAATCTGCATGGAATGTATTTTTAGGCATAGCTATCCCACGCGGATTGAAATTTTAGCATAATCAACAAAAATAGTCAACAATTTTTGTTCAAAAAAACGAAAATTTTGATTTGTCAAAATCCAATAAATAATATTAATAATAATTAAATTATTTATTATGGGGATAAATATGTTAACATCTGTACAAAAAGAAATTTTACAAACCCTAATTAACTTATACCAGTCTTCCAATGGTAAATCAGTCAAGGGTGAGGATATTGCAGAGGTCATGGGCAGAAATCCTGGAACAATTCGTAACCAAATGCAATCCTTAAGAAGTTTAGGTTTAGTTAAAGGTGTACCGGGTCCTAGAGGAGGATACAAACCAACAATTGAAGCTTATCACTCTTTAAACATTTCAGTTTCTGATAAGGATTCAAAGGTACCGATTTATAAAAATGGAAAAAGGGTGGAAGATGTTTCTGTTGCTAAAATAGAATTCACTAGTGTTCCTCAACCTAGCGAATGTGAAGCGGCAATTAAAATTTTAGGAAGCATTAAAGATTTAAATCTTGGAGATATCATCAGTATTGGCCCAACACCCGTAAATAATTTAGGAGTTATTGGTGAAATTGTAGGAAGGGACGATATGGACAATATTTTATTGGTTGATACCACTACAATCAGAAGTATTCCAAAACAAACAGTCGGAGATATTGCAAGCAGGGATGTAAAATCATTTAAAATTGATTGCTCTGTTAAAGAAGCTGCTAAAAAGCTAGTCGATAATGAAATTGATGGAGCACCTGTTATAAAAGATGGTAAAGTTGTTGGAGTATTTACATTAACTGATCTTGTTCAGGCAATAGCTGATGATAATGAAAACAAAAGTGTTGGAGAGTTAATGTCTACAAATGTGGTAATTGTTAATGAAGATTTAAAAATAGCTAACGCAATTGAAGTAATGCTTAAAAAATCTATTTCCAGATTGATTATTGCAGATAATGATAATAATTTACTTGGAATTGTTACAAGAACAGATTTAATTAATATTATTACTAATTTAGAACAATTTCCAATTGTAA
>R28__coassemble_61_pt1 | contig 62051 bp, 55 predicted proteins | sample R28__metabat2_high_PE_003 | metagenome-assembled genome bin R28
TCCTCAGTAAAAAGATTCAGGACAGCTTTATTGCGGGTGCGGTTAAAGGCTGATTCTAATATAGAGCAAACAATTTAATGGATTGAGATTATTAATTATATATTTAGAGCATGTTGGCTTAAGGTTTTTGTGCTCTTACTAAGGGTACGGCAGCACTATTACAAATGGCTGCCGTACCTTTATTTCATACAGCTGATGATAATATTGGCTAATATCCGATGACTTTTTTCAGTTGCTATAAAACATACTATGTGGTAAAATAAGCAGAAATGTATGGATAATTTTTCTTAAAACCGGCAGAATTGGCAGGTGTACAGTTTGGAGAAATATGTAATAAATGGCGGGAATGCGCTTCAGGGAGAGGTCACTATAAGCGGTGCGAAAAATGCTGCAGTGGCTATTATTCCGGCAGCGCTTCTTGTTGACGGAGTATGCAGAATAGAGAATATGCCCCGTATAAGTGATACGGAAATGCTTCTTACAATATTGGAAGGGCTTGGGGCAAAAGTCAGTTATATTGATGATTCCACTGTGGATATTGACTGCAGTGATGTAAGCTTCCGGGATGCACCTTATGAGCTCATGAGAAAAATAAGGGCCTCATATTATCTGATTGGTGCCATGCTTGGCCGTTTTGGAATGGCAAAGACGACTATGCCTGGCGGTTGTAATTTCGGATCGAGACCTATAGATCAGCATATTAAAGGTATGGAGGCGTTGGGTGCTGATGTTCAGGTTGAGGACGGATTTGTATATGCTAAGACTGAAGACAGAAGACTTCATGGGGCAATGATTTATCTTGACAAGGTATCCGTCGGAGCCACAATGAACATTATTCTTGCGGCTGTACTTGCTTCGGGCAGAACGATTATTGAGAACGCGGCGCGGGAGCCGCATATTGTTGATCTTGCAAACTTTCTGAATTCTATGGGTGCCGATGTGCGCGGAGCAGGTACGGATACCATTAAGATTAATGGTGTTGACAGACTACATGGCGGTTGCTATGCCACTATTCCTGACCAGATTGAAGCGGGAACCTTTATGGTTGCAGCAGCGGCAACAGGTGGAGAAGTTCTGATAAAGAACGTTATTCCTAAACACCTAGAATGCATCAGTGAAAAGCTCAGAGAGACCGGTACGGTAGTACAGCAGTATGAAGATTCAGTTCAGGTGCGGTGCACGGGAAACCTCAAGAAGGTAAATATTAAGACTCTGCCTTATCCCGGGTTTCCAACAGATATGCAGCCCCAGATGGCAGCACTTATGTGTGTTGCCAATGGTACTTCAGTCATCACAGAAGGCATATATGACAACAGATTTAAATATGCTGATGAAATGAACAAAATGGGCGCAAATATTCAGGTGGAAGGCCGTGTTGCCACGATTGAGGGTAATCGACGGCTCAAAGGAGCAGCTGTTAAGGCATGTGATTTGAGAGCAGGGGCAGCAATGGTTATTGCAGGCTTATGTGCAGAAGGAACGACCGAAATCTCGGACTGCCATTATATAGAACGCGGTTATGAAAGATTCATCGATAAACTCAGAGATCTGGGTGCAGATATTCGTCTGGTGACGGATTCCAATACGGAAGACTGACATATGCTTTCTATAAAGCTTATTTGCGTAGGCAAAATGAAGGAGAAATTCTTTAAGGATGCTTTTGAAGAATATGCCAAACGACTTGGAGCCTACTGCAGATTCGAATGCACAGAGTTAAGTGAGAATAGGCTGCAGGATTCACCTTCAGACAGGGAGATAGCTGCTTCTCTTGAAAAGGAAGGGGAGCTGATTCTCAAGACCATACCTGCAGGAAGCTACGTTATTGCCATGTGCGTTGAAGGCCGCAAGCTTAGTTCCGAGGAACTTGCGATGGTAATAAGGGCAAGAGAAAATTCCGGCAAACCGAAAATGTGCTTTATTATTGGCGGGTCATATGGACTGTGCGATACGGTGAAGAATGCGGCTGATTTGAAACTATCCATGTCAGATATGACATTTCCGCATCATCTTGCAAGGGTGATGCTCGCTGAGCAGATTTACAGGGGCTTTAAGATTAATGAAGGCTCTGCATATCATAAATGAAAACAAAGAATGGATATAGAGGAGACAGACATGAACGAAATCGACTACATGCAGGAGTACAAACGCTGGCTGGACAGTCCTGCTTTGAGCGAGGATGAATGGAATGAACTGAATTCAATTGCGGACGACGAAGAGGAGATTAGAAACAGATTCTTTGCACCGCTGGAATTCGGTACTGCCGGTCAGCGTGGGACTATGAAGGTTGGTTTACATAATATGAACATTCATATTATTCGTCATGCTACACAGTCTTTTGCAGAGGTCATAGCGGCTGAAGGTGAGGAAGCAATGGAAAAAGGAATTGCCATTGCCTATGACTGCCGTTTGAACGGAAAAACCTTTGCTGAAGAGGCCGCCTGTGTTATGGCTGCAAATGGAATTAGAGTACGTCTTTTTGAATCACTTAGACCAACTCCGGAATTGAGCTTTGCAGTAATTCATTATGGCACGGCTGCCGGTCTCAATATTACGGCAAGCCACAATCCTAAGGAGTACAACGGATATAAAGTATACTGGTCTGATGGTGCACAGCTTCCTCCCCAGAAAGCGGAAGCAATTGCAGAGCGTATGGAGAAAAATGAAATATTCTCCTCATATAAAACCTGTGATTATGCTGAAGCGGTTAAGGAAGGAAAGATAGAGATAATCGGAGAGGAAACAGATGAGCTCTTCCTCGAAAAAGTCCTTGCCCAGGCTATAGACAGAAAAGCGGTTGAGCAGGTAGCTGACGAGTTCAGAATTGTATATACTCCGTTTCACGGTTGCGGTTACAGGCTTGTTCCTGAAGCACTAAAACGCCTTGGAATAAAGCATCTCTATCCGGTTGAGGAACAGATGGTGATAGACGGAAATTTCCCCACCGTAGAAAGTCCTAACCCTGAGAATCCCGAAGGCTTTTATCTTGCTGTAGATCTTGCAAAAAAGGTTGACAGCGACCTGATAATCGGGACCGACCCCGATTCGGATCGCATCGGCGTAATGGTACGTTGCGGTAATGATGAGTATAAGACAATAACCGGCAACCAGCTTGGCGTTCTGCTGCTTGACTATATTATTACGGCAAGAAAAGCCACAGGTACGATGCCGGAAAATCCGGGAACTGTCGCAAGTATTGTCTCCACAAGTATGGCGAGAGTGATAGCTGAATCAAATGATGTCCATTTTGAGGATACATTCACCGGATTCAAGTTTATGGCGGAACGTATTGCCGAGTGGGATGCTGCAGGTTCATACCGTTATATCATGGCTTTTGAGGAAAGCTACGGTTATATGATGGGTGACTATGTGCGCGACAAGGACGCTGTTACCGCATCAATGATGGTTGCAGAAATGGCTGCCTATTACCGCATAAAGGGAATGACGCTTCTTGATGCTCTGGACAGCCTGTATGAGAAATATGGCTTCTTTATGGAGAAGACCCTGAACCTTGTTATGCCGGGCGCAGACGGCATTGAGAAGATGCAGAAAATAATGGCAGGCTTAAGAGCGGAAACGCCCGAAAGAATTGCTGATGTCGGTGTGGTCAGACTGCGTGACTATTCGGATGGAAGCATATTTGTTGCAGGCCTCGGTAAGGTGGGCTCGACACCAATGTCCGGGTCCAATGTGCTCTATTTTGAGATGGCGGATGAAAGTACATTTATTATCCGCCCGTCAGGCACGGAACCCAAAATAAAGGTATATATACTTGTCCGTGGAGCGGACAGGGCAGAGTGCGAGGCAAAGGTTGAAAAATACTGTGCATTTGCAGACACTATAGGTAAATGACTGAAAACCGAGATAAAGTAAAACTGTATGAGCTGTTTTTAGCCTTTGCTGAAGTCGGCGTTATGACTTTTGGCGGAGGCTATGCGATGATACCAATTCTCGAAAGAGAACTGGTGAGTAAACGTGGTTGGGCAAGCAATGAGGAACTGATGGACTACTATGCAGTGGGACAGTGTACTCCCGGGATCATTGCCGTGAATACCGCAACTTTTTTGGGCCACAAGCTGAGAGGAATTCCTGGAGGCATAGCAGCCACGCTTGGTGTTGTGTTTCCTTCTGTTGTTATTATAACCATTATTGCTGCGGTTCTTTCAAATTTTGCTGATATTCCCGCAGTAAAAAGCGCATTCGCTGGAATTAGAGTATGCGTATGTGTGCTAATATTCAATGCAGTGATTAAGCTGTGGAAAAGCGCAGTAAAAGATAGAGCTGCCCTAATTATTTTTGCACTCGTTTTCCTTGGCTCAGTTTTCTTTAATCTTTCCCCAATAGTATATGTAATTCTATGTGCCTTCGCAGGTATTATCCTCAGTAGATTGGGGGTAATGGAAAGATGATACTTCTAAGGCTCTTTTGGGAGTTCTTTAAGACAGGCCTTTTTTCAGTAGGCGGGGGAATGGCAACACTGCCTTTCCTGTATAGCATGTCAGAGAAAACAGGCTGGTTCACTACGGCACAGTTGGCGGATTTTATTGCTGTATCCGAATCTACACCGGGCCCAATAGGGGTCAATATGGCAACTTATGTTGGGTTTACAACTGCCGGCTTGCCCGGAGCGGTTATTGCCACCTTGGGTCTTATTACACCGGAGGTTATCATAATAATTCTCATCGCAGGTGTGCTTGAAAAATTTCGCAATAACAGATATGTCGATGCAGCTTTTTATGGATTGAGACCATGCTCGGTTGGACTTATTGCTGCAGCAGGTCTATTGGTAGTGAAGATATCTCTGTTTTGCTTTGACAGATATGAAGCATCGGGTATAATTACGGATCTCTTCAATTTTAAGGCTATTTTACTCGCGGCTGTTTTACTGGTGCTTACAAGGGCCGTAAAGCAGACAAAAAAATTGCATCCCATTGTTTTTATTGCCTTTTCTGCGTTGGTGGGAGTGCTGTTTTCGTTTTGACAATCCGGACGGTGTGCAATCACCGTTCTTTTTTTGGAAAAGTAAAAGAGGTTTTGCTAATGATTGAACGTATATTGGAAATAGAGAGAATGGAGGATGTAATTAATGTCTTTGGTTCGTTTGACAGAAATCTGAGGATAATAGAATCCGAATTGGAAGTGTCCATTATCGACCGGGACAACTGCATACATATAAATGGAGAAGCCGAAAAGGTAATTCTTGCTGAGAAGGCAATTGACGGACTGATAAGCCTTGCGGCCAGAGGAGAGGACATCAACGACCAGAATGTCAGATACATACTCAAACTGGTGGCGGAAGGCAGAGAGTCAAAGATCAATGAAATCGGCAGTGATGTAATCTGCATTACTGCCGGGGGCAAGCCGATAAAGCCGAAAACACTTGGCCAGAAGGAATACTGTGATGCGATTGAGAATAATACAATAACCTTGGGAATAGGACCTGCCGGCTGCGGCAAATCGTTTTTGAGCGTTGCTGAAGCGGTTGCGGCTTTTAGGGCAGATAAGTATAACCGTATCATACTTACCCGTCCTGCTGTGGAGGCAGGCGAACGTCTGGGATTTCTGCCGGGTGATCTGCAGAGTAAGGTTGATCCGTATTTGAGACCTCTGTACGACGCACTATTTGAAATGCTGGGTGCAGACACATATCAGAAATACCTTGAAAAAGGTAATATTGAAGTTGCTCCGCTTGCATATATGCGCGGAAGGACTCTTGATGACAGCTTTATCATACTCGACGAGGCACAGAACACGTCTGCTGAGCAGATGAAAATGTTCCTCACAAGACTTGGCTTCGGTTCAAAGATGGTTATCACAGGTGATATTACACAGATAGATCTGCCTGAGGAAAAGACAAGCGGACTCAAGGTTGCAATGAAGATACTTGAGGGTGTTGATGATGTGGCAATCTGCAAGCTTACAAGCTCAGATGTCGTTAGAAACAGACTGGTTCAGAAGATTATCGAAGCATACGAGGACTATGAGAAGAAAAATCCCCACAGCAGTCCCAAAAACACAGGAAAGAAGCCGTCCGGCAGAGGCACAAAATGAAGCACAGAGTACTGATTGGAAGAGACAAAAGAGGTTTGGGGCATATTAATTCCGGGATTCTTATTAAAAAAGCGGTTAACATGGCATTGGCAGCAGAAAAAGTACCTTGTCCCTGCCAGATAAGTGTTATGCTGACCGATGACGAGGGAATACGTGAGTATAACAGAGAATACAGAAATGTTGACAGGGAAACCGACGTTCTCTCGTTTCCAATGAATGAGCTCGATGCCGGGTGTTTTAATCCGGACGCCTGCGAAATAGACCCGAAGAGCGGAATGGTGCTGCTTGGCGATATGATGATAAACCTTAAGCGTTGTGAGGAGCAGGGAAAAGAGTTCGGGCACGGTTTCAAAAGGGAGATAATGTACCTTACGGTGCATTCCGTACTTCATCTGCTTGGGTATGACCATGTGGATGAGGGAGAAATGAAGAAGCTTATGAGAAGCAGGGAAAAAACGATAATGGGGGATGAAAAATGACTAAATCTGCGATGATTACGATATGCGGCAGACCTAATGTCGGCAAATCGACACTTATTAATACAATTGTCGGAGAGAAAATAGCGATAGTCTCATCAAAGCCGCAGACTACAAGGAACAGAATAATTGGAATAGTCAACTATGAAGACACACAGATGGTTCTTCTGGATACCCCCGGTTTTATCAAGCCAAGAAACAGGCTCGGTGACTATATGGTTAATGTTGTCAAGGAAAGTGTGACAGATGTTGACTGTGTACTTTTCCTTGTTGAGCCGAGTGAAGAAGTAGGCCCGGGTGAACTTGCCCTGATTGACCAGTTTAAAAACAGCGGAATGCCTGTTATCCTTGTAATCAACAAGATTGATACTGTCCAGAATAAGGAAAAGCTGCTCGAAACGATAGCGACATATTCGGCCGAATTCGAATTTGATGCAGTGGTTCCGATTTCAGCAATGAAGCGACAGGGAATCAATGACCTGCTGTCGGAAGTGGACAAATTTGCTGTTGAAGGTCCTCAGCTGTTTCCTGATGATATGATTACCGACCAACCTGAGAGACAGATATGTGCGGAACTAATTAGGGAAAAGATGCTGCGTTGTCTGGACAAGGAGATACCTCACGGTACGGCTGTGGAAATAACCAAATTCCTGGAGCGGGATGACGGTGTGATAGAAATTGATGCAACGATTTATACCGAAAAGAACAGCCATAAAGGGATAATCATCGGCAAACATGGAGATATGCTTAAAAAAATCGGAGCTCAGGCGCGTGAGGATATGGAGCGCTTTCTTGACGCAAAGGTTTTCCTTCAGACATGGGTTAAGGTGAAGGAAAACTGGAGAGACAGTGAAATCCAGCTTAAGAACTTCGGTTACAACAGAGACTGATGGCAGGTTATTCAAAGACTGAGGGGCTGATCCTCAGAGAGGTCAAATACAAGGAAGCGGACAGGATCCTGACGGTTTATACGGCTGAGGAAGGGAAGATAACCCTTAAGGCGCCCGGTGCGTTGAGAAAGAACAGCAAACTTGGCGCTGCCACGCAGCAGCTCGTGTATTCCGAATTTACGGCATTAAACAGAACCGGTTTTACAAATATTACGGAAGCCGTTATTAAAGAAGGGTTCGACGGGCTTCGCAGGGATTTTTCAAGCTATGCATTAGGCTGCTATTTTGCCGAATGCATAGATGCTATGTGCCCGGAGGAGAATCCGGATAGAAGTATTCTCCAGCTTGTGCTGAACTCATTATATGCGCTGAGTAACAGCATGTATGACTGCAGTTTGATAAAAGCTGCATTTGAACTGAGACTTATGGTGATTCTCGGTTATTCCCCGGATCTCGATGCCTGCATGTTCTGTGGAAAAAAAGAGCCGGAATCACCTTGCATAGGTATAGAAACAGGGAGAATTTCCTGCAGAGAATGCAGGACGGTCGATGTTGGAAGAACGGATTATCTCTGCAGAGACTCTCTTGCTGCGATGAGGTATATTGCGTCAGCTCCGGCAAAACAGCTGTTTTCGTTCAAAATAGAAGAGGACGCACTAAAGAGACTCTCAAAGGCCTGCGAGGATTATTTGCTTGCCCACAGTGAAAGAAATTTTGGAACACTTGATTATTGGAAGAAAGTTAGAATATGAGTTTTTTTGAAAAGTCGTTAAATACATTGGAACTGCCGCAGGTGCTTGCAATGCTCTCGGAAGAGGCTGTGAGTGAAACAGCCAAGGAAATCTGCCTTGGTATGAAACCTGCGGTAAACTATGATGAAGTTCAGCGAAGACTTGATGAAACAGATGCAGCCTGCCGTATGATGATAATCAGAGGTACGCCGTCTTTTTCCGGTATTAAGGATGTCCGCGCATCTCTCGGACGGGCGGAGCTCGGTGGTTCACTTAATACCAGAGAACTGTTGGATATTGCATCAGTACTTAGATGTGCCAGACTTGTCAAGGCATATCTGGCTGATGACTCTGTCGGAAAGACAGAGATAGATTATCTCTTCAGTGCCTTAAAAGCGAACAGATTCCTTGAGGAGAAAATAAGCACATCTATTGCCGGTGAGGAGGAGATTGCCGACAGCGCTTCACCTGAACTTGCGGATATAAGAAGAAAAATCAGAGCTGCAGCTGCAAGGGCAAGAGAGGCCCTGCAGAAGATAATTTCATCTCCAAGCTATGCCAAAGCATTGCAGGAGTCCATTATTACAATGCGATCAGACCGCTATGTCGTACCGGTAAAGGCGGAATACAAGAATGCGGTCCCGGGTCTGGTGCATGATGTGTCGTCTACAGGCGCCACGCTTTTTGTGGAACCAATGGCAGCCGTGAAAGCAAATAACGAGATGAGAGAGCTGGCGGCAAAGGAAAAGATTGAGATTGAAAGAATTCTGGCTGAGCTATCCGCGGACTGTGCGGAGCATTCGTCAGACATCTCATCAGATTATGGAATCCTGATTAACCTGGACGTTGTTTTTGCAAAGGCAAAGCTCTCATACAAGCTTGACTGCTGCAGAGCAGCAAATGATAACGGGGGTTTAAGACTTCATAAAGCCAGACATCCTCTGCTTCCAAAGGAAAACGCTGTACCAATTGATGTTGAACTTGGAGAAAGTTTTGACACGCTGATAATTACCGGACCAAATACCGGCGGAAAGACAATATCGCTCAAAACGATCGGACTGCTTGCGGCAATGAACCAGTGCGGTCTGAATGTTCCTGTTCTTGACGGAAGTAATATACCTGTATTCAGCCATATTCTTGCCGATATAGGAGATGAGCAGAGCATAGAGCAGAATCTTTCCACCTTTTCGGCACACATGAAGAATACTATCAGCATACTTGATGAGTGCGATGGCTATTCACTTGTCCTTTTTGATGAACTTGGTGCAGGTACCGACCCCTCTGAAGGGGCCGCACTTGCAGTCTCGATAATTGAGCGGGTAAGAGAAAAGGGTGCAGTCATGGCTGTTACCACACACTATACAGAACTTAAGGTGTATGCGACTAATGAGCCGGGAGTTATGAATGCCTCATGCGAATTCGATGTTGAAACACTGAGACCCACATACAGACTTCTTCTTGGTATTCCGGGAAAGTCAAATGCGTTTGCGATTTCGAGACGGCTTGGACTGGACGAGAGCATAATAAGCAATGCTGCAGGCAAGATTGGATTTGAAAATGCAGGTTTTGAAGAAACAATAGAAAAACTCGAACAGACGAGACTGGCACTTGAAAAAGAGCGGGATGATATACAGAAAAATCTGCGTTCAGCTGAGGAGAAAGAGAAAAAAGCTTCTATGCTGAAAGCTGAGCTTGAAGTCAGGCTTGAAAAAGCTGATATAAAGGCAAGGCGCGAAGCCGAGCGTATCATTGAAGAGGCAAGACAGACTGCAGAGCAGGTATATGCAGAACTTGATGAAATGAAGAAGCATATCAATGACGAAGACAACGCCCAGAGAATAAACGAAGCAAGAAATGAACTGAGAAGAAAGCTTAATATGGCGGAAGAGGGAATGAGACCCGCCAAAACGGAGGACAGTAGAAAATCCGCACGCGAAATACGAGTTGGGGATACTGTGGAAATACGCTCAATGGGGATTAAAGCGGAGGTCCTTTCCATATCAGCAGACAGAACTCTGAGCCTAAGAGCCGGTATTATGAATATCACCGCAGATGAGGATGAAGTACTCCTAATTGAGAACTCAGTGGCGAAGGCAGGCGGTACGGGAATAAGAAATAAAACCCCTTCAACCGCAATCTCCAGAACATGTCCTGCGGAGATTGACCTGCGCGGTATGGAATCACTGGAGGCAGTTGCAATTGCCGAGCAGTATATAGACAATGCTGTAATGTCAAGATTACCATCTGTTACGATAATTCACGGTAAGGGGACAGGAGCACTCCGGACTGCAATCCACCAGATGCTGAAAAGGAATAAATCGGTAAAGTCATTCAGACTCGGAAATTTTGGCGAAGGGGAATCAGGAGTAACTATAGTCATACTGAAATAAAAAACCTTACCATGCTGTCCTAATAAATGTATAAAACAACGAAAAGCACAAAACGAGTTGATTTTTTCGTGAATATTTGCTAAATTATACTTACATTTTTTGTGCATTCTAAGGAGTGGCGAGTATGATTAGCAAAGAAGTAGTTATTAACAATCAGGTTGGTCTTCATGCAAGACCTGCAACTTTCTTTATTCAGAAAGCTAATGAATTCAAAAGCAGTATATGGGTTGAAAAGGACGAGCGCCGTGTAAATGCAAAGAGTCTTCTTGGTGTTCTGTCTCTCGGTATAGTAAAGGGTACCGCAATTACAATGATTGCTGACGGAACAGACGAAGAGGAAGCAATCAATACGCTTAGCGAACTGATTGACTCTGATTTCACCGAGTAATTGATTACTTGAAAATTAAAGGGCGTGCAGATGCACGCCTTTTTTTTACAGAGGTATGTAGGTTATATGAAAAATCAAACAAAGGCGATAATCGAAATGCTGATATGCTCTACGCTGTGGAGTATTGCGGGAATCTTCATGAAGCTTCTGCCGTGGAAAGGCTTCACCATAGCATCACTTAGAAGCCTTATTGCAGGACTGACATTGATAGTTTACATAATATTGAAAAAGTATAGATTTGTTTTCAGCAAAAAAACGCTCCTCGCCGGAATTCTTACCGGTTGCGTATACACTTGCTTTACCTGTGCAAACAAACTTACTACCGCTGCCAATGCAATTGTACTGCAGTTTACATCACCTGTGTTCGTTGTCGTTATTTCTGCGATTGTTTACGGAACTAAGATTAAAAAGAGAGACATGATTACGGTTATCTTCACCCTTATCGGAATTGCTCTCTTTTTCTTTGACCAGCTTAAGCCGGGATATATTCTTGGAAATATAATTTCGATTCTTGCGGGACTGTTCATGGCGGGAATGTTTGTTGCTGTTGGAAACCTGGAAGGAGAGCAGAGATACAGTGCGATAATAATAGGTCAGATGTTCACGTTCTTGATTGGTTTGCCGTCAGTGTTAACATCATCGCCGATGATTAATTCATCAATGTTGCTGTATATAGGTATTCTGGGCGTCTTCCAACTGGGTATTTCGTATATTCTATATATTAATGCCTCGAAGTATTGCCCTCCGCTGGCATGCTGCCTGCTTGGCGTGCTTGAACCCTTGCTTAATCCGGTTTGGGTGATGATTTTTGATGGTGAAAAGCCGGGGCTGTTTGCACTCATAGGAGGAATAATTGTGATTACAACCGTTACAATATGGTGCGCCGGTAGCAGCAAGGAAGAGGAAAATGCAGCATGAATCCAAACCTGGATACCTTGCGTGAAAAGGCAAATAAACTGCCGCTCCTTCCGGGTGTTTACCTGATGTTGGATTCCAAAAGCGAGATAATCTATGTTGGAAAAGCGAAAAAGCTGAAAAATAGGGTCAGCAGTTATTTTCATGGTGAGCATCTGCCAAAGGTTGCTGCTATGGTTGATAGAGTTGCAGATTTCAATGTGATTATTGCCAACAGCGAGTTTGAAGCACTGGTACTGGAGAATTCACTTATTAAAAGGCATAAACCACACTACAACATTCTTCTGAAGGATGACAAAGGCTATCCGTTCATTCGCGTGAATATGCAGGATGAATATCCCAGAATGAGCCTTGAAAACAGGCCGTTAAAAGACAGTGCCGAATACTACGGGCCGTTCGGCGGTAGAGGCATGACAGGGGATATTATTTCTTCCATAAGCAATGCGCTTCATCTGCCTGTTTGCTCTAAGAAATTCCCGTCAGAAATCGGCAGGGAAAGACCTTGCCTTAATTATCATATCAAAAAGTGTGACGGATGGTGTACCGGTACACCGGACCGGGAAGAGTACATTCTGCGTATGAAACAGGCGGAAATGATTCTGAAGGGGAACGGCGATGAACTTCTGATATCTCTGAAGGAAGATATGCAGAAGGCCTCGGATGAACTGCGCTACGAAAATGCTGCTGAAATAAGGGACAGAATCCGTGCCGTTGAAGGTTTGACGCATAAACAGCGGGTGATATCCACATCCTTTTCGGACACGGATGCCATAGGCTTCATCAGGGGCGCTGTGAGCTGCTTTACGGTACTGCACTTTGCTAACGGGGATTTGGTGTGCAAGGATGTTGAACTGGTGGACGAACCTCTGGAAGACGATTCAGAAGCGGTTTCGGAGATTCTGAAGCAATATTATCTGTCGGACAAGCGCAGACAGCCAAAACATATTCTTCTGCCTTATGAGATTGAAGATGCAGATGAGATAATGCGTCTTATTGCAGAAGAGAACAACTGCAGACCGGTTATTGAGGTACCCAGACGGGGAGACAGGCTCAAACTTGTTGAAACAGCTATGCTGAATGCAACGGAGGAGATTAACAGAAGAACATCTGAGACCGGCAGACGTTCGAAGACACTGGAGCAGCTTGGAAAGATGCTTCAGCTCGATGCCTTCCCCTCAAGAATTGAGGCATTTGATGTTTCAAATCTCGGAAATACAGGTATCGTAGCGGCGATGACTGTTTTTGTGGACGGAAAGCCGCTGAAGAGAGATTACAGGAAATTCCGCATAAAAGAAATGTCTGAACAAAACGACTTTGCGTCGATGTATCAGGCGGTTTATAGACGTTTCCACCGGTATTTGGAGAATGACTCAAAATTTTCCGATTTGCCGGATATCCTTCTGATTGACGGAGGAGAGGAGCATGCAAAAAAGGCACTGCAGGCCTTAAATGAACTTGAACTGGATGTTCCGGTGTTTGGAATGGTAAAGGATGACAGACACAGGACAAGAGCGCTTGTTACACCTTCCGGCGAGGAAATAGGGATATCCGGCAGTCAGAGTGTCTTTTCGCTTATCGGAAGTATACAGGAGGAGACACACCGCTTTGCAGTTGAGTATCAGCGTTCATTGAGATACGAGAACTACGGTTCTGAGCTTGACGGAATCGAAGGTATAGGCGAAAAAAGAAAAGCAGAGCTAATTTCACACTTCAAGACACTTAAGGCAATCAGAAATGCGGATATTGAGGAACTAAAAGAAGTGCTTCCCGCAAATACCGCACAGAATGTTTTTAATTTCTTTCACAGCAATCCGGAGGATAATGGAAAATGCGAGTGATAACAGGATCTGCAAGGGGCAGAAAACTGAAAACGCCTGCAGGATATGATGTAAGGCCGACAACGGATAATGTTAAGGAATCAATCTTTAATATTATTCAGTTTGATATCGAGGGAAGGAACGTACTGGATCTTTTCGCAGGGACGGGACAGCTTGGTATAGAGGCCCTGAGCAGGGGCGCAGCAAAAGCTGTATTTGTTGATAGCAGTATGGAATCGCTTAAAACCGTCAAGGAAAATCTTAGTGTTTGCGGAATGAAAGCGCAGACTGTCAAAACAGATGCTCTGAGTTTTCTGAACAGCGGTTGCGGGAAATTTGATATCATATTCATTGATCCTCCATACGATTCGGATATCTATGAGAAAGTGCTGAAAAACATCAATTTGTTTGACATATTATCCAATGGTGGTATAATAATTGTGGAATGTCGCCGTGAAAGGCAGCTTCCCGAAATGGAAAAACCGTATTATAAAAACCGGGAGTACAATTACGGGAAAATTAAAATTGTCAGCTATATGAAGGAATTACTATGAAAACAGCAATTTGTCCGGGAAGCTTCGACCCCATAACCTTAGGACATTTAAACATCATTAGGCGTACCGCAGCAATTTTTGACGAAGTTGTCGTTTGCATTATGCATAATTCGTCAAAATCGGCGCATATGTTCACTGAGGATGAACGGCTTGAGATGATCAGAAAAGTAGTCGCCAAATACCCGAATGTCAGGGTGGACTATCACGACGGCTTGCTCGCTGAATACGCTAAGCAGTTTGAATTTCCTGTCGTTGTTAAGGGTTTGCGCGCAACATCAGATTTTGAGTATGAATTCCAGATGAACCTGGCGAACAGAAATATTAATCCCAACCTGGAAACCATGTTTCTGACAGCTGATGTAAAGTACACTTTTCTCAGTTCTTCAATAGTACGTGAAATGGCTATGTACGGAGCTGATCTTACCGGACTGGTTCCGGATGAACTGAAGGATGAGATAGAAAATAAAGCAAAGCAGTGGAGGCGAGGATAATGGATAACAGCAACGATGTTATAGAATTACTGGATATTCTTTATTCAATGGTAAATGAGGCATGGGGAGTCCCTCTAGGAAATGACAAATGCATAATTGAGCGCGAAAAGACAATTGACATCATAAATGAAATCAAGGCGAATCTGCCTACATCGATAGCAGAGGCCAAAAGACTTGTTTCCGCTAGAGACGAGTTTATTGGAAATGCAAAGCGTGAAGCAGAGTCTCTCAGAAAGAACGCCGAGGAACAGGCTGCCAAAATGATTGACCAGCAGGAGATTATCCGTATTGCTACCGAGCGCAGCAACGAAATGATAACTGCAGCAGAGAAAAAGAGCAACGAGTTAAAGCGTGTGGCAAGCGAATATGTCGATGATGTTATGAGAAAGGCTGAGGAGTGTCTCAACTCAGCTCTTACTACCGTAAGGAATACGCAGGGGGCATTCCGCTCCAGTGGAGTATCCTCCGATTCACCGGCAAAGGCGAGACCTCAGGCTCAAGCCTATGCCAAAGCTGAGCCAAAGTCTGAACCTAAAGAGAAAGTATCAGGAGACATACCTCTGGATATAGATTTAAATGACGAAAGTGCCTGGATGAATAAATAATTTCATCATGACAAATTAAAAAGTTACAATCATCTGCCGTGAGCTGATTTTTGTGTTGCACTATAAATTGTATCCATTGGTATTATTGTGATACAATCCAAAGTGTACTGTTTAGGAATACAGCTTGTGGAAGATGATTTTTTATGTGAAAAATACTTAAAAAGAGCGAAAAAACCCTAGAAAAATGACAAAAATAGACAAATAATTTCACTTGCAATTTATTATGTAACCCAATATAATGTAAACACAATTTAGTTAATCAGAGCGGAAGAGTGGGTGCATATTATGACAGGTGTTTATAAACATTCCTTGGATAACAAGGGAAGAATCTTTATTCCCACAAAACTGAGGGAGGACCTCGGTGATATGTTTTTCATTACGGTGTCGGTTGATAATTGTTTGTGCGCGTATAGTGCTGCAGACTGGAAAGGACTGACGGATAAGGTCAATTCAATGCCGTATATTAACCAGCGAAAGATGAGACCGCTTTATGCATATGCCTCCAGATGTGATCTCGATGCGCAGGGGCGTGTGCTAATTCCGCAGGGCCTCAGAAATTTTGCTGGACTTGTAAAGGATGTTACTGTTGTAGGCTGTAACAACCACATTGAATTTTGGGATTCGGGGACATGGGAATCTGTGTATATGAAAGAGCTTAGCCCTGAAAACCTTGCTGCAGCTATGAAGGAGCTGAATTTCTAATGGACAGACCTGAACATGTTTCTGTTCTTCTGAACGAGTGCATAGAAAACTTAAACATCAAGCCCGACGGACTGTATCTCGACGGTACGTTGGGCCTTGGAGGACATTCATTTGAAATAGCTTCGAGAATGGTAAACGGGGGCCATCTTGTATGCATCGACAAGGATGATTTTGCGTTGGACTATGCAGCTAAGAGGCTCTCAGAGTTTTTGGACAGAATAACATTTGTCAAGGATGATTTCCGTAATGCTGCCGATGTACTGGAAAGACTTGGCTTTGGAAAAGCAGACGGAATGCTCTTCGATCTGGGAGTTTCGTCTCCCCAGCTCGATGATTCAGAGAGAGGCTTTTCATATATGAATGATGCCCCACTTGACATGAGAATGGATACCGATGCCGTGCTTACGGCATATAATGTTGTTAATGAGTGGCCGGAGGAAGAGCTTGTAAGGATTCTTTTCGAATACGGAGAAGAACGTTATGCAAGAAGAATTGCGGGAGCTATTGTAGATAGAAGGAATATTTCTCCGCTTAACACAACATTTGAGCTTGTGAATGTGATAAAATCTGCCATGCCTTCTTCTGCAATGAGAGAAAAGCAACATCCCGCAAAGAGAAGCTTTCAGGCAATACGGATTGCTGTAAATGATGAACTTGGAGCCGTAAGGGATATGATGGATACGGTTCCGGATTATCTCAATGAGGGTGGAAGGCTTTGCGTAATCAGCTTCCATTCTCTGGAAGACAGAATAGTAAAAACCAAAATTGCTGCGCGGGAAAACGGGTGTACATGTCCCCGTGAGGCACCGGTTTGCACCTGCGGTTTCATTAAGACACTGAAAAGTGTTACCAGGAAACCTATAATTCCCACAGAAGCGGAAATTGAAGCAAATCCACGCGCAAGGAGTGCGAAACTTAGAGTTGCCGAGAGGGTATAGGCATGAAACTGAAAGAGATAATAGAGAAAATTACCGTTCTTGAGTCACACGCTGACTGTGAAATGGAAATATCCGGTTTATGCTATGATTCCAGGAAGGCGGAGCCGGGCTTTTTGTTTATAGCAGTACGCGGCTTTGAAGCGGACGGACATAGGTTTATTTCGAAGGCTGTGGAGAAAGGGGCTTCAGCAGTTATCTGTGAGACTGCACCGGATGTAGATATTCCGTATATTCTGGTGGAGGACAGCAGGCTTGCACTTGCTCTGGCTTCATGTGCCTTTTATTCATATCCTGCCTCTGAAATGAAGATAATAGGGGTGACGGGCACCAGCGGTAAAACCACAAGCACAAACCTGATAAAGCATATTATTGAAACTGAACTGGGCGTGAAAGTTGGACTTATTGGAACCAACTGCAATATGATTGGTGAGACGGAACTCCATACGGAGCACACCACACCTGAAAGCCTTGAACTTCAGCAGCTATTCAGAGAAATGGCGGATGCAGGCTGTTCTTATGTTGTCATGGAGGTTTCCTCACATTCGCTCAGCCTTAACAGGGTTGCGGGAATACAGTTCAGTACGGCGGTATATACAAATCTTGCCCTTGACCATCTGGATTTCCACCACACTATGGAAGAGTATGCGGCTGCCAAGAAGCTAATTTTCTCTATGTGTGATAAGGCATGCGTCAATCTTGATGACGCATGGTCCGAATTTATGCTCGAGGGAATTAAATGTCCAGTGATTACCACCTCAGCAAACGGCAATTCAGGAGAGCTGATTGCAAAGGATATTAGACTTTCCGATTCAAATGTTCGTTTTGCGGCTGTTTACGGAAATGAAGTTTCGATGATGCGGCTTGCTATTCCGGGAATGTTTTCGGTGCACAATGCCCTGACCGCAGTTTCCGCGTGTCTATCCGAGGGATTGAGCTTAGAAAAATGCGCTGAAGGTCTTTCATCGGCAAAGGGCGTTAAAGGCAGGGTTGAAACCGTTCCCATTGGAAAAGACTACACCGTCATTATTGACTATTCACATAAACCGGATTCTCTGGAGAATGTTCTGAAGACTTTGAGACCTGTTACAAAGAACAGACTGATAACTCTCTTCGGCTGCGGAGGGGACAGAGACAGAAGTAAAAGACCGATTATGGGAGCAGTTGCTGCGGAGAATTCCGATTTTGTCATTGTGACAAGCGACAATCCCAGAACCGAGGAGCCGCAGGCGATAATTGATGAGATACTTACAGGTATGACGGACTGCCGCACGCCATACGAGGTTATATGCGACAGAATAGAAGCAATTCATTGGGCTATTGACAATGCTACCCCTGGCGATGTAATATTATTAGCCGGCAAAGGCCACGAGGACTATCAGATTATCGGTCACGAAAAGCATCATATGGATGAACGGGAGATAGTTCTGGACTACTTGAAGGAAAAGGAAGCCTTATGACTATAAAACTTATAGCCGCCTTTATTCTGGCTCTAATAATATCAACATGCTTCGGGAGAGCATATATACCCTGGCTCAGAAAGCAGAAGGCCGGACAGGAGATTAAGGAGAACGGTCCTGCATGGCATATGTCCAAGTCAGGAACACCGACAATGGGCGGAGTGATGTTTATTCTCGCAACAGGGATTGTCATTTCAATTTTTGGCATTCTCAGCGGTGATCTGATTAATCTGTTTCTGTTTGCATTTGCTCTGTTTTTTGCTGCAATCGGCTTCCTGGACGACTGGGAGAAGATAAAGAAAAAACAGAACCTTGGTCTTTCCGCAAAAGCCAAGTTTCTGCTGCAGATTGCAGCTGCGCTGTTCTTTCTCTACGTTATGAGAAAGTGGGGATATTTAAGCCATACGCTATATTTTCCATTCTTTAACAAAGCTGTGTATGTTCCGGGATGGCTATACTATCCTTTGCTTGCCTTTATTATTGTTGGCACTGTGAATTCCGTAAATATCACAGACGGAATAGACGGTCTTGCCACCGGAACCACAATTCCGGTCCTGCTGTTCTTTGTTGCCGCTGCTTGTATTTCCAACAATAGTGAGCTTGGAATTTTCGCATCGGCACTGATAGGCGGTCTTGCAGGTTTTCTGTACTTCAACTTCAACCCGGCAAAAGTCTTTATGGGAGATACGGGCTCACTTTTCCTTGGCGGTGCAGTAATTGCTCTTGCAATAGCATTTGACATGCCTCTTGTCATGATTACGCTGGGAATTATATATATTATCGAGACGCTGTCGGATATCATTCAGGTATGCTATTTTAAGCTGACCCACGGCAAGCGTGTTTTCAGGATGGCGCCATTCCATCATCACCTGGAAATGGGCGGCTGGTCAGGGCACAAGTGGAAAGAGAAAGAAATTTTTTTCCTGTTCACAGGCGTTTCACTGCTCTTTGCCATTCTGTCATTTATCGGAGTATATAACAGATTTTAACATCTGAGACGGGAATCCGTTCCCGTCTCTTTGAGTGTTTTATACGGAGGTATAACCGTTTATGAAATTTGTCCTCACCTGCGGAGGTACGGCAGGGCACATCAATCCTGCACTGGCTGTCGCCGGAAAGCTTAAGGAACTTATGCCGGCATGTGAGATTCTGTTTATCGGTGCCGAAAACAACATGGAGATGGAACTTGTCCCCATGGAAGGCTATGAGATTAAAGCTGTTAGAATTACTAATATCAGCAGGCAGATAAATCTGCGCGGACTTGCTCACAATGTTGAAACAGTTAAAAATGTCGTGACATCAGAGCGGGAATCCGAAAGAATTATCAGAGAATTTGCTCCGGATGCTGTTATTGGCACTGGAGGGTATGTCTGCTATCCTGTTCTTAAGGCTGCACATAAGCTTGGAATTCCGACTTTTGTACATGAGAGTAATGCGGGACCCGGTCTGACGACAAAGCTACTTTCAAATATAGTGGATGTCATTATGGTTGGCTTTGAAGGCTGTGAGAAAATGTACTCCAATCCCTCAAAGGTCAAGGTTACCGGAACGCCCGTAAGAGGTGCTTTTTCAAATTATACAAAAGAGTCGGCTAAAAAAGAACTCGGTATACCGGACTATGAGCCTCTCGTCGTTTCGGTCTGGGGTTCTCTAGGTGCCCAGTTTATGAATGATACTGTAGCAAAGATGCTTCCTATTATCTGTGATGAAGGGGATTTCAGGTTCATTCATTCAACAGGAAAGCGTTATTATGACGGCTTTATGGAGAAATTATCCGGAACATGCCCAGACTGCGCCAGTCTCGGAATTGATGTTCGTGAGTATATTCATGATATGGCAAGAGTAATGACGGCAGCAGATCTTATCATCTGCCGTGCCGGTGCGTCAACATTATCCGAACTTACATACATGGGTAAGCCTGCCATTCTGGTACCTTCACCCAATGTGACGGGCAATCATCAGGAAAAGAATGCCAGAGTTCTGGAAAAAGCCGGTGCTGCTCAGGTTATGCTTGAGGGTGAGATTACGCCAAGGGCGCTTTTTGACAGGATTAATCTGATTCTTTCAGATGAAGATACGCTATATAATATGTCGGAGTGCATGTATTCCCTTGCCCATGAGGATGCTGCTGAGAAAATATGCGGAATAATACTGGAAAAGGTTAATGAAAGCCGTTAAGAGCAAGTATTATTCGTCTTTATTTGTTCATAATACTGTGTTATAATCATAATTTAGAAATAATGTTGTAAGTAGGAAGTAATGGCAGATTTTTCAAGCAGAGTTCAACCGGGCGAAGACAAGCGCTCGGAGTTTATGAAACCGCGCAGACGAAGCAGTCTGAGCGGTCCCTTGACTTTCTTTATCCTGATAATTGCTATGATATTTGTTATGTCTGTTATCTTCCGCGTCTCAACGATAACAGTCAATGGCAATACGCATTACTCCGACCAGGATATAATAAATGCAATCGAAATCGAGCAGGGCGATAATCTGTTTTTCTTCGACCGATTTGCTGCCGTAAGCCGTGTTTTTGCTAAGCTGCCATATGTTGAAGAGGTTACTGTCACCAGGAACCTACCTGATAAGGTGATTATTGACGTTACAGAGACTACGGCAATAGCTTATTTCAAACTCGGTACCGAGCTCTGGACCTTGGACCATAACTGTAAAATCCTGGGAAAGGCAGCAGAAGGCGAAGAAGCCGGACTGATACCGATTACAGGCTTTAAACCCGGAACACTGCTGATAAATGAAAGACTGACCTCAGAGGACGGTTCCGGGCGTAACGTAGACTTTCTTGAAGAGATATTCCATCAGATTGAGGGTCGTAGTATTCTAACCTATATTACAAAAATCGATTTCAGCGACCCGAATAATGTGAAACTCTTTTATGGAGGAAAGTATACAATCAACCTGGGTGACCCGTATTCACCGGAACATAAATTCTCTCTTGTTGTTTCAGCTATATCACAGCTGAAAGACGGTGATATTGGAATACTTGATGTTTCGGATGCAAAAACCGTGCATTTTAAGCCTTACTGACGGACCAAAGAGGCATAAATTACAAATAATTACAAAAAATTTGCAAATTTGAAAAAATTCTATTGACCTTTTGAAAAAAATATTATAATATAGCGGTAATTTATATAATGAGCATATAATGGGAGGCAATAATAATGGATTTTACGAGTGAATCAGGTCCTGAAAATGTTGTTAATATAAAGGTAGTTGGTGTTGGCGGAGCCGGAAACAATGTTGTAAACAGAATGGTTAAGGCAGGAACTCAGGGAGTTGAGTTTGTTGCAATCAACACCGATAAGCAGGCGCTCTCTGTTTCAAACGCTGACCAGAAAGTTCAGATAGGTGAAAAGACAACCCGCGGTCAGGGCGCAGGTTCAGATCCTGAAACTGGAAAACGCTCCGCGGAGGAGAGCAGAAGCAACATTGCAAAGGCTATTGAAAATGCGGACATGGTCTTTATTACAGCCGGTATGGGTGGCGGTACGGGTACAGGTGCCAGCCCTGTTGTCGCAGAGATAGCACATGAGGCAGGTATGCTTACCGTCGGCGTTGTAACAAAGCCATTCAAATTTGAAGGAAAGCGCAGGATGGACCAGGCTAATGCTGGTATTCAGGAGCTGCTTGGTAAGGTTGACTCTCTGCTTATCATTCCTAACGACAGACTGAAGTTTGCCACTGACCAGAAGATTACTCTGGCAAATGCTTTCGAGATTGCTGACGATGTTCTCCAGCAGGCGGTTTCCAGTATTTCAGATCTGATAAAGAATACCGGATTCATTAATCTTGATTTTGCAGATGTTACGTGCATTATGAAAAATGCCGGCTTTTCACATATGGGAGTGGGCCATGCGGAAGGAAAGAACAAAGCGGAAGACGCGGCAAAGATTGCCGTTTCAAGTCCGCTCATGGAGACTTCCATAAACGGTGCACGCGGTGTTCTCATTAATATTACCGGTTCTGAAGACATGAGCCTAGAAGATGTCGAAACAGCTGCAAATCTCGTTCAGGAGGCAGCTCATCCTGATGCGAATATTATCTTCGGTGCAAGCTTTGACCCGAACATGCAGGATGAAATACACGTGACTGTCATTGCTACAGGATTCAACGAAAGTCCGTCATCGTTTTCGTCGGAACCGGCATCATACTCTAAACCGAAGGTTTCGTCAAACCCTTCAGTGAGCATGCCGATTTTTACTTCTCATGCTGATGACATCATTCCAATAATGCCGTCTACATCAGTTCAGAATGAACCTGTAATGCCGATTATGCCGCCGGTTATGCAGGATGATGAAATGTCTGCTGAAGTTGTTGAAGAAAAGCCTGAAGAATTACCGGAAGAAACTGAAACGCCTGCGGCAACGGATGACCCATTCGACAGTATTTTTAAGATATTTAATACAAAATAAATATAAAAATGCTCCCCCTGTTTTCTGCGGGGAGTTTTTTATAGGGACGATATGAAAACTAAGGATAGAATAAAAAGATTCATGAACAGATTCATGAATCTATATATGAACAACAGAATACCTATGTCTTCAGCGGCACTTTCTTACTATCTGACTATGACTTTTTTCCCGCTGGTGATATGCCTTTACACTTTGCTTGGCAACAGCTATGAAAAGGCATTAAAGGTTGTCGGGTTTATTGAAACTGTTATGCCGGAAAGAACCGTAGAGATGCTTAAATCATTTTTGGATTACGTATCGGCCAACTATAGTGTTCTGATGATGGTTTTTGCACTGTCTGTTATTCTTATTACCTCGTCCGCGGCATTCAGGTCCCTTGAGAATACAATAGGAGTAATGCAGGGCGGCAGACGTTTCGACGGATATGCGTTCTTTGTTGTCAGTATTTTTCTGTCTCTTGGCTTTCTTGCCACAATATATATGGCAACAATCGTAATGTTCTTAGGTGAAAACTTTATCAGCTTTATTAACGGTTATATAAAGATAATCCAGTTGGATAATTACTGGCGGTTCCTCCGCTTTATCATTCTATTCGGAATTGCGCTTGTGATAATCGTCCTTATATATGAGCTGTGTAAAAGAAAAGAGGACCACTATAGAACTTTTCCCGGGGCTCTGTTTGCAACACTGCTTCTCGTTGCAGTGACTGCATTTTTCTCTATGTTTATTAACGCTTCAATTAAATACCCCCTGGTCTACAGTTCTCTTTCGGCAGTAATACTCCTTATGTTCTGGCTGTACTGTTGCTGTCTGGTTATTTACTGTGGAGCTGTGTTCAATATAGCAAGGCGGGATATCCGCAACGAAGAGGAAACAACAAAGGACTAGATTTCTGTTTACAAAAGCCGGAATGAAAACTATAATGTGTTCAAAGATTTATATTTTCGAAACGGAAAACAGAAATGGAACAGAAGTATATTAGAAATTTCTCGATTATTGCCCATATTGATCACGGCAAATCCACATTGTCAGACAGACTGATAGAAACCTGTGGAGCTGTCGAAAAGCGTATCATGGAGGACCAGATTCTTGATGATATGGACCTCGAAAGAGAACGCGGAATAACGATAAAAGCCCGTGCGGTAGGTTTGAATTACAAATCACCGGACGGGAATACCTATACCCTGAACCTGATTGACACACCGGGTCATGTTGACTTCAATTATGAAGTCAGCCGTTCTCTTGCCGCATGTGAAGGGGCAGTGCTTGTTGTAGATGCCTCTCAGGGTGTTGAGGCGCAGACACTTTCAAATACATATCTCGCAATGGACAATGACCTCGAGATAATACCGGTCATCAACAAGATTGACCTTCCTGCGGCGGATCCTCAGAGAGTCAAGGATGAAATAGAGGAAATCATTGGTATACCGGCTCAGGACGCACCCGAGATAAGCGCTAAAGCGGGAATCAATATTGAGGCGGTTTTCGAAGATATCGTAAACAACATACCGGCACCTTCGGGGAATCCTGATGCTCCGCTCAAGGCACTGGTATTTGACAGTCAGTACGATAACTACAGGGGAGTTATAGTATTTATCAGAGTTAAGGACGGCAGACTGGGCAAGGACGATGAAATCAAACTGATGTCTACAGGCGCTGTATATAAAGTTGTTGAGGTGGGACATCTTCGGCCTATGGGCTTTGACCCGTGTCAGGAACTCTCGGCAGGCGATGTTGGGTATTTCACCGCCAGCATCAAGAATGTGGCAGATACCAGAGTGGGAGATACGGTAACCCTTAACACCAATCCTACTGCAGAAGCTCTTCCGGGATACCGTCCTGCGAGACCCATGGTATACTGTGGAATATATACTGAAGACGGCTCGAAGTATCCGGACCTGCGAGATGCTTTGGAGAAATTGAAGCTTAACGACGCCTCCCTTTCGTTTGAACCTGAGAGTTCAGTGGCCCTTGGCTTCGGCTTCCGTTGCGGTTTTCTTGGAATGCTCCATATGGAGGTCATTCAGGAACGGCTTGAGCGTGAGTTTGACCTTGACCTTGTCACAACACTTCCTTCCGTAATTTATAAGGTGGTAAAGACGGATGGGAGTACAGTTATGGTGGATAATCCTCATAACTATCCGGATGTTGTCTCAATTGCAGAGGCATATGAACCGTATATGAAGGTCAGCATAATCACACCGAACGAGTTTGTGGGCAATATTATGCCGCTCTGCCAGGACAGGAGAGGCGAGTATAAAAACATGCAGTATCTCGACTCGCGCCTTGTGGAGATGCATTATGAGATGCCTCTGAATGAGATAATCTACGATTTCTTCGACACACTTAAGGCAAGAACAAAGGGTTATGCTTCCCTTGACTATGAACTCAGCGAGTATAAGATATCAGACCTTGTAAAAGTTGATATGCTTCTGAACGGTGATCAGGTTGACGCACTCAGCTTCATAGCCCATAAGGATAAGGCCTACGGTAGGGCAAGAAAGCTTTGCGAAAAGCTCAAGGACAATATACCCCGTCAGCTTTTTGAAATTCCCATACAGGCTGCCATCGGCGGCAAGATTATTGCCCGTGAGACGGTAAAAGCACTCCGTAAGGACGTTTTGGCAAAGTGCTATGGCGGAGATATTACCAGAAAGAAAAAGCTCCTGGAGAAGCAAAAAGAGGGCAAAAAGAAGATGCGCCAGCTTGGAACTGTCCAGATTCCAACAGAGGCCTTCCTCGCAGTCCTCAAGCTTGATGAATAAGGTGATTTATGCCAAACAAAAATGAGTCGTGGTTTTCACGGCTCATTGATTTTATGTGGGGAAGCGGCGTTCTTGAATTTTGCGGTACCGCAGGGCTTCTTCAAGGGCTTTTCGGTAGTCCTGCGCAGCGGTTATGCTTACCTCATCCATAGGCCTTCCAAGGAGATTTGTTTCAAATACAGCGCTTATTCCGTAGTCGGAAGGGTCAAGTGACAGGTCACCGATTCTTCCGACAATTGCATACACCGGAATTCCGCGGGGGAGGGTCATTGATGTAATACCACCCAGAACCTTGCCGTTGAAGCTGTAGTTGTCGAGTATACCTTCACCTGTTATCACAAGGTCGGCTCCGTCAAGATGCTTTTCAAAGTGTGTAAGGTCCAGAATCGTATCAATTCCTGAGCAGATTTTGCCTCCCAGCAGGGCTGTAACGCCTCCACCCATTCCGCCCGCGGAACCGGCTCCGGGAAGGTTGACAAGGTCTATTCCCAAATCAAGACGGACGACATTGCAAAGGTTCTCGAGTCCGGAATCGAGTGCCTGAATCATTTCGGAATCGGCACCCTTCTGCGGACCGAATACATATGCGGCCCCGTTAACACCAAGCATGGGATTGGTGACATCGCTCATTATTGTGATATCAACACCTTCGAGAAATTCCTGTGCTTTAGTGGTGTCTATATGTACTATGTTTTTCAAGGTGCCGCCGGCAGGAATGAACGTCTTTCCAACACTGTTATAGAAATCTACACCGAGGGCTGCCGCACAGCCGCAACCGCCGTCATTTGTCGCACTGCCGCCGAGTCCGAGATAAATGTGCTTGCAGCCAATGTTTACTGCATCCATTATCAGTTCACCGACACCGTATGTAGTAGTCAGAGAGGGGTTGTTCTTTGCTCCAACCAGAGACATTCCGGCGGCAGAAGCCATCTCAATCATAGCGGAATCACCGAACACTGCGTATTTTGCAGTTATTCTCTCCATATAGGGTCCGGAAACTTCAACATATTCTGCCTCGGATTCAAGGGCTGTGAGGAGGCAGTCGACCGAGCCCTCACCTCCATCACCGACGGGGATGGCAATAACCTCACACTCAGGAAAGAACTGGGGAATAATATATTCCGCAAAACGGCAGATATCCATGCTTGTAAGGGTTCCCTTGAAGGAATCTGAGGCAACGATGCACTTTCTCATGATATCATACTCCGGTTGAACCGAACCCGCCTTCACCCCGTGCGGTTTCCGGCAATTCGTCGCATATTTCAAATTCAGCCTGCATAAAGGGCATAATTACAAGTTGCGCAATACGCTCTCCGTTTGAGACGGTGCGCGGCTCGTCGCTGTCGTTATACATCATTACAATATACTCGCCTCTGTAATCACTGTCACAGACCCCAACGCAGTTTGCAGGTCTGAGACCTTTCTTTGAGGCAAGACCGCTCCTCGCAAAGACGGCTCCGAACCAGCCCTCAGGTACGGCAACGGATATTCCGGTTCCAACTTTTGCACAGGTATGCGGCAGTATCTCCAAATCTCCGTCAAGGCAGGCATAAAGATCGTAGCCTGCAGCGTATTCCGAGCCTCTTGTAGGAATATGTGCACCTTCGCGGAGCAGTTTAATCTGAATATTCATATCTTCTCCAGGATAAATTCGTTACTGTTTTCTGGATTATACTATAGATTATCAAAAATGGCAACAAATCAGGTTGTAAACACATAACCAATTTGATATAATAATAAAACTAATTTGCTGAGAATTTGGAGGACGAACAGTGAATAATTATCTCCGCCGCATGACAGGTCCCGGATCAAAACTGTATATCCTAATTCTTTGCGTTTTTTCAGTTCTTACAGCCGTTTTGTCATATTATCTGCAGAATAACCAGCTTTTCATCCTGGCCTGTATTGAAGCGGGAATGACACTGTTTCTGATTGTGTTCTTCCTGATTTTCAAGAGAAAAAGACAGAAGGAACTGGAAGCTTATATTGAATCGCTGACTTACGAAACTGAGAATGCCAAGGACAATACCCTTATGAATTTTCCGCTTCCGATAGCGGTTTTCAGACTTGACGATTCCAGAATAATCTGGGGCAACCAGATGTTTTTCGATATGTGCGGAAGCACGGGGAAAAAGTTTGACGCCAGAATAAGCGATCTTCTTCCGGATTTCTCAGGAAAATGGCTGATGGAGGGGAAAACTCAGTATCCGTCACTTCTGACAGTCGGTGGTAGAAAATACAGAATACATGGAAACATTGTAAGGCCTGAGGATCAGGAGAACGCGGTCGCATTCATGGGCATTACATACTGGATAGATGTTACGGAATACGACGATACCCGTATAGAATACGAAGAAAGCCGCCCTGTAGCAGGAATTATAGTGGTGGATAATCTGGAGGAGATGTACAAAAACCAGCCCGACAGAGTGAAAAACGATATTCGGGACTCGGTTGAGGACAAGCTTTCCGAATGGGCGGGAAAATACAACGGAATATGCCGCCGCTTTGACAGAGACAGATATATTGCCTTCTTTGAAAAGCGCAATATTCAGGCAATGAAAGATGAGAAGTTCTCAGTTGTTGAAGAGATGCACACTGTGGAAACACCCGCAGGAATCAATGCTTCAATCAGTATAGGACTTGGAGAGGATGCTGCGAACTTTTCGGAGGCGCTCCAGTTTGCTGAAATGGCAACCGAGCTTGCACTGACAAGAGGCGGAGACCAGGCAGTTATCAAGAACAAGCTGAGCTTTGAATTCTTTGGCGGAAGAGGCCTTGAAGTTGAGAAGCGTACAAAGGTACGTTCGCGTGTTATGGCAAACACATTGAAGGAGCTTATTAAGGATTCCTCAAGAGTTCTTGTCATGGGGCACAGATATGCGGATCTTGATGCTGTAGGTTCGTCAGTCGGAATCTGCTGTCTTGCAAGAAAATATGGAATCAAGGCAAACATCATAATTGACGATAACAATGCAGCGGGTAAGCTTATCGATATGATGAAAAAGGAGCCGGAGTATAAAACGGCGTTCATTTCATCGGAAGAAGCTATGCTTCGTGCCGACGGGCACACACTTCTGGTTGTTCTTGACACAAACAGACCTGAGCAGGTTCAGGATGTGGATATTCTTCAGGCATGCAACAGAGTTGCGGTAATAGACCACCATCGTGTTTCAGCAACCTACATCCATAATGCTGCGCTGGGATACATTGAACCGTATGCATCCAGCTGCTGCGAACTTGTTACAGAGATACTCCAGGAACTTGGCGATCCTACCGATATGACCAAAGCTGAAGCTGAAGCAGTGCTTTCGGGTATAGTTCTCGATACTAAGAGCTTTACAATACGCACAGGTGACAGGACCTTTGATGCAGCAGCTTACCTGAGACGCTGTGGAGCCGATACTACGGATGTGAAAAAACTTCTGCAGAGCGATATGGACGACACAATATCAAAGTACAAGATTCTCCAAACAGCCGAACTGTACAGGAATGTTGCCATCGCGGTTCCGACAGAGGCCCAGAGCAGAATTGTTGCAGCCCAGGCTGCCGACGAGCTGCTTAACATATCGGGGGTTGATGCTTCCATAGTAATATCACCCAATGAAACCGGAGGTGTTTTTGCCTCTGCAAGATCAATTGGCGAGCTGAATGTTCAGATTATCATGGAAAAGCTGGGCGGCGGAGGAAACAGAAGCGCCGCTGCCGCGCAGTTCAACGATATTGATTTGGCGGAAGCGGTTTCAAGGGTTTATAAGGCGATAGACGACTATCTCGGCTGATATTTGATAACGGAAAACGGTATTAGAAAGGATAAGAACAATGAAAGTTATTTTTTTGGAAGATGTTAAGGGCAAGGCAAAAAAAGGTGAGATGAAGGACGTTTCCGACGGATACGCGAGAAACTTTCTTTTGCCGAAGGGGCTTGCAAAAGAGGCCACTGCGGATAATTTGAATGCGTACAAGCTTCAGGAGAAGGCAAAAAAGGCGCAGATTGAAAGGGAAAAGGCTGAGGCAAGGGAGATTTCGGAAAAGCTGAAATCCGTTCAGGTGCTGGTTAAGGCAAAAGCAGGTAACGGAGGGAAACTTTTCGGTGCCGTTACTTCTCAGGAAATCGCTGATGCACTGAAGGCTCAGCACGACATAGACATAGAGAAAAACAAGATAGTCCAGGCAGAGCCCATAAAGGCTTTCGGAAGCTATACCGTAAAAGCAAAGCTGGGCTATGAGATTTCAGGAGATATAAATATTTTAGTCATTGAGGGATAATTAAGTATGGATGAGCTTACAGGGAGAAGAATTCCCCATTCCGCAGCTGCAGAGCAGGCAGTCGTCGGTTCTATGCTGATTGACCCGCGCTGCGTTCCGGATGTAATTGAAAAGCTTAAATCGGATGACTTTTATATAGACAGCAACCGCAGGATATTTGAAACCATTTTTGACATGTTCGTTCTGGGAAACAGTGATAAGATAGATCCGATTACTGTGATAGACAGAATGAAGATAAATGGCAGCTTTACCGAAAACTCAGAGTCATATATTCTGGATTTGATGCGTATTACGCCGACTGCCGCCAATGTTCTTGAATATGTCAATATTGTCAGGGACAAAGCAATGCTCCGCCGTCTGGGTGATGTGTCCGAGGAGATTTCAAAGCTCGTTAATGAGGGTTCGGGAGAAGCGGACGCCGTTCTTGAGAAAGCGGAGAGAATGGTATATGAACTCCGCCAGGGAAGAAATGTCAGCGGCCTGATGCCGGTTTCCACCATTATTCCGGATGCGTTTAAGCAGATTGAAGTTGCCGGAGAATCCGGAAGCGGAATACCGGGGCTTTCAACGGGACTCCCGGATCTGGACAGAATGATACTGGGTCTTAACAAATCGGATTTGATTCTTATTGCTGCCAGACCCGGTATGGGAAAAACCAGTATTGCCCTTAATATTGCTCTTTATGTCGGTATGACGCTAAAGAAAACAGTTGCCGTCTTTTCACTGGAGATGTCAAGGGAGCAGATAGTAACAAGGCTTCTTTCAAAGGCGGCCATGGTTCCTTCAAGCAACCTGCTTACCGGTCAGCTGAACGAAACCCAGTGGAGAGAAATCGGTGAAGCAGCACAGCAGTTGAGCACGTCGGACATTCGGATTGATGATAATCCAAACCTCTCGGTTTCAGACATGAATGCCGCCTGCCGCAGAGTTGACAATCTTGGTCTTGTGGTGATTGACTATCTTCAGCTGATGCAGTCTGCGGGGAGCGGTCACAGCTGGTCCAATGAGAGCCGTACACAGGCAGTTTCTGATATGAGCCGTATGCTAAAGATTATGGCAAAGGAACTGAATGTTCCCGTAATCTGCCTATCTCAGCTAAACCGTGCAGCTGAGAGCAGACAGGACAAGCGCCCCATGCTTTCCGACCTTCGAGAGTCAGGCGCCATTGAGCAGGATGCTGACGTTGTCCTTGGCCTTTATAGAGACGGATACTACAATAAAGAATGTGAAAACCCGAATCTTGCTGAGGCTATAGTTCTAAAAAACCGTAAGGGGCAGACCGGCACGGCGGAGCTCAACTGGTTGCCGGATTATACATCATTTGCTTCATACGAAAGCAGACGTGAAGATGAGTATTAATGCCGACAAGCTGAAGGATGTAATCATACCCGGTTCAAAGCTTCTGTGCGCTGTTTCAGGCGGAGCGGACTCAATGTGTATGCTCAATCTGCTCTATAATAACCGCGATAGATTGGGAATAGACATTGCGGTGGGCCATTTTGAGCATGGTATCAGAGGCGATGAATCGCTCAGGGATGCGGATTTTGTAGAGGACTATTGCAGAGAACTCGGGATTGAGTATCTGATAGGGCACGGAGATGTACTGAAGTATGCCTCCGTACATTCTCTCGGAACTGAAGAGGCTGCGCGTTTGTTAAGATACAGGTTTCTCGAATCGGCGGCGCTTGAGTTCGGCTGTGACTATATTGCCACTGCTCACAATGCGGATGATAATGCTGAGACGGTAATTTTCAACCTCTGCAGAGGCGGAGGGATACCCGGACTGAGCGGGATACCGGTTAAGAGAGATAACATCATAAGGCCTATGCTTCCGTTCACAAGAGCTGAAATTGAGGAGTTCATATCATCTAACAGAATCCCATATGTTGATGACAGCACCAATTCCAAAGACGACTACAGCAGAAATGTAATACGTCACAGAGTGATGCCTGTTCTGAAAGAAATCAACCCTGCTCTTTCGTTGAATGTGTTCAGAAGCAGTACTATTCTGAGAGATGATGAGGATTATCTGAACTCTCAGGCGGAGAGATTCATTGAGAAATTCTATGACGGATCTTCTGTTCCGGTTAAAGAATTAGGCGAGCTACACAGAGCCGTTTCCTCAAGAGTTGTAAGAAAACTGGTTATCGGCAGTCTCTCATATGAGCATGTGGACTTGGTGCTGCAGTTGTGTAATATCGACGGACTGGCATTTGCCGATATTCCGGGTGTCAGAATTCGCAAGGAACAGGGAAGGGTATACTTTACCGAGGTGCCTGAAGGCAGAATTCCGGATATTTTGCTGGAATATGGAAAGGAATATGTACTGAAAGACGCCGGCCTTGTAATATGCTCTGAAATAACGGCTTTTCCGGAAACTGTTCACGACTTGTTAAACACTTTTTATATAAAATATGATGAAATACACGAAGGTATCGTATGTTCGTCCCGTAGGCCCGGAGACAGGCTGCGCATTTACGGCAGAAACTGCAGTAAAAGCTTAAAGCAGCTCTTCCTTGAGGCCGGATATACTGAAAGGCAGCGGGATATAACACCGGTATTTAGAGACAGCGAGGGCGTTCTCGCTGTGTATAAGCTTGCCCTGGCAGAACGCGCGAAACCCTGCCCCGGTGAAAAAGCAGTAAAAATAATAATAAATACAATCCCGGAGGCATGTGATTAAATGGAAAATGACATTGAGAGAGTTCTGCTCAGCAGAAAAGAGATTGATGACCAGGTAGTAAAAATAGGTAAACAGATTTCGCAGGATTATGCAGGAACAGAGCCGGTATTTGTAGGTGTTCTGAAAGGTTGCTTTATGTTTATGGCGGACCTTATGAGAAATATCACGATTGATTGCTCTGTTGATTTTATGGCCGTTTCCTCATATCAGGGAACAAACTCCACAGGCGCGGTGAACATTAACAAGGATTTGAGCCGTGATATAGGTGGAAAGCATGTCATAATTGTTGAGGATATTTTGGATTCGGGAGTTACTCTCAATTATCTAAAATCTTATTTATCTGTCAGAGAGCCTGCATCTATTAAAATAGTCACGCTGCTGGATAAGCCGGCAAGGCGTAAGGCGGAAATATATGCCGACTATCACTGCTTTGAGGTTCCGGATGCCTTTGTGGTGGGTTACGGCCTTGACTATAATGAGAAATACAGAAACCTGCCATATATTGGTATTCTAAAACCTGAGATATACAGCTGATTATTATTTGTTAGAGAAAAGGATGTGATACTTTTTTGAAACCTCAACGCAATAAAGCGAGAGATATAGGATTTTATATACTGCTTGCAGTGATTCTGGTTGCTATTATATTTACCATTTCAGACGATAAGGCATCGAATCAGGTTGAGAGCTACTCTGCAATGCTCGACCTCTTTAAGGCCGAAAAGGTGCAGTCCTTCAAAACCGAAGGAAACACAATAATCCTTGAGGTAAGAACGGACGACCCGGATCTTCCTACGGAAGAGATGACCTATGACCTGTACAGTTTCTCACTGTTTTATGAGGATTTCCATGACCTTATCTGGGAACAGTACGACAAGGGTATAATAGAGGAATTTGACTATACTGAGGGCTTCACTCTGCCGTGGTGGGCAAGCTTTCTGCCGTATCTTATTATTATGATTGTGGCTATGGCTCTCTGGTATGCGATGATGAATCGTGCCGGTGGAGCAGGAGCAGGAGGATTCACAAAATTCTCCAAGGCCAGAACCAAAAACGGAAATGACGAGAAAGATAAGAAGACATTTAAGGATGTCGCAGGTTGTGATGAAGAAAAAGCGGAACTTGCAGAGGTTGTGGATTTCCTAAAGGACCCCAAGGTATACACGGACATGGGAGCAAGAATTCCCAAGGGCATTCTCCTTGTCGGACCTCCGGGAACCGGTAAGACACTGCTTGCCAGAGCAGTCGCCGGAGAGGCAAATGTACAGTTCCTTTCAATATCCGGTTCAGATTTTGTCGAACTCTATGTCGGTGTAGGTGCAGGAAGAGTCAGAGACCTGTTCGAACAGGCAAAGAAAGCCTCGCCCGCGATTATATTTATCGATGAAATAGACGCTGTCGGACGTCAGAGAGGCTCAGGTCTCGGCGGCGGACATGACGAACGCGAACAGACTCTTAACCAGTTGCTTGTTGAGATGGACGGTTTCTCCAACAATACCGGAGTAATCGTTATGGCTGCAACAAACCGTGCCGATATTCTTGATAACGCGCTCTTAAGACCGGGCCGTTTTGACAGGCAGATTTATGTTGGTCTTCCCGATATCAAGGGTAGGGAAGAAATCCTTAAGATTCATGCAAGAGGTAAGCATCTTGCAGAGGATGTTGACCTGAACGACATTGCAAAGGGCACTCCCGGATTTTCCGGAGCTGATCTTGAAAACCTTATGAATGAGGCCGCAATCCTTGCAGTCCGCCGTAAGGACCGCTTCATCGTTCAGGAAGATATTGATGAGGCGATACTCAAGGTTCAGATGGGCCCTGAAAAGAAGAGCCGCAAGATGTCTGAGAAGGCCAGAAAACTGACGGCTTACCATGAAGCAGGACATGCAGTGGCAGGACGCTTCCTTGAGAATGTTGATCCGGTGCATTATATTACAATCATTCCACGCGGCGCGGCAGGAGGATTTACTCTGTTCCGTCCGCAGGAGGATCTTGAGAACTTCAAATCCAAATCCGAGATGTATGAGAGCATTGTAATGGCGCTTGGCGGCAGAGTGGCAGAGAAGCTGTTCCTTGACGATATATCCACTGGTGCATCCGCGGATATCCAGCAGGCAAGTTCAACAGCAAGGGACATGGTCATGAGATACGGCATGAGTGAAAAACTCGGTCCTATTCTGTATGACAGTTCTGACCACAGCATATTCATCGGACGCGACTTTGGAACAACCAAGAGCTATTCCGAGGAAACTGCTGGAATAATAGATGAAGAGGTAAAGGCAATATTTGACAGAGCTTCGGCGGATTGTGAGAAGATACTCAGTGAACACAGCGAGCAGCTGAAGGACATTGCGGAATACCTTCTTGAACATGAAACAATCGACGCTGAAGGCTTCAATTATTACTTTGAGCACGGCGAGTTTATGCCCGAATTTCTCAAAGATGCCAAGAAGGCTGCAAGTGATACAACAATAGAGCGACCGGCAAAGAAAATCGCAAGATTTGATGACGACGCCTCATATGAGACCAAGCCTGAGGAAGAGAACAGCGAACCGGAACATGATAAACCGGAAGCCTCAGACGGTATTCAGGATTAATAATTGATTATAATGTTTTAAGGCTGCAGATTTCATCTGCAGCCTTAATTGATAATAAAACATAATTTAATTAACACAAATAACTTAACATAATATTAATAACGTAATAATACATATGGCTGATTGTACGTTTTTATGTTTTTAGAAGGGCCATGTTTTGAGCCAGTGCAGGAGTCTCGTGGCGGTGTATGTATTAATTCTTATCCCGGAAAGAACAGGCATAAACATGATGAACAAACCGGTGGAAACTGCAACAAATGAATAAACATATGCCTTCCAATGCTTTGTTCCGCTTTCCATCAGGGAAAACACATAACCGAGAGCAAGAACAAGAAAAACACTGCAGGGGAAATAGTGGTATTCGAAGGTCAGTCTTGTAATAAACATCCAGGGAATCAGCTGGGCGAGATATCCTATAAGAATGAAGGCTGCACGCTTTTCCTTTTTGAGCAAAGCGCAATACATAAGAACAAACAGCGCTACGAGTCCGCCCCAGCAGAGGATTGGATTTAGAAAGGCCCCAAAACTTGACCTTGTTCCGTCATCAAAATACTCAAGGTAGTATAGAATGGGACGAATATCTAGTATCCACTGATACCATTTTGAGGAGTATGGATGCTCTGCCGAAAGTCCCGAATGATATGTGAACATGAACTTTTGATTGTCGATAACAGTACGGAAGTATGCCTTGCTGAAAACAGGTTTTATATTTAATGCTATACCGTAGGGAATATACGAGAGATAATAGATTACGCATGGAACAAGAAGAAAGAACAGCAGACAGAAGCAGATATTTTTGATTAAAGGCTTCAGACCTTCATCGCGATGCAGTATCCTGTCTATAAGCCAGAGCAAAGCAAGTCCTGCACCGGCATAAAGGCAGGTCCATTTTGATGCAGCACCTAAGCCGAAAAAGATTCCGCAAATTGCAAGGTCTGAAAGCTTTCTGCCGCTTAGATATCTGTACATAAATAGATACATCAGCAGAATAAAGAAAACTGCGTAGCTGTCAATCGTGGCGATACGTGTCTGTACAAAATGCATGAAATCCGTTGCAAGAATTAGTGTGGTGCAGACTGAAACCCTTAGACTTCCGAAAAGTTCCTTTGAGAAAACATAGATTACCGGGATCATCAGAACACCGAACAGTGTACCGCTGAAGCGCCAGCCAAAGGGTGTCATGCCGAACAATGATATTCCCAGACCGATAATAATCTTTCCAAGCGGCGGGTGTGAGACCTCGTAAGGATATACAGCATTTAAATGCTCCCATGCGGTTCGCGCATGGTATATCTCATCAAAATAGGAGGAATTCATGTAAGTGTTTGAGCTGCAAAGCTTTTCCTGCTCATCACAGAGCTGTGGTACATCACAGCTGAAGTCTATGAATTCGTTGTTCTCATCCAGCAAGCCGACCTCACCGAGAAATGCGTTTCCCTCACAGCTGATCCGTATGTATTTCGGCTTCATACTGTTGTAACTGCTGATGTTTACCCAGCGAAGCACATCGGCATAGCTCTGGGTATATGATGTTATTCGGGTATAATTCTGCCCATCCTCGGAAAAATCTATGTCGTATGTTCCTTCGCTGACACCGGTGAAGAACATTAGACTCATGGGTGATTTGTCCTCTTCAAGGCTGAGGATGGCCGTGCTTTCACCAAGTCTCACAAAGCTCTCTGGAGATTCGGTGTTGCCAAGCTTCCAGAAATCAACAATACCGAAAATAACGGTAATGACCGCAATCGCAATTATGTCATATTTTTCAATCGAAAAAACATGCGCTTTTTTGCTGCGGCCTTTACGAAGTGGGGGAGTTGTTCTGTCCAGATCCGGGAGACCAAGATAGAAAATAGCCAGAAGTATAATTAATGATATTGTAAAGAGATAATCCTTCATCTGTTATCAGCAGCTTTTCAGTATTCTGTGCAGCTCAGCAACATCGTCGAGAATATAATCCGGCTGGCGTTCTGCGTCATAAACCATCTGGCGGGTAGTCTCACCGGACAGTACAAGCACGGAAACAGAGCCGGCGTTCTGTGCGACGGCAATATCAGTATACAGCCGGTCTCCAACAGCGCAGATTTTTTCATTCGGAATACCTGTCATTTCTGATATGACATCAATCATATTACGGTTGGGCTTTCCAATATAATTCGGCTTGACACCGCTTGATGCTGTCAGGAGAGCGCATATGCTTCCGCAGTCAGGTAGGACTTCATCATCCGGCATGGGACAGACCCAGTCCGGGTTCGCTGCGATGAACTCAGCCCCTCTGCGCAGAAAATGACATGCTTTATCCAGCTTCTCGTACACAAGCTCGGTATCGAAGCCCTGAACAACAACATTTGCGGACTGTTCTTCCGTGTGCCCGTTTTCGTCGTTGATAAGATTAATTCCGTAGTGCACCAGCTCGTTGTAAAAGGCTTTGGTGCCGGCAAGATAAACTCTTGCACCGGGGTGGCGCTGGTTGAGGTACATTCCAGTCGCCATACCGGAGGTAAAGACATTCTCAGCTTCACATGGAAAACCCAGTCGGCGCAGCCGTGTGATGTAATCAGTACCTGCACGGGAGGAATTGTTTGTGAGATAGATATATTTTTTGCCCAGCCGGGGCAGGTCCTCCATAAGCTCTATTGCTCCCGCATAGACATTGTCACCTAAATAGAGCGTTCCGTCCATGTCAAATAAAAAGAGTTCTGTATTCTTCAGCTTGCTGTAATCCATTTTTTCCTCCGCGTAATAATTCTTGCCTTACATTATATATCTGCATATTGCTATTGTCAAAAACAAAGAGAGGTGCTATAATCAGAGCATCTTCAGGGCAGGGTGTGATTCCCGACCGGCGGTATAGTCCGCGCGCTGAAAGGCATGATCCGGTTAGATTCCGGAACCGACAGTAAAGTCTGGATGAAAGAAGATGCATATAAAACCGTATTGCGTACATCGTGTATAGTATATATGTATTCTGCCTTGTTAGCCCGGAGATTGTCTCCGGGTATTCTGTTTTTTGGAGGAGAATCCATGAAAAATCTGCGCAAATTAACCACAATGGCAATTCTGATTGCCGTATCGATTGCACTAGTGGCACTTGTTCACTTTCCAATCTTTCCGGCGGTTGCTTTCCTTGAATATGACCCGGCGGATATTGCTATCCTCATCTGCGGTTTCGCATTCGGACCTTTGGCGGGTATATGCGTCACCGCTGTGGCGGCTATAATTCAGGGAGTCACCGTCAGCGCTGCAAGCGGTATTTACGGAATAATAATGCACTTTGTCGCGACTGCCGCACTTGTGCTTACATCTTCGTCCATTTACAGGAAGAACAAGACGAAGAAAACAGCGGCAATTTCCATAATCTGCGGAGTTCTGGCAATGACGCTGATTATGATACCTGCCAACTTGTTTATTACCCCGTATTTTATGGGCTGTGAACGCTCAATGATAGTTGACCTGCTGCCGTTCATCATTCTTTTCAACTTCATCAAGGCAGGTGCCAACGGGCTGATAACCTTCTTTGTGTATAAAAGAATTTCAAAACTGATACACAAGTTTGACGATTAACAGGCCTGAATAGTTAACTGAAGCGGCCGCTCCTGTCTGAGCTTGCCAGTATACTTTCGATTCTCCTGCTGAGATTCCGGTTTTCGGGAAGCTCAAGCAGAGGGTCGTCGTTCAGAAGAAGCTTCGCCTCGTTCTGAGCCTTCTTAAGTATAGCTGTATCGGCACCGAGGTCGGCAAGATGCATTTCGGGAAGACCGTGCTGTCTGCTGCCGAAGAAATCTCCGGGACCTCGAAGGCGCAGGTCCTCCTCGGCTATTTTGAAGCCGTCATTAGTCTCGCACATTATCTTTAGCCGTGATTTCGCGTCTTCACTGCAGCTGTCGGAGACAAGCACGCAGTAACTCTTTTCCTGACCGCGGCCCACCCGGCCTCTTAGCTGGTGAAGCTGGCTCAGCCCGAAGCGTTCGGCGTTCTCAATTATCATAAGAGTGGCGTTTGGAACATCAACACCGACCTCAATGACCGTGGTTGCAACAAGTACATCAGTTTTTCCGGCGGAGAAGGATTGCATTATGCTTTCCTTTTCCGCGGTTTTCATTCTGCCGTGTATGCATTCAATGTTCAGCCGGGGTAGTGCAGCACGCAGATATTGGCAGTATTCCTCTGCTGATTTCATAGCTGAACCGCCGCTCGACAAAACAGAGTCATCTGACTCACTTTCCACCTTCGGACAGACTATGAAAATCTGATGCCCTCCATCAGCCTGCTTTTGAATGAAGGCGTTAAGGCGTTCGCGGTAGCGGCTGTCAACGGCAAAGGTATCAACCGGTGTTCTTCCCGGCGGCAGTTCATCAATAATGGAAACATCAAGGTCTCCAAAAATAATGAGTGCAAGTGAACGCGGTATCGGAGTGGCGGACATGACAAGCACATGTGGAGAGGAACCCTTTGAAGAAAGGGCTGAACGCTGGTCAACGCCAAAACGGTGCTGCTCATCCGTGATAACGAGGCCGAGCCTTTCAATCCCGGTGCTGGCGCTGATTAGCGCATGTGTTCCTATTATAAGATCGTATTCTCCGGCAAGAAGCTTTTCTCTGATAAGTTTTTTATCTTTTTCACGCATTGAGCCGGTTAAAAGCCCAACGCGCATGCCCAAAGGGGAGAGTATTCTGCTCAGAGTATCATAGTGCTGTTCGGCAAGTATTTCCGTAGGAACCATAAAAGCACTGCAGTAACCGTTTTTGAACGTAAGCCAGGACAGGGCTGCTGCACAGAGCGTTTTTCCGCTTCCCACATCACCCTGTATCAGTCTGTTCATAAGCTTGCCTGAGCACATATCCTCTGTGGCGTCATCAACGGCTCTGCGCTGGGCTGAGGTTGGTGTGAATGGCAGGGAGGAATAGAACTCATCGAAGTCGGCACTATTAAATCTGATACCGGGAACAGTTTTGCGTCTGAGGCTCATGCGTTCAAGTGCACAGGAAAGAACAAACAGCTCTTCGAAAATTAGCCGTTTTCTTGCATTTTCAAGGGCAGTAAAGTCAGTGGGGAAATGAATCTGACGGTATGCTTCAGAAATCCCTACAAGGCGGTTTCGGCTTAAAACCGGCGCAGGAAGAAGCTCGGTGAGACTCTCTGAGCATTCATTGAGTCCCTGAGTGATACTTTGAAGAACCGTATTTTGATTGAGACCTGACGTTAGCCGGTAAACAGGTATGATTCTGCCCGTTTTGCTTCCTGTCTTTTCTGCCTTTTCAAAAACGGGGTTGCTTATACTCCGGCGGTTTCCGTTAAGCTCAATCTTTCCGTAAAAGCGGCATTCATCGCCTCTGTGCAGATTGTCTTTCATATACGGTTGATTGAAATAGCTTATGTCAGCAGTTCCGCTTTCATCTGCAACCTTGAATTTTACGATATTAAGACCTCTTTTTATGCGTACAATGTGCGGTTCATCTGCAATAATAACCGATATGCTGCACTGCTCACCGTTGGAAGTGAGGGCGAGGGGTTTACACACGCTTCTGTCCTCATAGCGGTAGGGGAAATATGAAATGAGCTCATACAATGAAAAGACGCCCAGCCTGTTGAAAGCCTGCGCCTTTTTATCACCTATTCCTTTAATTGTTCTTATATCGTCGTATAAATCCATATTATTCGACATAGTTAAGAGTGTAGTTCGGGTTGGTGAGAGAAAATCTCTCAAGGAGTCCAGCAGTGCATGTTATCTCACCGGTATCGGTTATGATAATCATATCAAAACCTCCGTTTGTGCGCCAGTATTTGATGGCAGCGTTTTTTCCCATCGCGAACATTGCTGTTGAAAGGCAGTCTGCCAAGGTTCCGTCCTCGCAAATTACAGTTACCGATGTGAGGCCGTTAGAGGTAGGATACCCGGTTTTGGGATTGAAGATGTGGTGGTATTTCGGGTTGTTCGGCATATACCGCTGATAAGTGCCGCTGGTTACAACTGCAGTTTCACCTACAGTTACTGTGCCAAGGTAGGTGTTTGTGGATTTCGGGTCTGTGATGCCGATTGTCCAGTTTGAACCGTCCGGTTTTACACCCAAAGTTTGGACATTTCCGCCCAGTGAAACGACTGCAGACTCAACTCCCTGCTTCCTCATAGCATCCACCGCATATTTGGAGGCACAGCCCTTGGCGCATGAGGCGAAGCTCAGCTGACCGTAGGAGGGCATCTGAACGGAATATGTACCCGAGGTTGGGAACTTGGACACTGTTATTTTGTCCATGCAACAACGGGCAAGGTCCTCAAGAATCTCCTCATCTGTAGGTATATAGTATTTACCGTCCGTAAATCCCCAGCGTTTGACAAGAGGATAGATGGTAAGGTCGTAATACCCGTCACTTTTATCGTAAACGTCAATTGCCGTAATCATCATGTCGGCAATCTGGCCTGTTACGGAAATTGTTTCTCCCTGTGCATGGTTGAGAGCATAGCAGGTGCTCGTCTGTACATCCGGGTCGACAAGAGAGTCGAGAGCAAGGATTATGGATTCAGCTGCATTAAGACCTCTGGATGCATTCTTTCCGTATGCGGAAAGGGTCATCACAGTATCCATGGCGTAAACCTGTTTGCGGTACAGCTTTCCCTCACCGCATGCGCTGAGGGGAATGAGCATCCCGGCGCAGAGGATAATGCATAATATATTTATTACTTTTCTTTTCAGTTTCATACCTGCCGTCCGTCTTAACAGAAACCCCGTCATTAATAACGGGGTTTCTGCATGAATTGGTATGCCCGATGCGATTCGAACGCACGACCTTCAGAGTCGGAGTCTGACACTCTATCCAGCTGAGCTACGGGCACATAGCTTGTACATTATAGTAAATATTGGTTTCCATTTCAAGAAAAATGTGTTAAAATCTCAGGCATGAAATCAAAAATCAGTAAAAAAACTTATATATGCCTTTTCCTGTGTCTGAGTGTAATGCTGTTATTGGCTGCGTGCGCAACTCCCGAGTCTATGAAGAACTGTGTCAGAACTTACATTCTCAGTTCAGTGTCTCTTGACGGGGAAGAGCTTGAGGCGCATACCGTATATCCTCAGGGAGGCAGCCTCCGTCTATATGATGATGGAACCGGGCGAATTTATCTTGGAGAGATGAGCAGCGCCATCGGATGGCAGAGTACGGATGATTCATATACCCTTGTTATTAACAGCCTGTGTGCCACAGGAGAGGAGAATTCAGGCGTTCTCACTCTGACTATGGGTGATACAGGCCTCGTTTATGAATTTGCCGAGGGAGAGCCGGGGGAGAGCGGTACAGCATATGCACCCGAAACAAAGCTTCAGTCAGAATGGAACGGCGAGTGGCAAGGCAGAATGTGGTTTTATGATCCTGAGGGTGAATGGCAGGAATACGAGGACCGCAGTATGGAGATAAAAGCCTCGGTCTATATAAACGAAGAGGGAGAGGGCAGCATCAGGCTGAATAATGACGCGTATTCAGCAGAAATACCCCTGGCGGAGTTCGGAATAAGCATTAGCGAGTATAAGCATTATTCTAGAGAGGGCTTCATGATGGGATTCCCGTTGAATCCCGGGGAAGTTGAGATTGAACTGAGAAGTGAGAATCCTGATGAGTTGGAATCAACGGTTGTGATACATCCGGAGGAGTTCAACTGGTATGTACCGGAATTCGGAATATATCCTGAGGAAACGGAACCGGAGCCGGTGACGGTTTTGAGATTAAGCGGAAAATGCTCCGATGAAAACGGCAGTTTCATCTATAAGGTAGAATTAAGCAGGTAAGCGCACAAAGCTTACCTGCTTTTTGAATAGCCTTCACTGAGACGCTGGGCTGTTTATTTTACCTGAAGTGTCAGAATGCTAAGAACAATAACCGGTATAGATGTCAGCAGCATGAATAAGAGTATAAAACCGGCAGCGATTGAAGTTCCGGTGAGGAACTTAATAAATACAAGAGCAACTCCAAGAATCACGGAGAAAAGACAGATTACAATATTGAAAATGGTGACAAGATACACGCTTCTGCCTGCATCCGCCATAGTAATCAGCGGTGCAAGACCTTCACGGCAGATAACTGCAGCAATCTTGCTCTCTCTGGCGGGTTTTGCTTCGGAAAGCTTATATCTCTCAACATAGGGCGGGAAGTCATAGCCATCCGTTGCCACATCAAAATAGTCCCTTATCAGTTCAGGAGTAATATTGAAATCTCGGATTGCAAATACGGGGTGTCTGCTTGAACGCATAAGGCTGACAAGTGCTTTGCGCACCTTCGGATCGGGGGTATAGCTTATGTTGAATATTCCGTAAAGGATTCCATCGATCGCAAGCAGAACACTGGTGTTACTTATCAGACGGTAGGGAATACGGATGTCCATAAGACGCATGATATCAGAATTTCCGCAGATGACAACATGCCCTTCCATCATACACTTCAGACCGCCGCCGGACAGGTATTCAAAATTGTCAGTTCCGATCAGCTCAAGTCTGTTCTCTTCCATCAGATTAGTAAATGCTGTTCCAAGTCCGCATCCTGAAGCGATTATCATGCTTCCTGCGTATGCTATCACTTTATCGGAATCATAATCGGCAAAGATTCGTACATTCTCGATTCCAACGCAGTCTTCAGGGAACAGGTCTCTGTCAGTTATAATTAGATTCTTGCTTTTTCCTATGTCCAGCGTACCGGACCAACCTGCCAAAGCGGTTCCACTCTGAAATATTCTCATTGAGGCATTGCAGAAGGGAAATGCGAAGCACAGCAGAGCTGTAAACGGTACTGCAGGAATGAGCATTCCGGAGTACACAAACAGCAGACCTGAGAAATTCTTTTTGAGAACACATATCAAAAGGCTCAATATCAGAGTTGCCAAAAGCACAAATGGGGCGATTTTAATATATATTTCCTCATCGGGAGGAGCTTCCTCGCAGCGACGCACAAATCCTGTTGCCGGTCTGGCAGATTTAAGTATTGTATTATCCTTGTCTATAACACCCGCCTCACCTGTGACGGTGTATGCCTTTTTTCCGATTGCGGGAACTCTAAGAGCCTTTCTCAGCCCCCTTGCGCTCAGTGTGTTTGAGAACAGTACACCAATCAGTGAGATGCTGGAGGCCGCACACAGCGGCATATGGGCATCAACATTCGAATAGATAACCATGAGGGCATCGAGAGTCGTGAGTATGCATACAAATGATGCTATTGAATCCGCTCCAAGCTTTCCTCTGAAGGCATTCAGAATTCCGTTGGTGAAGACATCCAGAGCCAGAAGCATAATTGTAAGCTGTATTGCCATAACCGACGCAACGGCAACGCCGAGAGACTTGAGCATACCGGGAGCAGGCAGACCGAGAGACAGATAGCACTGTACAAAAAGAAGCACAAATGAAATACGGGTTCTGAGCTGCAGAGAGTGAAGCTGCGACCCGTAAAATTTTGAGGCCTGCATAAAGGGAAGCTCTGTTCCGAGATCCTCATCGTCCGCTTCAACTGTTCCATTTCCGTTCTCACTTGGAACTCCGCCGCGAAGCTTAAGAATAAGTCCTGTAAGTCGGGACCCGGCATATTTTGCAAAGCTGGAGGGGATATAGTCGGATTTATCTATTGCACTGCCGGAATAATCATCCTGCTTGTCGTAGTAGTCGTCATAATCCGAATCTTCCTCAACGTCGGAAGAGAATTCGTCTTTCTTCCTGTGCTTTATGTTTTTGACTTTGTCCTTAAACTTTTTCTTATTACCTGACTTCTGACCGAATACTCTATCTCCAATTGCGTCAAATTCAGAGTAATCATCTTCGTCCGTTTTCTTCGGTTCCGCATCAGCGAAGTTATCCGGAAGCTCCTCGGGGGCGTAGCGACCGTAGTTTTTTCGGTTGCCCAGCTTAAAGCGGGGATCAAAATCTATTTCTTCAGGATTGCCTGATGCGGCGGACGGTCTGTTGTATGCATCCTCTGAACCAGTATCATATTCATCGGTTTCTTCATCGGCATATTCCTGATAGCTGATGCTTTCATCCCCGGTATCATAAGTGCTTTCAGGGTAATACTGTTCGGTGCTCTCATCGTAGTCAGTTGAGATATCATCCGTTACACCGGGCACCTGATCTCCAAAAACCGAAAGATAGATTTTGGCAAACTCATCGGGATCGTTTATTCCATTGTTGCGATTTTCATCCATAAGGTAAAACTCCCCGGGAATTATCTCAGGCGCTGTCTGAGCACCTCATACATAGTAATGGCCGCCGCATTGGAGGCATTAAGTGAGCCTATCCGTCCCTTCATAGGAAGAGAGACGATATAATCACAGTTTTCTTTAACAAGACGGCTCATTCCGTCGCCTTCCGAACCGATAACAAGGGCAATCGGACCTGAAAAATCAGTTTCCCACAGTCCGCTGGAGCCGTCAGCCGCTGTACCGTAAATCCACAATCCTTTATCCTTGAGTTCCCTGATAGCTGTGCTGATATTCGGTACACGTGCGATAAGGGAATGCTCAGCGGCGCCCGCCGATGACTTATCTACAATTGCAGTAAGTCCGGCACTTCTGCGCTTTGGAATAATAAGACCATGAGCACCGGCACATTCGGCGGAGCGGATAATCGCACCCAGATTATGGGGGTCACTTATTTCATCACATACAATAACAAAAGGATCCTCTCCCAACTCGGCGGCATGGGAGAGAATATCATCAATAGAGCAGTACTCCTTAACGGCACAGACCGCAATAACACCCTGATGAGCCTTTGTTACGCTCATAAAATCGAGCTTCCGTCTGTCACACTCGACAACGACTATATCAAGGTCTCTTGCCTTGGAAGCGATGTGACCGAGTGTTTTGTCAGTTTCACCTTTGTTGATATAAATCTTATCGATGGCTCGACCGACCCTGAGTGCCTCGATTACAGCATTCCTGCCTTCAATTATTTCATTCTTAAATTCGTTATTTTCCATAGCATAATAATAGTAACACAATATTATGTAAATTAAAAGCATTATTTTCACCTTTATTTACATTTTTTTATAGATTTATTAGGGATTTGAATGTATGATTATATCAAGAGAGTCTACTACGGAGGAAAACATGAAAATACTTAGAAATAAGATAGACCGCTTCTGCTATACACATCCGGATTTCGGTATACCGAATCTTATGAAATATATATGCATAGCTAACCTTGTGTTCTGGCTTTTCAATGCAGTGAATACCAAGATTCTGGGTTATATGACATTCAATCCGTATTACATACTGCACGGGCAGATATGGCGTCTCATATCCTTCATCTTCATACCCCCAAGCACCGGTTTTCTCACATTTGTTGTCGTTTATTTCTATTACTTCATAGGAAGCACACTTGAAAAACAATGGGGAACGGGCAAGTTCAACATCTACTTCTTTACCGGTGTGGTTCTGACCATTATTTACGGGTTTATTATTTACCTGATTACAGGTCTGTCCGTGAATCTTACGGCGGAATACATATATCTCTCTATGTTCTTTTCCTTTGCTGCACTCTTCCCGGATGTACAGGTTCTGCTGTTCTTCATTCTGCCAATAAAGATAAAATGGCTGGCATATGTTGATGCTGCGTTCTTCCTGCTCAGCATTATCACAACCCCATTCCCGGCGAATCTGCTGCCTTTGGTGGCGGTTCTGAACTTCCTGCTGTTCTGCGGCGATGAGCTTTTCTCAAAGCTTAATTTCAATATCGGTAAAAAGAGTCCGACTACAGTCAACTTTAAGCGGGAAGCAAAGAAAATACGCAGAGACCAGGCGAAGAATCTATACAATCACAAGTGCTCAGTATGCGGAAAAACCGACACAGAATATCCTGAGCTTGAGTTCCGCTACTGCTCAAAGTGTGCGGGTTACCACTGCTTCTGCAGTGAGCACATTAACAGCCATGTGCATTTTACAGAATAAAATTAACATAGAAAAGGTTACATAATAGTAGAAACATAAATATTTTGAATGTCAGATAAGAAATCAAACGAAAAAACTATAGACCAGGCAACACTTATTCGGGAATTCGGGCTGAACAGGAAGCTCATTGACAGATACCTGCCCAAGCCCAGAGTTGTACGGGGAAAATCACGAAAAGGTTATTACTACAGACGGTTTTGGTCTGAGCGTGATGTCGCTGAGGCACTTAAGAATCCGGAACTTAGTGCGGCTATAGAAAAATCAAAAAACTCCCGGAAGGAAACAAAAGACCGGCTTGAAATTGCCGGTCTTCTTGAGGCTTATACACCTGAGAGCATTATCAGGCGTGGCTCTGACCTGAAGCGGTGCTTCGTACTCCATGTGGGGCCTACGAACAGTGGAAAGACCCATGATTCCATTCAGGCACTCATGCAGCAGGGAAACGGATGTTATCTCGGACCACTGAGGCTTCTTGCCTTGGAAATGTATGACAGAATCAATGCTGCGGGTATACCCTGCAGTCTCCTGACGGGAGAGGAATCAATCCCGGTTGAGGGAGCTCAGATTGTTTCCTCAACAATTGAACTGTGCAGCTTCAGCAAGCATTTCAAGGTTGCCGTAATTGACGAGGCGCAGCTGATTGCTGATGAGGACAGAGGAGCTTCATGGCTCAGAGCGATATGTATGGTTGACGCCGAGGAGGTGCATATATGCCTTGCTCCGGAGGCACTGGACTATATTGAAAACTTAGTCAGAGGATTTGGAGACCCATATTCCGTGGTAAAACATGAGCGTCTGGTACCCCTGGTATACAGAGGCCGCTGCAACGGATATACGGACATTCAGGCAAATGACGCAATTATATGCTTTTCAAGAAAGAATGTTCTTTCAACTGCTGCGCTTCTTGAGAGAAACGGCTTCAGAGCCAGTGTTATATACGGAGCGCTGCCGCCTGTTGCCCGCAGAAACGAAGTGGAAAAATACACCTCAGGTGAGACAAATGTGATTGTAGCCACAGATGCCATTGGTATGGGAATCTCTCTGCCGATAAGACGCATCATTTTTGCGGAGGTTTATAAATTCAACGGAAGGCAGAGTGTTGAGCTTACTCCCGGTGAAATACGGCAGATAGCCGGCAGGGCAGGGCGGTACGGTATGTTTGACCTTGGTGAAGTACTTACAATGGACAGTTCGGATATCATTGAAAAAGGTCTCAGGTATAGTGCAAAGCGGATAAAGAGCCCCTGCATTGCCTTTCCGAGAGAGATGCTGTCAACCGACTATCCCCTAGATATGCTTCTGAGCGTATGGCAGTCTATGCCTCCAAATGGAGGATTCAAGAGGGAGGATGTAAGTGACTCACTCATACTATATTCGGCTATTAGGGAAATGGCAACCAAGGCTGACAGAGAACAGCTGTATGACCTGATAAGCTGTCCTGTTGATACACGAAGTCAGGAGCTGGTTATCTACTGGGCACGTTGTGCAAGGGCCGTTATAAAGGGCAGAAAGCTGCCTGCGCCCGATTTTGAAACGGAAACACTCCAGGGCTGCGAATTGCAGTACAAGGCTTACGATATCCACCATCAGATTCTGTCCCGCATAGGTGTGCAGGACGACTGCAGCGCTGAGCGCAGTGAGATATGTGAAAAGATTCGCCTGCTTATGGCAGAGGATAAAACCGAATACATACGCAGGTGCAAACGCTGTGGGAGGGAACTGCCTATAGGATACTCTTTTAACCTGTGCAATCGCTGCTATAACGCAAAATGAGACATAATACAATTTACAGAAATAAAAGGAAATAATATAAGAGACATATAATAAGTAACACAATATAATATACATATATTTAATAACGTAAATTAGATATCATAATTCAGTAAACATAATAAATTGATGAATTATAAAACAACCGGACCTTTTACGGTCCGGTTATTCTTATAATTTAGGTATTCTATCAGAAAAGGTCAACCTGGGTAATATTACCGTAGTCGCTGATGTAGTGTACCAGCACCTGACGGCCTTCAAAAATATCGGCTCCCTGAGGTACGCAGTAATCTCTGGTGGTATAGAAGGTATTTCCGTTGATAATTATTGGAACGGAGTTCATGCTCTCAATAGGTCCGATTGTTCCCCAGACTGTCTGGTCATAAACGGGCTGAGGGGTAGGTGCTACAGAGCCCTGAATGCTTACGGAATAGATACTTCCGCCTGAGTTACCGGTAGGAGTATTGCCCGTGTAGTTTACTGTGCAGGAGGCACCGTCGTACATCTGACCGCTTACACTGCAGATTGACGGACTTACATATACCGTTGTGCCGAAGTTGGGCAGATAGATGGCTACAGCAAAGTTATCCGTGCCCGCCATGCTCAGATATCCGTATGTTGAATTATAGATAGTTTTCTCGCTGATACCGAGATATGCGGTGTTGGAACGTGCAGTCTGACCGTTTCCGTAGAATGTGCAGTATGCACCCCAGCCGTTCAGCGAAAGGGGAAGATTGTAGAGATACAGTGTGGTGGATGGAGCATAGCTCACTGTGTTGACTCCAACGCCGTAGTAATTTGCAACGGTCTGAGTATTGTATTCGTTACCGTAGGGGTCAACAAATGTCCATGTGGCGGATTCCATGTTGTCAGCCTTTGCGATGAATTCGCAGGAATCTCCAACATAGTGACCGTATTCACTGGTGGGATTCTTGGTGATCATAAGGAACTTAGGAGCTGATGTAATTATTACCTGCTGAGTAGGAACCGGTGTCTGTGCAGGTGCGGCAGTCTGAACGGGAACGGTTTCATTATCACTTGAAGGAGTTGTCGTACCGTTGAATACCGAATAGCTGGTGGCAAGGCGGGATTCATTCTGAACTTCGGATGCCTGGAACCAGCCAAGGTTCGTGCTGCTCTTACCGTAATTTGCAAATGAGTTGCTCACGGACACATATTCGTCGGGAGTAACGGTGTTGCCGTTAGCATCCTTGTATTCAACAGCGGATGTGCCGTTGATTACGACTGTGGTCTCAGAACCGTAGTTGGTAATGGAGATTACGCCATCCTTCATGTTGAGTGAGCACTGTGTGGTAACGCTCTCATTATTGCCGTTACGTGCAACATCCTTGAAAACATAATAGTAGGTGTTGGTTGCGGTGTCATGGTATGTGTCTGCCGACTCGGTGATGATATCAGGGAGTGAATAACCGGAGACAAGCTTCTGAGTTACCTCCTTGAAGCCGGCAAAACTGTCGTCGACCTCAAAGATCTTTCCTGTGGTAGTCATTTCCGCGCCCTGTGTTGCAACGCCGATCAGCTCAAGCCGGCCGTTGTGGTCCAGGTCGGTTACGGAATAATAGGTGTCTTTCGCATCGGTTCCGGGGTTCAGTGATGAGAAATTGGAATAGATGAGATTCAGCTGTGCTTCAATTGAATTTGCCGGAGCCTGAGTGGGTTCAGGGGTCGCTATGGGAGCATCGGTGCTAACAGCCGCAGTTGCTGCGGGAGCTGCCGATTCCGCCTCTTCGCTCTTGGTTGCAGTGCTCGTCTGGGTGCATGCGCAGAGGCAAACAAGCATAATAAGAACAAGAGCGAGGCTTAGTTTCTTTTTCATAATTCTACCTCCAAATAATATTATGTAAACATAATAACATATTTGCGAATTATTTCAACAATTATTTGTGAATAATTCGATATATTATTGAATACGTCACTGACAAATAAATGTTACAGGGGCTCAAAGCAATACAGCTTTAAGCCCCAACATTATAATTTTAATTCAAAGTAACCTCAAATGCAAGAAATTTCTTATAGAAAGTAGTATTTTCTACCGGTTGCACAAAAAAACTGTCTTTATTTCGTGCACAATTGCCCTTGAAACGCAAACAGATTTCTGATACTATAATGACACAAGGAAACGAATCCATAATATAAAGGCTCTGGGGTTAAATGGTCCCCGGGCAGCGATAAATCAGAAAGAGAGGTAACCATATGATGTTAGATACTAAGGACTTGGGGAAATAACCCTTGGCTGCTGCAGGTGAAAGATGCGCGGTCAAGGGTTATTTCTATTTTGGCTCATTTTCTATTGACAAAGAGATTTAACTTTGTTATTATAATCAAGCTTTTGGGGGCGTAGCTCAGCTGGGAGAGCGCATGAATGGCATTCATGAGGTCAAGAGTTCGATCCTCTCCGTCTCCACCATTAGAAAATCCCTAATTTCTGCGATTTTGGGGATTTTGTTTTTTTGTCTTCTTATCGGCATTTATGCAAGTGTCAACAAAAAGTGTCAACAAACCGTCTTTGGGCGGTAATTTTTTGCCTTTGGTGTGCCGCGGTGAACGTTTCGTTCGGGCAGGTCTTATGCGGTCACGTTTCGTTACCCCATGCCTGCACACATTATAATGGTAGCGGCTCGGCTCGGGCGGCAATAACCCACGGGCGTGGTTGTGTGTGCCTGTGTCTGAAGCGGCATGGTTTTGGGTAGGGGCAACCCCACGGGGCAAGAAAAATGACGGGTAGGCTTGTATATTAGTATTATATTATATCCAGTAGACATTTCATACTTGATTTTGCAAGCTGCAAGCGTGACGGTCACACGTGACATAGCGTGACATTACCGTTGTAGATGTTCTACATAATATCTCTGTAGAATCTACATACCCCACCCATAGGGGAAAAACACGGGGTACGGTCTTCTGTATCATCTGCCCCAAAAAATTAAAAATCCTCTGACGCACTTTTGCAGGTTTATTATTATTTAGATTATTATATAAGCATTAATAAATATATATTACTCACAAGCGGTTTCACTTCACACGCACGATTAGAAATACAGATTGATAATAAAGAACGGCAGGATATTTCACCTGCCGATTTGCTTTATTTTGCCATTTTTAAGCGATTTGAGAGGGATTTAAGAATACCCAACAGTTTATCAAAGGAAAACGCCATCTTCAGTTAAACTCGCGGTTTCCGCATTATTTTCAGATGATAGCTTGCGTTCCCAATAGCGGCGGTTTCGCTCTTTCTGCTTAGATGGGTCTTTTGCGTACAATGCCCTTCGATATGCGTTTACTCTATCTCGGTTCGCCGCAACCCATTGCCTATGGTATTCAGATTGTTTTCTTCTTCTCTCATCGGTCATGTCTGCCATAATTCTTCGTTACCCCTTTCATCGGCGGCGTTCTGTATTCTTCAAGCTGACGTAACACGCTACCGTCTGCCAACACGTCCATTAAAGCCGCCAACTCGTCTGGATTCAGCGTTACGCCCCTTTGCATTCTCTTTTCGCCGTTGCCGTTAACCGTCCATCGTCTAATATCAAGACAGACGGGCAAGTCTGCAAAACGAATGATGTTTGCTTCTTTCATGCTTATTCCCGTATCGCTCAATGTCGCAACGGGCTTTAAGATTTCAAATACTATTTTGTTCTGTGCCATTTAATTTCCCTTTCTCGATTGCTAATAATCTGTCGGCAAGTTCTTCCCATTTGTGCCGCCTATATCTGTTTTCGCCATGACTACCGCTTGCCCTTTCAAGACAGTATTGCCTACACTCATCAAGCGATTTGCAATAATGCCCTGCGCCTGCGTACCTTACACAATACCGATATTCTGTCGGTTCGTCTTCGCAAAACTCTATAACGGCAAAGTTCAAATCGTGAATGTCTATGCGTGCAAATTCGTCAGTTGCCCAACCGATTTCAAACGGTTCATTGTTTTTGTCTTCTTTTTGTGTACTCGATATTATCATTTTGATTCTCCTTTTAAGTTAACCGCCGATGATTTAATGCGTTAGCAGGTGTCCCTACGTCACTACAAGGGACGGGGTGTATAGTAGCGTTTAGTAGCGTATTATTGTCCCGTCCCTACGTCACTATGGTGTCACTACAAGTGACGGTGTGACGCTATACTTTGCAATTAGTAGCCCGAATGCCCCGTTTGCCATCATATCTGACGCCCACCTGCACGGCTATTCCGTGTTTCAGATATAATTCGTCACGCCATTCGGCGATTACACTTTGAACGGTTTTAGAAGGTTCTTCAACCGCACAATGATATGCGCTCTTGTATATGGTGTCATAACTATAAAAGTCACCTGTTTGTGCTTTTGGCGGCATATGGTCAATTAGGAAACGGGGAATAGGTGCGCCATTGATATCTCGTTCTTCTGCGGTATACTGTCCCCAACGGCAGGACATTGGATTAAAAAGAACGTTTAATTCGCCGCCTATTGCGTCTCTCGGGGTGTATTCGATTATAGCTTTGCCATCGGTTCTGTCCCCGTCAAGGTTTAAGGTAATGACGCAATCTGCCGACCCACTTATGCCCATTGTGCCATTGAGACGCTCAAACCCGTCTGCCGCCATGCCGCCGCCTTTCTTGTAGTGGTGAATACAGATTATGGCGATTTTTTCGTTGATGGCAAGTCGTTGGAGCGGTTCGAGGATATCGACATCAACGTCATAGGCGTTTGCGCCCAATGTCCGTATGCGTCCTCTTGCACGGCTATAGGTGTCAATAATGAAAACGCGGATTGATGGGTTGAGGTTGTGCATGGTCTTGATGGTTTTCAATAAACCGCTATCGGCGTCTTCGGTAATTTGGAATTTCCGTTTATCGTCTTTGTTGGACGCATTGCCGTGAACAATAAGGACGGGCGTGTCGGTAATCCCCATTGCTTCTGCTCGTTTTGAGGAGCGAGATTTTGAGCCTTCAAAGTCAAAATACACAACGCCGCATTTAGTTGTCGCAAACCTATCTAAAAACTTACTTCCGGCGGTTATGTCTGCCGCCATCTGCAATGCCATAAAACTCTTGCGGACTTTCGGCGCACCTGCAAGAAACGTCAAACCTACGGGGATCAGGCCATCGACAATGAATTCGGGCGGTTCTCTTTCTTCTTCGGTCAAGTCTGCAACATGATATGCACCTATCGATTTTAGGAAATCGTCAATATCTGTGGGGTCATCGTCAACGCTTGTTCTGCTTGCCTTATGGTCGGGGTCAAGCAACGCTCTTGCGTCCTTCCATGTCTTATCATTACATGAATTGTGCAAGCAACGATAAACGATTGCCCCGTTGTTGCGGTATATCAGAATTGCCGCTGACGTGCCAACATGGGTATGGTCAAAAAGGCAATGCGTTAGGAAAATAATCTGCTTCTCGTTGTCCGTTTCAATACGTGCAACTTCATTGTCGGTCTTCTCAAGATATGGGTTGTCTTTCAGAAGCCGTTCAACAAGATTGCAATTTCTCTCAAAAGCGTCAGCGTCAGTAACCGTGTAGGTGTCCAGCTTGGTTTTGCTGATTGTGTCGGCAGATTTGGTTGTCTGTGTCGGATTTAATTCGGCGGTTACCGTCTTAATGATTTCTAAAGGGGTTGCTTCAATATTCTGTGGCACGATTTCAAGTCTGCTCATTCGCCACGGGCGTTCCTGCGTGTTGCTACCTTTTGTTGCCCATGAGCCGTACAGTTTTGTAATTCTCGCGGCATTATACACGGTTTCGTCAATGTCGATTACATCGTCTGAAAATCTGTTTGCCAAAGCGTGAAGAAACGGCTTTACGGTTTCTGTTGCTTCGCTTGGGTCTGCGTCAATTCTGTAAAGCAGATGAAACCCGTTTCCCGAATCTGCCCATATCGGGTTTGCAAAACCCTTTTCGGTAAGGTAATTATAAACTTCGCCGCGCTTATCAAACGCTTTCTGCTTCTCGTCATCGCTTGCACTTGTCCCCGATACCCGTTTGGGGTCAAAATCAATAAGAATCCATTTTAAGCGTGCAATGTCCTTATCGGCGGTTGCTATAACTGGTCTGTCATAGCTTGATGTAATCATTTGTTCGTGTTGCGGTCTTGCGTAACAACCTTCGCTTGGGGTATTTAGCGTGACGTAAAGGGTTTTGTTTGAAAAGCGTTCTATCTGGTCAATCAATCTGTTATAATCCTTGAAATAGCCGCTTGAGATTCTTTTGCCGTCCATCTGCCGAATCTCGACCATTTCTCCATTAAACAGAATATCAAGCGTCCGCAAGATTTCCTGCCTGTCAAAGTGAATGATATTATCCATTGTCCGCATTCCCCGTTTCATTAAGGCTTGCATAGAAATCTCTGATTATCTGTTCGGTTTCGGGTGTGTTTTTGAATATCCATGCCCTATAACCGATGTGATAAGGGTTTTCAACGATTTCCAACGGCTGAATGCCCTTGCCGATTAAACGGCTTGCAATCTGCGGTCTTGATACAAACAGTTTTGACTTATTCTTCACTAACCGCGCCGCCCTTTCTCTCATATGGCAGATTGTTTAACAATTCAATTAATGCGTCAACATTAATCATCGCCTTTGAGCCACACATAATGAACGGAATGCTTTTCTGTTTTACCATCGTCCGTAAAGCGTATTCGGGCAAAATGCCTAATTTGGCGGTTTCCCGAATGGTCATGAAATGCGGAATGTTTGCGATTTCAAATTCGTTGGTCATTGTTTGTTATAACCTTTCTAAAAATTTGAAAAAAGAAATCGGGCAAGCTGTTAGCCTACCCGATAAAGGTTGATATTAAACAAACGGATAAGCCAACAGAAAGCAGAACATTATTACTGTTCTACCATTCCTTGATTTACCCGTATTCGTCCGTCCGCTTTTGCTTGCGCATGAGATTGGTTTATCTCTGGCGGTTATTCCGTGGCACATTGTTCTACCTATGTACGCATATGGTTGTGCGCCGATAATAGGTAACGTATATGAACGCCATCTTTACATTGCCGCTTCGCAAACTCAAAGGTTTTGGCGTGACGAAAACGCAAATACCCGACGCTCAAGGCGTTCTTGCATAAAAGCAGGTTACCCACGACAACATAAAACTCTCAATGCCGTATTCAGTTTTTCATGCGGATTGTACATAATTACTGTCAGTTTGTCAATCGTCATTTTTTTCTTTTTTGTGTCCTTTCTACATTATTCCGTGTCGGCATAATAAAACGCCCTACCGATAATAGGCAAGGCGGTTTGTTTTAATCGTCTTCGGGGTCGTCTTCGATGATTTCTCCTCTAATCTCATCAATCAACTGATTCTGTACTCTTATCAGCAAATCAAAATCATTGAACGCAATCCCCGGGAATAGCTTTTTCATTATGTCTATCTTGCGTATCAGCATGGTCAACACGCTTTCCATATCGAGCAATACCGCTTCAATGCGGTCGGTGTCAACGGTCTTATTGCTTGTCATTGCATACCCCTTTCATGCCATCTTCACGGCGGCGTCATCGTCCATAAGTGCGGCGGTTTCTCTCAAATCGTCAACGCCCAAACCGATGTAATAGCGGTCGGTCGTTCGGGTGCTTGAATGCCCCAACATTCTGCTTACCATTGATTCATTTGCACCCCTTGCCGCCATTCGGCTTGCACAAGTGTGTCTTAGGTCGTGCGGCGATACGTTAGGCAAATTGTGTTCCTTTACGAACCTGTTCAAAAATTTTGTAGGGGCGCTGGGGAATGTCGGCTGAAACAGATTTGTTTCATTTGAGAAAACATAGTAATCATCAGTTACAAGCGTCTGCCCATTTTTCTGTTCTGCTTTCCATTCCTTAAACATCGGTATTAGCGTTTCCAATAGCGGCAGGTCTCTTTCGCTTCGTGCGGTCTTCGGCTTATCAATGATAATTTCACCGTTTGCGTAGGTTACGTTTCTGCGGATATGAATAACCTTTTTGTCAAAGTCAATGTCAGACCACCAAAGCCCGATTGCTTCGCCACGTCTCAATCCCGTCTTGATTAGCAGGTTGAAATACAGTTTCCACATTGTATTGCAATCGGCGTTGATGGCATTGACAAAGCGGTTGTAGTCTTCTTCACTCAATGCGTCTACGGGTTTCTGAGTTACCGCCACTTTCTTTTTATCAACTTTTAGACAAGGATTAGCCACGATGTAATCGTTTAGAATTGCGTAGTTAAAGACAATCTTCAGCACATCGTAGGCGTGCTTTACAGTTGATTCGCTTCTACCGTCAGCGTTCATATCGTTAAGAAATGCGTTAATATCGGCAACCTTTATCTCTGCGATTGTCTTGCCCTTGAAGCGGTTGGATTCAGCAATGATTCTTGCCATATTCTTATAGAAACTAACCGTGGTAGCTTTGCGTGTCGTGTCTGCGGCTATTTCCTCAACCCATTCATTAAGGAACGTGGTAAACGGCTTTCTATCTGCGTCCTGCTTTGCCTTTATCTTAGCTTTCTTTTCTTCTGCTCTTTCGTTCTCAACCTGCTTCTTGATTTCCTTTTCCCAATCGTCTGCACGTCTCTGCATAATCTCTATTAGCTTATCGTGGGCAACAACCTTGCCGCTTGGTGTCGTGGGGATATCAGTATCGGTCATACTACAGAATAACTGTTTGCCGCTATCGTCTCTGCCTACGCAACAACGATAACGAAAACTTATTGTTTTGCCGTCCTTTATATTCTCCTTTATGCTTGCCATCTTGTTCATTTCCTTTCGTTTTGTTGTTGATTTGTGTTTGCTTAATTAGTATAATATCATCGTGTCAACAAAAAATCAAGTACCAAAATGAAAGTGTCAACAAAGAATGTCAACAAAGTTGCCAAACTAAACTTGAATTAATAATACAGTATTTGACGATAGCAGAGTGAAAAAGCCATTTTAAGAGACTAAATTATACATCGCTAAACGCCACTAAACACTAATCTTATGAATGGCATTCATGAGGTCAAGAGTTCGATCCTCTCCGTCTCCACCAAAGAATCACCTGCGGTCAATAGACCTCGGGTGTTTTTTATTATCGTCTTCTTTGATTTTAGCCGGGTTGAATTGGGTTGAAGAAAAATGATATAATATAATAAATATTAATTTTAAGGGGAGAAAGATGAAAGTATATATTGCGGCACCACTGTTTTGCCAGGGTGAGAGGGATTTCAATGAAAAGATAGATGCCATAGTGCGTGAGTGCGGACATGAAACCTTCCTTCCGCAACGTGAAGGCGGGTGTGTGGCAGATCTTCCGGAAATCATTGAAGGAATGCCGAAACGCAAATACCTTTTCAAGCTTGACTGTGATCACATGGACTGGTGTGACACGGTGCTGTTCATTTATGACGGACGTGTACCCGACGAAGGGGCATGCTTTGAGCTTGGTTATTGCTATGCTGAGGGGAAGCGTTGTGTGGGTTATAAAACTGATGCAAGGTCATTTATTGACGGCTATGATAATGTGATGCTATATGGTGCTCCTGAAACTGTTTTGCATAATGAAGACGAGCTGCGGGAATACTTCAGCAAGAACTTGTAATATGTATGCCGTTAAGATGCTTTTGAAAAAACTTGTGGCTGTTGGCTTAGCTTGTGTATTGCTGCTTGGCTTATGCTCCTGCGGTGAACAGGCTGTGCAGGAAGCGGTGAGTGAGCAGACTGTCATACAGACCGAGGCTCCGGTCACGCTGGAACCGACACCTGAGCCTACACCTGAGCCTACGGAACGGCCTCTGCTTCCTGTGGACATCACAGACTACTGTATAGATTCTGCAATGTTTGAAGAGGCTGCAGAGCAGGGAAGCGTTTCCGTATTAGAGTATACCACTTATGACTACAGTCTTGCGGAATGCCCTGAGGTGGCGAAGCAGGCTATGGTCTATCTGCCGAGCGGGTACTCGGAGGAAGAGCAGTACGATGTTGTTTTCCTGCTTCATCCCGCAAGTGCGGACGAGTTCTTCTGGCTGTTCTATGAGCACAGCTGTGTCTGCGCGGACGGCACGTTCAAAAGCTTCCCGCTGCGAAATCTTTTGGACAACATGATTGAAAAGAGCTGCTGCAGACCCTTTATTGCTGTTGCGCCTGACTGCTATCTGGATGATACTGCCAGAGTTTCACGCAACTCCTCGAAGGATTTTGAGCAGTTCAAACAGGAATTCGCGAATGATCTGCTACCCTCTGTGGTCAGCAGCTTTTCCACCTACGCTTCAGGTACGGGCCGGGCTGAGCTGGCTGAAGTCAGGAGGCATTTCGGTGTTCTAGGGGCCAGCTTTGGAGCATATATGGTTTACCGCTCATTTCTTGGGCCAAATGCGGATCTTCTCTCGTATTACTGCTGTACAGGCGGCGGTAACATGGACCCGGAATGGCTTGAGGAAATGTGGTACGGGAAGGAACCCGCTTCATGTGGAATTGACCTGCTGTATTTTGTTGAAGGGGAGTATGACGACCGTACCCCTGTTGAACTTTCTGCCTATAAGCTGATGAACGACTGCGATAGCTTTAATCAGAGCAATCTTCTGTATACAATGCTTTACGGCACAGGCCATGAGGATCAGGAATGGGTGACAGCCCTGTATAACGCCCTGCAGCTGTTTTTCAGAAAGTAGTTTAAGCTTTTATTCTTGATTATATACCTGGTTTTATCTATAATATATATAAACTTCTGAATACGGAGACAGTTATATGAATTCGTTTAGAGAAAAGATATTTGACATAATAGAACTGGATGACGGGGACAATCTGCGTAGCAGAATTTACGACTACTTCATGGTGTTCACCATACTTCTCAGCGTTATTCCTCTTGCGTTCAAGGAAAGCAATCCTGCCTTTGATGCAATAGACAAATACTGCGTTACCGTCTTTATTATAGACTATATTCTCAGGCTGGGCACCGCTGATCTAAAGTTGAAAAAAGGTGCTGTTTCCTTTGTAAGATATCCCTTCACATTCATGGCGCTGGTGGATTTGCTGTGTATTCTCTCGTCCTTCAGAGTAGTGAGTTCAGGTATGAAGGTACTCAAATTTCTGAGAATGTTCCGTGCACTGAGAGCCTTCAAGTTCTTCCGATACTCAAGAAGTATAAGTATCATTGTCAATGTTGTTAAAAGGCAGAAGGTGCCTCTGCTGGCGGTGTGTTCCCTTGCCGTGGCTTATATTTTCATTGCGGCCATGATAGTGTTCAATGTTGAACCGGATACGTTTGAAAATTTCTTTGATGCTCTGTATTGGTCAACGATAAGCCTTACAACCCTTGGATACGGTGATATTTATCCGGTTTCAGTGGCTGGGCGGCTTGTAACAATGATTTCAACTATTGTTGGCATGGCTGTTGTTGCCCTTCCTTCAGGCATCATAACAGCCGGATACATACACGAACTGAATGAGCATACAGCCGAAGGCTCTCTTCAGCAGCTTGAGGGCTATCTTAAGATATAAGCTCTCTCAGTGTTAACATATTTTTCACCTATTTACTTCCGTTTATGCTATATTTGTCTCATCAGATGAATATATATAAACGGAGGTTTTGTTATATGAACATGGTACTGAAAATTTACAAGAATGCCTGGGAAGTGCTTAAAAAGAAACCGCTGAAGCTCTGGGGGATTTCACTTATGTGCATTCTTCTGGCTTTTGTTGGTAGTGTACTTGGCGGTCCCGTTATCGGAATAGGTCTGGCTGTAGCTGTTCTGCTTGAGACATCTATGGCAATGATCTTCCTTAAAGGCTATGTGGGAGAGGATGTATGTCTGGACGAGCTGTTTGACTGCTTCAGAGACTGGAACACGGTAAAGCGTGTTCTGGGCGGAATGGGCTGGATGATTCTCTGGGTGTTTATCTGGGGACTTATTCCAGTGGTAGGCTGGGTTTTTGCCATAATCCGCATATACGAATACCGACTGACACCCTACATCCTTATGAAAGAACCCGAGGTGGGAATCAGGGATGCAATAAAGGTTTCCAAGGAGCGCACCGAGGGATACAAGGGAAAGATGTTCCTTGCGGACATACTCTGGGTTGTGGCATATTTTATTGCATTTCTCATTCTTTCAGGTCTATCGTCCATCAGGTATATCGGTTGGATATTCCTTATAGTGAATATTGTGCTGGTTGTAGCCGTGTGTCTTTTAGCCGAGCTTTTCCGTGGCCTTATCAGTTCCGCCTTCTATGTTGAGATTGAAAAGAAGAGACTTGGCAGTCCTTATTATGAGGCACCTCAGACAGCCGTACAGACTGAGATTAAAACATGCCCATCCTGCGGTGTTGCCGTTACAGACAGGGACGTATTCTGTAGCTCCTGCGGATACAAACTTAAGGACGCTCCGGTATACGAGGCAGCGGAGAAGGTGAAGAAGGCGGCGAAGAAAGCTGCCGAGGAGATCAGCGAAGACGTGACCAAAGCTACAGAAAAGGCTTCAGAAGGCATTGCTGACGCCAAGGAAGCTGCACAGGATATTATAGTTGAGACGGTGCAGAAAAAGAAGAAGAGCACCAGAAAGACTCCGGAAAAGAAAACCGATGAGACTGAAGCTCCGGAATTAAGTGCTGAAGATAACAAGTCTGAACAGTAATGTTAATATATGTCTACTAAATTACGTAAGCAAAATAAAGTTAATATAGTTATGTAAACATTATTAAGCAAATTATAATATGTAAATATAGAGATAAATAACATCCCACGGATTTTCATAAGGTCCGTGGGATGTTTATATCAGTATGTACTTTCGTCTTCAACAAGGAGTTTGTTGCTTTCGGGATCACGGTAGACTATATATACTCCGCAGTAATCATTTGTTGTTACATTACCGTTGCTGCCTGTTGTAGTTACGGTGTATGTTACATCAGCTGCATATCGGTCATTTCCTATGTTCATACAGCGGTTTATTACTATGCTGTCGATATGGTCTCCAAGGCTTGAGGCGAATCCGAGACCTCCGATTGCGGATTTAAGTCTCTTCTGTAGGTCGCTGTTCTCCACAACATACTGCGAACAGTCATAATAGTTGCTGTATGGGTTGTTATGGGTGCCTGAGGTAAAAGCAACATATTTTTCTATGTACTTGTCCATTATAGCCTGTACTTCCTCGAACTCAGTGGAAGTACAGTTGTTTTCAAAATCCTCCTGCCTGATGTCAGACTCCTGTATTGCATTGCCCTTGGCATCCTTTATTATTACGGGCAGGTCGCTGATGTACTTTCCGGTGTTCCAGGTTACAAAATGGGGAAGGTCCTCATAGCGGT
>R28__coassemble_65_pt1 | contig 61071 bp, 51 predicted proteins | sample R28__metabat2_high_PE_003 | metagenome-assembled genome bin R28
TGAGGGTCCACCTGTTCCCATTCCGAACACAGAAGTTAAGCTCACCAGTGCCGAAGATACTTGTCTGGCGACGGACCGGGAAAATAGGTCAATGCCAACATAAAAATAAAACCTCCGATTTGGAGGTTTTATTTTTTATGCTTTTTTGCATAGCTGAACATCCAGATGACCAATACAATCATAGCAATTATTATTATGATTGCAAGAAGGGAATCAAATAAGCCACCAACGATGTTTATTGCTCCGTTCAGTATCTTTATTGCAAGGATAATTACTCCAACTAAAATAATAATTGCGAGAATTGAAAGCAGCGGTGTTTTTTTGTTTTTCATATTAATCTCCTTTTACCTCCAGTCGGTTTAGTGTTTCCATGAAATAATCGGGAATGTCAGTTTCAAATGACATTTCTTGTTTTGTGAGAGGATGGATGAATTTAATCTTCTTGGCATGCAGGCACTGACCGGTAAGGCCTTTATCCGGAACCTTAGCCCCATAGAGACTGTCACCTAAAAGTACGTGACCTGAATATGCCATGTGCACTCTAATCTGATGCGTTCTTCCGGTTTCTAATTTGCATGTTATATATGAGTAACCCTTATACTGTCTAATTACTTCCCAGTGTGTTATGGCGGGCTTTGAGTTTACCGTAGTAACCGCCATTTTCTTCCTGTCAGAAGTACAACGGCCAATAGGCTTGTCTATTGTACCGCTCAATTCTTTGAAGTTGTTATGCACGATGGCAATGTACTGCCTTGAAAGCGAGCGGTCAGAAAGCTGACTTGAAAGGAAATTGTGAGCCAGGTCATTCTTTGCAACAATAAGCAATCCGGATGTATCCATGTCAATTCTATGGACAATTCCCGGTCGTTTCTCCCCACCAATCCCAGATAATGTATCTCCGCAATGATACAGTAAGGCGTTAACAAGAGTGCCGTCGGGGTGACCGGGTGCCGGATGCACAACCATTCCCCGGGCTTTGTTTACAACCAGAAGGCAATCGTCTTCATAGAGTATATCCAATGGTATATCCTGCGGCAGCAGGGGTGAATCGCTGAGAATGGGAAGCAGGATCTCATACGTTTCCCCGATTGTGCATTTGTGGCTTTTCTTCACAGGTTTTCCATCTAAAAGGACATTGCCGGTTTCAATTATTCTCTGAATTGCATTTCGTGAATAATCACTGACAGTATTAGAAAGGAGAGCGTCTATACGCTCTCCGTTTTCCCTCGCATCGATAAATAGTAATTCTTCGTCCATTCTGTTTACTTAAACTCGCTTAGAATATCATCTAAATCAAAGGAATCGGATGAAGTATTTGTTTTTGGTTTTGATGCCGGTGTTGGTTTAGGTTGACTCGGTTTTGATGGGGCAGATGTTTTGCTCTCGGTATCTGCTGATTTGGGTGCAGTTGGCCTTGGCCTGGGTGCAACCGGTCGAGTTCCGACTGTGGAATTCATTGCCTGTGCAACCGAGGATGAATTAATCTCATCCTTAACCTTGGCATTTGCACGCTCCCACTCAGCAAACGGATCAGTATCATATGATGAAACCTGAGAGGATTCACGCCTTGTTGCAGATGAAGATTCGGTAATTGGTCTTGCTCGTCGGTCGGCTTTCTTTCGATCTGACTCAAAGAAATCCTCTACATCAGGGGAGTAGTAATCATCTTCATCTTTTCTCTTTTTAGAACTGGTACGGGAGGTCTTTTTTACTTCTGAAACAGGCTCATCGTAATAAGCATCGGAAGATTTCTTTTTAGATTTCTTAGCAGATTTGGGGGCTTCCTCGTAATAGTCTTCGGGCTCGTCGTAATACTTGCGTTCTTTTTTCTTTTTCTTTGGCTGCCGCTGAGGTCTATCATCTTCCTCGTAATCTTTCTCGTCAAATTCGTCTTCATCAGGCTCGGGTTCTTTCTCTCCGCCGAACAAAATGTAGATTATAAAAGCAATACAGAAGACAGTGATGAATATATCAGCAACGTTAAATACGGCAAAATCAAACAGGTCAATACGGAACATATCAATAACAAGCCCGTAGAGCACACGGTCAATCATATTTGAAAGCCCGCCTGCGGTTACAAGAACCATGCACCAGCGTCCGAATTTGCCGGAAATAAAGTTTGTAGCTAAGGCAATGATAACAAGAACCGTGAAAGCAAGTGTTAGAACTATAAACCATATTCTGGCACCGCCGCCGGCAAGAAAACTGAAGGCTGCACCATCATTTTGAACTCGAACAAGACTTACAACGCCGGGTATCAGCTCGATAACAGGTTTCGTATAGTTTATTGTTTTATCGACCCAGAACTTGACAGCCTGGTCAAGGATTATTACGAGCATGCCGACTATTGTATATAGCATTTGCTCCTCCATTCCGCTCAAAAGAGCTTAACGATTAATACGGATAAGCCAATTATACTACAATTATCCGAGTTTAGCAACGACAGAAGCGCAGCGTGGGCACAGCCCCGTTTCAGGATCAGCAGCCTCTGAATGTGCCCAGCAGCGGGGACATTTCACGCCCGGTGCTTCAGCAACACTGATCTTGAGACCCGGATTGTTGCTGCCGAATGAAGTTACGCAGCTATCGTCAGCTTCGTCGGAAATGAGGCATTTCGAAACAATAAACAGCTCAGAAAGATTCATGGTGGACATGTCATCAAGCAGCTCGGAAGAATCGGAGTCACTTGGTGTCAACACAACAGCAGCCTCAAGCGGCTTTCCTATTCTCTTATCAGTTCTAGCAAGCTCGAGTACCGCATTAACATCGTCTCTAAGCGCAATGAGCTTTTCCCAGCGGGCAAGTGATTCATCGTCGAGAGAATACTCAGAGAATGGCTTGTTCATAGTGTTCAGAAGAACATTTCTGGGATCTTCAGATGCGCTGTGAGGCATTGCAAGCCAGATTTCATCACAAGTGAATGCAAGTATCGGTGCAAACATCTTGGCCATGCTATCAAGAATCATATAAAGAGCGGTCTGTGCGCTGCGGCGAGCAAGTCCGTTAGTCTCGTCACAGTAGAGGCGGTCCTTGATAATATCAAGATAGAAGCTGGAAAGCTCAACAACACAGAAATCGTTGATTGCGTGGGACACAACATGGAACTCGTAGTTGTTGTAAGCATCAGCAACCTTTTCAATTAGGGCGTTTAGTTTTGTAATAGCCCAGCGGTCGAGTTCGTGCATATCCTCTGGAGCAACCAGGTTGTCAGGATTAAAGCCGTCAAGGTTACCGAGGCAGTATCTGGCGGTGTTGCGGAATTTCAGATAGTTCTGTGAAAGCTGCTTGAATATTTCTTTACTGCAGCGCACATCTACATGATAGTCAGATGAACCAGCCCAGAGACGCACTATATCAGCACCGAATTCATCAATCAGTTCCTTAGGATCAACACCGTTGCCGAGAGATTTGTGCATGGCCTTTCCTTCACCATCGACAGTCCAGCCATGAGTTATGCACTCTTTATAAGGAGAACCTTCACCGAGTGCTCCGACAGCAACAAGAAGCGAGCTCTGGAACCACCCGCGGTATTGGTCTCCACCTTCAATATACATATCTGAAGGCCAGAAGCCCTGGTCGCGTTTCATAGCGGCATAGTGTGTGGAACCGGAGTCAAACCATCCGTCAAGGGTGTCAGTTTCCTTTGTGAAATGTGTTCCGCCGCAGTGCGGGCATTTGAAACCGGCAGGGAGAATTGCATCAGCTTCGCGGTCAAACCAGGAATTGCTGCCTTCTGCTTCAAAAAGGGATGCGACAGCTTCAATGCTCTCATCGGTGCAGACAGGCTTCTTACAATCATCACAGTAGAACACAGGAATCGGAAGACCCCAACGGCGCTGACGGGAAATACACCAGTCTGCACGTTCACGGATCATGGCACCGATTCTTTCCTGTCCCCATGAGGGAAGCCAGCGTACATCAGCACATGCATTTACAGCTTCTTCTTTAAAGCCGTCAACTGAACAGAACCACTGAGGAGTTGCACGGAATATGATGGGGCTCTTACATCTCCAGCAATGAGGATAGCTATGAACTATCTCTTCGGAGGCGAAGAGCATACCGCTATCTTTCATATCATTGAGGATGATGGGATTTGATTCATCGGTGCTGAGACCGGCATACTTTCCGGCGTAATCAGTATGTCTGCCCTGGTCATCAACAGGAACAACCATATCCATTCCATAGCGCAGACAGGTTAAGTAGTCATCAGCACCAAAACCGGGAGCTGTATGAACACAGCCGGTACCGGAATCCATAGTGACATAATCCGCCAGAACAAGACGTGAGGTCTTGTCAAGGAAAGGATGCTGAGCAAGCATATTTTCAAAGAATGAGCCGGGATAAGTCTCAAGAATCTTGTAGGATTCAATGCCGCCGACGGACATGACCTTTTCAACCAGAGCTTCAGCAATGATATAAATCTCACCGTTTGGAGCTTCTACAAGTGCATAAAGCTCGTCGGGATGCAGTGCGATTGCGAGGTTTCCAGGAAGAGTCCATATAGTAGTGGTCCAGATCAGGAAACTGAGTTTGCTGTGGTCGATGTGAGACAGTTTACCCAGATCGTCGTTAATGGGGAACTTTACATAAACGGTTGTGCAGGGGTCATCATGATACTCAATCTCTGCCTCGGCAAGTGCGGTTTCGTCCTTTGCGCACCAGTAAACGGGTTTGAGACCCTTGTATATATGACCATTCTTATACATCATACCAAAGATGCGGATTTCATCAGCTTCAAAACCCTTACTCATGGTTGTGTAAGGATGATCCCAGTCACCGACGACACCGAGTCTCTTGAAACCTTCACGTTGTACGTCAATATAGTGATTGGCGTAAGCTTCACAGGCAGAGCGGAAATCAGCAACGCTCATGGCTTTGTGGTTCAGCTTCTGCTCTTTGATGATTGCGCTCTCAATAGGCATGCCGTGGTTATCCCAGCCGGGAATATAGGGAGTCCAGTATCCACGCATAGTATAGGACCTTACGATAAAATCCTTTAAAGCTTTGTTGAGAGCATGGCCCATATGAATTGCTCCGTTTGAGAACGGAGGTCCATCATGAAGTGAAAAACGGGTATTGCCTTCATTTTTCTTAAGCATCTCGTTGTAGAGATCCATCTCTTCCCAGTGCTTTAACATCTCCGGCTCGCGCTTCGGAAGACCGGCGCGCATGGGGAAATCAGTTTTTGGTAAATTTAAAGTTGAATTATAATCCTGTGACATAACATTTCTCTCCATTATAAAAAAGTCATAGGGGCACGTAATGAACGTACCCCTTAATTATTTGTGAATTAATAAAAATCAGAGTGTAAACGGCTGGGTGCTGTCCACATCATCAAATGAAAAAGGGTCATCCATATCAGCTGAGAAATCCATCTTGGGAGAAGGTTCCGGCTTTTTTCTTGAAACGGAGGCCTCAATGTTGCGGACAGCTGCATCTACTGCGGCCGGATCTTCCGATTTGCGGACAGGCTCGGCTTTTTTCTTTGCAGGAACAGCTTCGGCGTTATCGTGGGAGGGAACCGCCTCATTGCCGGGAGGGGTAATCTTTATTATTTCATTGCTAATGTTGTCAATATTTCTGAGCTGTGCATTGCACATTGCACGTATGCCTTCAAAGAACTTTGTAGAAGCGTTGCGGGCTTCTTCAAGACGCCGGTTTTCAATTTCAATCTGCTCGGTAATGCTTCCTATTTTCTCGTTAACTTCAGCGTCTGCATCTTCTATCATTTTATCGGCTTTCTCGCGGGCTTCGGTTTCAATCTGCAGAGCTAGCTTCTGAGCGGAAAGGACTGCCTGATTTAAAGCGGATTCGTTGTTGCGGTACTCTTCAATCTTATCTACCAGTACCTTCATTTTGCTCTTGAGAACCGCCACTTCCTTCTGAGAATTAGTAATGTCGTCGGCAATCTCTTCGAGGAATTCGTCAACCTCAGCCATATCATAACCGCTGAACTTTGACTTTTCGAATGTCTTCTCACGTATATTCTGAGCTGTAATCATTGATGTAATCCACCTTTCAAAAGCACTATAAACAGTTTAATTAAAAATTAGAAATCGTCTTCCTCAAAATTTGATTGGTGACTCTGACTCTGAGCGTCAAGCAAATCAACATTCTCTGGAGTGACAAAATAAGTTTTCGCTGAAACGGGAGTAATCTTACCGTTGAGAGCAAAGGCTATACCCGAAATAAAATCAAGGAGCCTGCGGGCGGTATCTGTCGGAATACCTTCCAGGGTCATAACGAGGCTTCTGCCATCGTTAAGATAATTGACAAGCTCTCCCGCATCGTCAAAGTTTTTGGGGCTGAACAGAACCACCTGGGTGTCAGGTGAAAAAGATGAAGATTTTCTGCCGGGTTTAGAAGGCTTAGCAGTTGGTTTTGAAGCTTGCTGCTGCCCTCCTGAAATACCACTAAAAAATCCACCGCCTGAATTCTTCGGCTTTTTTGCTGGTGCAGGCTCGGGCTCGGAATAAACGTCATCGGCAAAGGATTCCTCAAACTGGAGAGATGCGTCGACCTGGTCCTGAGAATAGTTTGGCTGAAATGAATCATCCGCGCCGTCGTAGAAATCGTCATCGTCTCCGTACGGTTGAGTAAGCTTTTTTAATTCATCCATGAAACCCATGGCAGTTTGCCTCCAAGAATATGCATAGCAGTGTTTTTCTGTTATTTTCTATCCGGATATATACGAGGACCGAAGATTCCGGAACCGATACGTACCATATTACTGCCGGATTCTATAGCTTCAATATAATCGCTGCTCATACCCATGGATAAAAAATCCATAGAGACATTATCGTATTTTTTTGCCGCGATGTCAACAAAAAGCTTATACATTTGGTTAAAAAAAGGAATATTTTCCTCTCCGGATGAGCATACGGGCGGGATGGCCATCAACCCGCGGACATGAACACCTTCTATCTGTGCAATGGAGTCCAGCAGGCACTCGTCAACTGAGGAAATATCAAAACCGGATTTAGATTCTTCAGAGCCGATATTAATCTCAAGCAGAACATCCTGAACAAGATTTCTGTTCACAGCAGTTTTTCCAATGAGAGAAATGAGCTCAAGCGAATCGGCGCTGTGAATAAGTTCAGCAAGCCCCACAACATACTTAACCTTGTTTTTCTGAAGATGGCCTATAAAGTGAAGGTGTGAACCGGAATATGCGAATTCTGCATTTTTATCAAGCATTTCTTGAACCCTGTTTTCACCGCAGTAGGTGATTCCGGCTGCAATAGCTTCCCGAACCTTTGAAGTGTCGTTTGTTTTCGTTGCGGCAACAAGAATGATATCTGCAGAGGAGCGTCCGGATTTTTCAGCGGCTGCTCTTATGTTGTTGTTTATTACTTCAATATTCTCAGAAATAGTCATGACTGAACTCCTTAACATGCTTAATTGCAGATTCAACAAGTTGGTCAAAAGAGGAATAATCTTCATGATAGAAACGCAAGGCATCAGTCCTACGATTGAACCATGTAAGCTGTCGCTTAGCATAACGCCTGCTGGACTGTTTAATCATATCGACAGCTTCAGACTCCGAAATTCTACCCTTAATAGCAAGAATTGGCTCCTTGTACCCTATTGCCTGCATGGAAGTGCAGTTTTCCGGGATTCCTGACTCCAGCAAAGACCGCACCTCATCAAAAAGACCGCAAGAGCACATTTTGTCAACACGGGAGTCGATAGAAGAATAGAGAAGACTCCGGTCGCGATAAGAGGGAATGATAAAAACCGGATTGTATTTGGGTGGAATGCTTTGTGTTTTCAAATCATGCGCGGTTATGGTCTCGCCGCTGAGCAAGTAAACTTCAAAAGCTCGGATAATTCTCTTCTTATCTGCAGCATGCAGAATAGCTGCGCGCTCAGGATCAAAAACAGAGAGTTCCGACAACATGGCATCTCCGCCTATTTCAGAATACTTCTCTTCAAGGCTTTTTCTCAGTACAGGGTCTTCTGAGGCACCAAAGTCTCGTCCGGAAATAAGGGAATCGATGTAGAGACCTGTTCCTCCAACGATTACAGGAACAGTATTTACGGAAATTAGAGAATCACAGATTGCAGAGGCATCGCTAACATATCTGGCAACAGAATAATCCTCATCCGGCTCGATAATATCAATCATATGATGGGGGACCTGTGCCTGTTCCTCGGGGGTTGCTTTTGCAGTTCCGATGTCCATACGCTTATAAACCTGCATTGAGTCAGCAGAGACAATCTCTCCAGTAAAGTATTTAGCTAAGGAAATAGAAAGCGCAGTTTTGCCGGAAGCTGTCGGGCCGGCAATTACAATGACGGTATTGTTCATAATATTCTTTTAAATAAACGGTCCAGGTCCTTTCGTGTAACGGGAACGGACACAGGCCTCCCATGGGGACAATACAGTATCTCCCCTGAAAGCACAGATTTAACCAACACATCAAGCTCGGCTTTCTGGGTCAGCCATCCGGCTTTAATTGCGGCCTTGCAAGCAACGGTGTGAAGAATTTCATCCTTAACAGAATCCGGATCAGGAATACTGCAGCCGCGTATCTTCTCGATAATTTCCTCTATTGCAGGGCCAATATCGGAGTCGAACATATCAGCAGGAACAGCACGGACAATGAATTCTCCTATTCCAAAAGGCTCAATCTCAAAGCCCAGCTCCGCAAGCAATTCTCCGTTTTGTTCAACTATCTCAGTATCAAGGGGATTTAATTTAATAGTCATGGCTGAAAGAAGATATTGTGAACTGTTTTCACGGGACTGTGATTTCAAACGGTTAAATATCATCCGCTCATGTGCAGCATGCTTATCGATGAGAATTAATTCGTTGTTTTGCTCAACAATGATATAGGTTTTGAAGGCTTCACCTATGATGCTATAGGAAGAAATGTCCGAGTTTTTAACATTTTGAACAGGTTTTTCAACATTTTTTCCTAAATATGGACTCTGTGGAGAGGAAACCGGAGAATTTTGAGGATTTTGTGAAAGATTACTAAAATCCAAGCTTAGCTGATTATAGTAAGGAGCCTGGGGAGAGTGAAGGGCATCCGTACCGGTTTTTGTTTCATGCACAGTTTCGTATGATACCGCCTTCTCAGAGTGGTCGAAGTCAATATCCTCCACGAGAGTATCGACGCGGCTCTCGGACTCAATGGCAAGTTTTGCCGAATGATAAACGAGGTCAAAAACAGTTTTTTCTGAACCGAATCGCACCTCCATTTTTGTTGGATGAACATTAACATCAACACTACCGTAGGGTATATTCAAAAAAAGTACACAGGCGGGATAACGGCTGCTCAATAGGGTATTTCTATAAGCCTGCTCCAGCGCAGACTGTAACAGCACGGATTTAATATATCGGCCGTTGACGTAAAAGAACTGATGCGCACGGTTTCCTCTCCCCTCCGAAGGAGAAGAAATATAGCCGCTAAGGGATATACCGTCGGCAGATGAATTGCAGGGAAGCATGCACACGGTTTCGTTGCGGCCTAAAAGACTGTACATTGCAGAATCGAGCTTTCCATCTCCGGGGGAGAAAAATTCCTCATCGCCGTCGCGGATAAAACGGACGGAGATTTCCGGATGACCAAGTGCACAGCGGATGGCAGTATTTATACACGCAGAAGCCTCGCTTCTGTCGGATTTTAGAAACTTAAGACGGGCAGGTGTGTTGAAAAAGAGATCGTTAACTATAACGGTTGTTCCCTCGGGACAGCCAAAACTGCCCATTTCAGAAATTTCACCTGCATCGAGAATGAGCTGCGTTCCAACTTCTGATCCGCGCTCACGGGATATTATTTCCATTCGCGAGACAGAGGATATTGCAGCAAGAGCCTCACCGCGGAAGCCCATGGTTGCGATACATTCAAGCCCGAACTCATCATGAAGCTTACTTGTTGCATGCCGAATAAAGGAAATGCCGACATCATCAGGCGACATACCGCATCCGTCATCAGTTACACGTATATAGGTAGAACCGCCGTTTCGGACTTCAACGATTATGTTTTTTGCGCCTGCGTCAAAGGCATTCTCCATCAGTTCCTTAACAACTGATGCCGGACGCTCTACGACCTCACCGGCTGCAATCATATCTGCAACATGGGGAGATAGGATATTGATAACTGAAATAGTATTCACCTCAGTTCAAGAAGTAATAAATGTATGCGGGAAAAGAGAGGGTGTTTGTTTCTGTTTTAGAGAGAAGCAGCCTTCTTTATCGACGGGAGTGATTTTGATAGCAGTATTATTACGACTATCTGAACTGGAATCAGAATAGCACACTGAATTAAACGGGTGGCAAGCAGAGGAACATATGGGCTTCCATATAAAACGGAAATCCAATAAGAGTTAAGCAATAGGCTGAAAAATAGCTGATTAATTAGAACGGATAGTATGACATTAAGAGTGGAATATTTTTTGTGAAGAAAAAGTCCAAATATTATGCCGGTGATAAAGGCTGTAAGTGTAAATCCGGGGAAATAAGCTCCGATGGGGAATAGAAGAGCACCAATGAAATCTCCAAGTGCAGCTACCAGTCCTCCTGCAAGAGGGCCAAAAATCATTGCTGCAATTACGATAGGAACAAAGTTGAAGCCAATCTTAAGGTTCCAGGCGTTTACTGACAGAAATCTGGAAAGGACTATTTCGAGAGCTGTCAGCAATGCAAGTATGCAATATTTTTTTACATTATAATTTCTCATAAAATCGCCTCAATTTTTTCCGCCGATTCAATAATATGCTTGCATAGAATAGACGTTGTAACAGACCCGACTCCACCAGGTACAGGAGAGATTGCACTAACAACAGGCTCAACTCTATCAAAGCAGACATCGCCGCAGAGCCTGCCGTCTGAATCAGTATTGATTCCGACATCGATTACAATCTGATTGGGATTAACATAGGTTTCATCCACAAAACAGGGCTTTCCTGCAGCAACAATCAAAATTTCTGCGTTCCTGCACAATGATGCCATATCCCGTGTTTTAGTATGGCACATTGTAACGGTAGCATTCTCAGATTGCAGCATCAGGGAAACGGGCTTCCCAATAACCATACTTCTACCTATAACCACGATTTGTTTTCCAACAAGATTGTAACCATAATACTTAAGGAGTTCAATGCATGCCTGAGCGGTGCATGGGTTATAACCTGCACCGAAACCGGTAAAGATATGATTTAGAGAAGTGCTTGTTATGCAGTCAATATCCTTGACGGGATTCAGCCGCTCGCAGACAGAATACTCATCTATCTGACCCGGAAGGGGTCTGAACATTAGACAGCCGTGGACCGATGAATCATCGTTAATAATGTCAATCTTCTCTTCAAGCTCAGTTTGGGAACAGTCTTCAGGCAGGTACAGCTGCATGGTGTCGATACCGATTCTGCTGCAGCGTTTTATGGCATTACGCTCGTAAGCTATTGCACTGTTATCGTTGCCGACGCGGAGTGTACATACTTTAGGCATTATTCCATTTTTGCGTAGTTCAGCAGCGCGGTCAGTCAGTTCGGCTGTTATCGCATCTGCAACAGGAGTACCTTTTAGTAATTCAGCCATTACAACCACCTTTGATAAGTTTTATCACATAAAACAATTGTATCAAACTTACTTAGAACAGTCCTGTAATCACACCGTTTTCATCAACATCAATCTTTTCGGCGGCAGGAATCTTAGGAAGTCCCGGCATGGTCATTATATCCCCGGTAAGGGCGACAATGAATCCGGCACCGGCACAGACCTTGAGATTGCGGACACTGATTCTAAAGTCCTTCGGGGCACCGAGCTTTGCAGGATCATCGGAGAAGCTGTACTGGGTCTTTGCCATGCATATCGGCAGGCAGCCGTATCCAAGCGCTTCGATTTCTTTAAGCTGCCTGGGTGCATTTCCGGTTAAGTCTACTCCGTCTGCATGGTAAATCTTTGTGGCAATAGCATTCAGCTTTTCCTCTATGCTCATATCAAGCTCATACGACTGTCTGAAGGAATTGGGCTGCTCACAGAGGCGTACAACCTCTTCGGCAAGCGCCTTTCCGCCTTCTCCACCCTTTGCCCAGACCTCGCTCAGAGCAACGTTTACACCTAGCTCCTTGCACTTAGTTTCAACCATATCAAGCTCAGCCTTTGTATCTGTCGGGAATGCGTTGATTGCAACAACACAGGGCAGACCGAACACATCCTTTATATTGCTTACATGCTGAAGCAGATTCGGGAGTCCTTTTTCAAGGGCTTCAAGGTTTTCGCTGTTTAATTCGGCCTTCGGAACACCGCCATGGTATTTGAGCGCTCTGACAGTTGCAACGATTACAACCGCCGAGGGTTTCAGACCTGCCATGCGGCATTTAATATCCAGGAATTTCTCAGCACCGAGATCCGCAGCAAATCCTGCCTCGGTAACGGTATAGTCGCTGAGCTTCAGGGCCATTCTGGTCGCAGTTATGGAGTTGCAGCCGTGAGCAATGTTTGCGAAGGGCCCGCCATGTATGAATGCCGGTGTGCCTTCAAGCGTCTGAACCAGATTGGGCTTCAGCGCATCCTTTAGGAGGGCTGCCATGGCACCCTGGGCATTGAGCTGTCCGCAGGTAACGGGTTCTCCGCTGTAGCTGTAACCCACGATAATCTTTGCCAGTCTGTTCTTCAGGTCTGTGATGTCCGAAGAAAGACAAAGAACGGCCATGATTTCTGAGGCAACCGTTATTTCAAAACCGTCTTCACGGGGTGTGCCGTTCGGCTTGCCGCCCAGACCGATTACGATGTTTCTAAGAGCTCTGTCGTTCATATCAATGGCACGCTTCCAGGTGATGCGCCTCGGGTCTATGCCGAGAGCGTTGCCCTGCTGGATATGGTTATCGAGCATGGCGGCAAGGAGATTGTTTGCGGCTCCAATTGCGTGGAAGTCGCCCGTGAAATGGAGATTTATATCCTCCATCGGGACCACCTGGGCATATCCGCCTCCGGCCGCCCCACCCTTTATTCCAAATACAGGACCCAGAGAAGGTTCGCGCAGAGCAACGACAGACTTTTTGCCTATATACTGCAGACCGTCTGCCAGACCGACTGAAGTGGTGGTTTTTCCTTCGCCGGCGGGAGTGGGAGTGATTGCCGTAACGAGGATAAGCTTGCCGTCAGGGGCATCGGCCATGTCCTTCAGCATCCTGTAATCCACCTTGGCTTTATAGTTCCCATATAGCTCAAGGTAATCTTCATTGATACTTATGGATTCAGCAATTTTAGTAATATGCTGTTTCTTGCAAGCCTGTGCTATTTCAATATCACTCTTTATCGCTGCCATTGCCTTATGCCTCCATTAAAATATCTCCAAGTCGTCCAAATGATTACTCAGAAATATTATTTGCTTATCATAATATAATAGCATATTTATAGCTAAATTCAAATTAAAAAAATTAAATAGATTTTACGGTAATAATAAAAAAGAGTGGTCAGCTAATGCTGCCACTCTGTGTTTGAAATAGGGAATAATCAGATTTTTGCAAATGCCTGTTCGAAATCAGCTATGATGTCATCAACGTCCTCGAGACCAACGGAAAGTCTGATCAGACCGGCGGAAATTCCGGCAGCCTTCAAGTCTTCTTCAGAGTAGGTTGAGTGGGTCATTGATGCAGGATGCTCAACGAGAGTCTCTGCATCGCCGAGAGAAACAGCAACTGTTGCAAGCTTGAGGCTGTTGCAGAACTTCATGCCTGCTTCCTTGCCGCCCTTAACTTCGAAGGAAATCATTCCGCCGAAGTCCTTCATCTGCTTCTTTGCAATCTCATAACCGGGATGAGAGGGAAGTCCGGGATAGTTGACCTTTTCAACTTTCGGATTGTTGTAGAGATACTCAGCAATCTTCTTTGCGTTCTCACAATGCTTCTGAACTCTGATTTCGAGAGTCTTCAGGCCTCTCAGAATAAGCCATGCCTCAAACGGTCCCATTGTTGTTCCGGTCATGTCCTTGATGCCGAACATCTTAACATCGGTAATGAAGGAAGCATCCTTGCTTACAACAAAGCCCGCTATAACATCGCCGTGGCCGTTCAGATACTTGGTTGCAGAATGTACGACAACATCTGCACCGAGCTTAAGGGGCTGCTGGAGCATCGGGGATGCAAATGTGTTGTCGCATACGACCTTAATCTGATCGTTGAAGGAATGTGCGGTCTCTGCTATCAGTGCAATATCGGTGATCTTCAGGTTGGGGTTTGCGGGAGTCTCAAGGTATACGCAGCAGGTATTGTCCTTCAGGTTCTTCTTGAGGTTTTCAATGTTGGACAGATCAGTGAAGGTAACCTCAACACCGTAACGTGTAAGGCCATGGTTGAGCAGTGCAAATGTGCAGCCGTAAAGAGTTTCGTCTGCAATGATGTGCTTGCCGGCAGCAGCAATTGTCCAGAGGCAGGCGGAGATAGCACCCATTCCTGAGGCTGCGGCTGCACATGCAGCACCACCTTCAAGAACAGCTATCTTGTTTTCTAGAACGGTTGTTGTCGGATTGCCGAGTCTGGTGTAGATGTATCCTTCCTCTTCTCCGGCAAAACGGCGGCCGCCCTGCTCACAATCTTTGAAAAAGAAAGTTGATGTCTGGTAGATGGGCATAGTGAGTGAGCCGTACTGTGCGTCTCTGATGTTTCCTCCGTGGATTGCTTTTGTGCCGTTACCGGCATTCTTCAGCATTTCTGCGTCCATAGTATTCTCCTTAATAATTGTTTTATATATTTAACCGGCTATAAGCACGGTTGTTTCCCGGAACAGATTGACCTGAAAACACGACATAATATAGAATTTTATGATATTCTCATAACTCCGAGTGATATTATTGTAACAGAACGTATAGAAAAAGACAATACTTTTCAAATTACAGATATTGGAACAAACCGAATAAAATGCAAAAATCCATGTGAATAATTTGCAAAAATGAATATTTCGTGTATAATACAAAAATGTTATAGTTAACTATTGAAATTTCAGACTCATTTCCCCAACATATAATTTTGTAGCATGGAGGTGAACATATGAAAAAAGCGTTTCTATACTCACTAAAACACAGCATTCCGATTTTAATAAGCTTTATTCCGGTGGGACTTGCATACGGTATTCTTATGCAGACAGCAGGGTACAATTGGGTATGGTCTGGTGCCTGCAGCCTGTTTGTGTTTGCAGGTTCGCTTCAATTCCTTATGGTGAGTTTTTTTGCAGGAGGCGTATCTCTCCTGACAGTGACGGTAATGGCATTTCTACTCAACAGCAGGCATGTGTTTTACGGCATACCCTTTATTGAAAAATGGCGGGAATACGGACCATGGAGATTCTTTCTGATATATGCGTTGCCGGATGAGGCGTTTTCGCTCCACTGCTCCAATGATTTCGATGACGGAGATGAGAATCACAAGAAATGGACATATATATTTGATGCAATGCTCATTCTTGTGTACTGGCTGGTACTTTCGGTTATAGGGGGACTGATTGGTTCTCTGATAAAATTCGACACCTCAGGTATTGACTTTGCACTAACGGCACTGTTTATAGTGATTCTCATCAATCAGATTAAGGCATCGGAAGGCAAATGGATGCCGGCGGTGATTGCTGCGGTTTCTTCAGTAGTATGTCTGTTGATTCTGGGAGCAAATAATTTCATCCTTCCGTCTCTGCTAGTGACGGTGGCACTTCTGCTGATTCTGCGAGGTAGGATTGAGCCCTTCCCGAAGGAGGCCGAACCATGAAAATAAATGTTGGTTGGTCCATTCTCATTATTGCAATATGTGCCCTCATCACCTTGTTTGAAAGGGCTTTCCCATTCATTATTTTCAGAGGGAAAAAGGTACCGGACGCGGTTGAGTACCTCGGAAGAGTTCTGCCGATGGCGATAATCTGCACGCTGGTATTCTATTGCCTCAGGAGTATAAGCTTTGCTGCTGCATCCTCGTATGCACCGCAGCTAATCTCATGTGCGGTAACTGTAGCTCTTCATTTGTGGAAAAACAGGACTCTGCTCTCAATAGCCGGCGGAACAATATGCTGTATGGTTCTTACACAAATGGTGTTCTAACGATAAAATTAATTACAAATAAAACAGGAACACATGGAATTCATAAGCATTCCATGTGTTCTTAATATTTTAAAATAGAATCAATCTGTTTCTCTGTGGCTATCGGGCACAGTTCTTTCAGGTGCTTATATATTCTTTCTTTAGATTCTTCCGGAGACTCTCCGTAAGAGGAGGAAAGCACATCGTAACCCCATATGCTCTCAGGTGTTGAGAGGACAGCTATGCTCCAACCATATTCATCCCCTGCCTTGTTTCGTCTGCGTCGGAACTCATTAATAACAAGGTACATCTGCATCTGAAGCTCGGTTACAATCCCATCGAAGTTCTTGTCTCCGTCTTTTCCGAAACCCGCCATGCGTTTTGCCTGAAACGAGAAAAGCGCCTGCTCGTCTAGAAAGAGGTTCATAATCTTTTGCTTTCGGTAGCTTGCAAGCCCATCGTCGCATAGGGAATCAAAATCATATCCATTACGGCGCCAGTTGGCAAAATACGGGAGCCATTTGAGGGAAATAAATCCGGCTTTCTTTGCAAAAAACTTACCGTATGCCACTCTGTGGCTTGCTGCTGCCTGAGTTCTCCATTCCCAGGGGTCTCTCTTTTCGTTTCCGGACCACCAGTAATATGGAACAGTTCTCTCCTCAACAGAAAAGCCCGGGACATCGTTTTTGAAAAGAGGGAGAAAACCAAGCTCGTCAATATAGTCCAACAACTCGTCGATGCTATGAAGACAGTACGGGTCGTTGTCGGCTACACCGTATAGAATCCATTCTCCGTGCTCATTTCCCATGTGCTTAAGTTCTCCGACGATTACTCGTATCTCTCAATAACTGTTTCCAGTCCAAATTTGGCCTTCATTTCCTTTATCTTTTTCATGTTTTCGCTGTTCTGGTGGCGCCTGATGCATTCCTCGTCCCTCCATGCCTCCAGCAGCAGTATTTTGTCGGTGTCATCAAGCGGTGTGTAATATTCATACTGCAGGCAGCCTTCTTCCGAGTATACCATTTTCTGAAGGCCTCCGCTTATCATCTCTTTGGCAAAAGCGGCCGCTTTTCCGTTTTCACCGCTGTAGTAAACATGCAATACTATTCTGTCCATATATACTATTCCTTTCTGTGTCCAATACACGGCTCTATAGAATTTACCACTCTTTTTACAATATATTTTAATACAAAAAATTACACGTCTCAACTCTTTTCTGTTATAATAGAAATATAAACGAGCCGGAAAAGACTATCAAATATCTGTTGTAGGAGCAAGGGGACACATTATGCTGTTCGTACTGGAAATACTTGGAACTGTAGCTTTTTCTATTTCGGGGGCTATGGTCGCCGTCAACAAGAAAATGGATATCCTGGGAGTTGCCATTCTTGGAATGACAACCGCAGTAGGTGGAGGAATAATACGTGATCTGATTATTGGTGTCACGCCACCTGTGGCATTCAGAGACCCACTATATGCTCTCCTTGCCATCGTAGTCTCAATCATAGTTTTTCTGCCGTTCATAAGAAAACACATAAACATTGACAGTATGCTTTTTGTCATACCGGATGCTATAGGACTCGGTACATTTGCAGTTGTTGGGGTGATATCCGGAATGCCGTTCGATAACCTGTTTCTGGAAATCTTTCTCGGAACACTGACGGGAGTTGGCGGAGGAATACTGAGGGATATCTTTGCAGCAGAGAGACCGCTGGTTTTTGTGAAGCACTTTTACGCCGGAGCGTGCATCATAGGCGCGACATGCTGTGCCTTGATTTATCCGTATAATCACGATATTGCGATGCTCTCTGGCATAACAGTAACCATCGTGCTGCGGATTCTGGCAGCGCGTTACAAATGGGATCTACCAAAGGCATGAACATGGACTACTACTCGATAAAAGGATTTGACAATACCGGTCTTGTAACCACGACATTCACTTCAATGGGGCATGGGTGCTGGCTCAGCAACAACCCTGACGGGCATGCAGGTTATCGAGAAGTGGCAGAACACTTCGGTATACGCGCCGAGGATATGGCCGCAACCTTCCAGCGCCACTCCAATATCGTGCGGGAGGTGAGTTTCAAGGATTCCGGAATGAATGTGCTTTGGCGCAATGACCCGATTGAGGTTGCTGATGGAATTATAACCAATGAGAAGAATTTTATGATAAGCTCAATGGAATCCGACTGTACGCCCGTATACATACTTGACCCTGTGAAAAAGGCAATCGGAATGGTTCACAGCGGTTGGAGAGGTACAGTGAACGGGATATCCGTCAATGCAATTAATCTGATGTCGGAGCTCTACGGCAGCTGCCCGGGAGATATAATGATAGCATTCGGACCATGCATCTGTGCCGAATGCTATGAGGTGGGGGCTGACCTTATTCCGTTTTTTGCGGAGAGTTATACGAAGGATGAGATTGAACAGCTTTTTATCCCTAAAAATGACGGGAAATACAACCTTGACGTAAAGGAAGCAATACGAATCTCCCTAAGAAAAGCGGGAGTGCGTAATGAGAACATATTTGACTGCGGTTACTGCACATATCACTCGGGCCTATTCTATTCGCACCGTTTACAGATTAAACAGGGCCTCCCCGGAACCGACAATATGTTTACGGGAATAATGCTAATATAATCGGAGCCGGGTTTCTATTCCGGCTCCGTAGTTTCGTAAAAAGATATAAAGAAGATTATATCTGTTTTTGCTGGTTATTGATCAGTGGAAGCAGATATTATACTTTTAGGCATAACGGGTTTTCACAGCTAAGTTTTTCTTGCCCGAACGTCAGGGATAGTGTATTCTGTCATTAATAAAATCAAGGGAGGAATGTAAATGACACAGCTTGAACTTATGCAGGCTCGACATAGTGTGCGCAATTTTTTGAATAAACCCATACCTGAGGATATTATTAATCTTCTCAATTCTGAAATTGATGCCTGCAACAAGGAGGGCGGTCTACGTTTCTGGCTTGTAACCGAGGAGCCGGAAGCCTTCAGGGCAAACAAGCCTCATTACGGACAGTTCAGCGGTTGCAGAAACTATTTTGTGCTGGTTGGTCCGGTAGGCGCCGATGAAACGGTAGGCTACTATGGAGAGCGCCTTGTACTCAAAGCGCAGGAACTCGGACTAAATACGTGCTGGGTGGCGATTACATATAGAAAAGGCACTGTGAAGCTTGACCTTAAATCCGGAGAAAAGCTGCATCTTGTAATAGCTCTCGGCTACGGTGTCGATCAGGGCGTTGCAGTACACTCATCCAAACCGGTGTCCGCGCTTTCCAATTGCACAGAATCTTCTCCACAGTGGTTCAAGGACGGCATGGAAGCAGTATTACTCGCTCCAACCGCTATACATCAGCAGAAGTTTTACATTGAGAACAGAGACGGAGTTGTCTATGCCCGGGCAAAGCTGGGACTCTACAGCAAGACCGATCTTGGCATTGTTAAATACCACTTTGAGCTTGGAGCCGGAAAAGAAAACTTTACCTGGGGAACAGAGTGAGCCTTTTTTGGAAGAAGAACACGCTTATATGTAAGCACCTGATAGCCGAACAAATTACGCCGGAGTCTAAGCTGACCCCGGCATAATTTTCATATTCAGACCTATTATAATGTTATGTTTGCGAGCTTTGCCATGTTTAAGCATTCTTTGGCGTACTCTTCAGCGCTCTCCGCAGTGCCGTTCCTATACTTATAAAATTCTGTAAGTCCCTCCAGCCCATATTTCTTCATGATATGAACAAGGCATATAGCATCTGTCATTATGTTGGATGAAATGGTATCGTCTTTGCTTTCTGAGAGCTGCACCATTGCCAGACGGTAGGCCTCCGCCTCGCATTCCAAACGGATTGTTTCGATATCTATTATGTTTTTAATATCCATGGCGCGCAGGATATCGTAATAAAAGTCGTAGGGCTCTCTAACTATGTCCTTGTTGTATGATACCGCGAGCTTATCCAGAAATTCCTTATCCGAGCTGATGTTCATGTAGGCATTAAATGTATCCCTGTTAAAGCTCTGTGAGCTCAGCCCGTCACCCTCCGCCAACTTTCTGACGTTCTTCCTGTAGCTCTCCACCTCTGTCACAAGGTTCGAGTACTCCTCATCTGCAATTTCGAGCAGACCCGCAAGCCTTGAGTAACGTCTTCTGAACTCTACGGGAATTTCAACATCGGTCTTATAGCCGGTGTTATGTTGCGTTGCTGCCCACATGTGCTGCAGAAGAGTTCTTACTTGGATTTCAAATTTTATCTTGTTAATTTCAGGGCGTGCGGGATCTGAATACATTGACTCCGGTATGCTGCATATCAGATGGAGAGACAGATAGCCAAAGCTGTCACCCGTCTGTATTGTGCGCTTGTCATCGCTGTTTTCCACATCAATGTCAAACAAGATGCCGAGAATGGTAGCAATTCTGTCTACATCGTGCGTATAGTATGTCACGACCCTTGCACCTACAAGGTCGGTGATATCCCAAATCGAACTGTATTTATCGCCCTTGCGCTCAAGCTTTCCGGCAAGGCTTTTCGGTTCCTTCACGCGCGCCTCGAAGATACACACAGGGATATCCTTTTGATTAAGAGCTTCCTCTATTTTCTTTACAGCAATGTCCCGGACCAGTTCATAATTTCCGAGGTTCTTTTCGAATTCTTCCAATATGCCTTTGCATTTATCGTTCATGCTGTAGTACCTTTCCTTTCTTTAAACATTATTGTATTTTAAGTTCATAATTATAATACTAACAGCCAACATAGAATTCAAGCACATTATTTGCGCAAAAAGAATCAAATTTCACACATCTCCGATAAAAAAGCCAATAATCCGTTTACGGTACGTAATGTCTGTTGTTCAGACGGACTTTTTTTATGCCGGTTCCTGTGATATAATCCTAATATAACACAGAATAGGATATAAACCTGTAAAAGGAGGTTTTACCCATGTGTGATACATTAGGTTTTGTTACGGAGAAAAAGGCGATTTTTGGAAAAAACAGCGACAGAAGCCCGAATGAACCGCAAATTATCGAGTTTATTCCCGCAGGAGAGCATTCGGAAGCTGAAATACAGGCCACGTATATTTCCGTACCGCAGGTGGCGCAAACCCATGCTGTTCTGCTCTCAAGGCCAACCTGGCTTTGGGGAGCAGAGATAGGTGTAAATGACTGCGGCGTATGCATAGGTAACGAGGCGGTATGGACTCTTGGAAAATACGGGAAAAACGGCCTGACTGGAATGGATATGCTCCGTCTGGCGCTGGAACGCTCAGAATCCGCGATTGAAGCAGTACATGTACTGACAAGTCTTCTTGAGCAGTATGGTCAGGGTGGAAACTGCGGATATGACCATGAGTTTCTCTATGATAATTCTTTCCTTGTTATGGACAGAGAGCTTCTTTATGTCCTTGAAACAAGCGGCAGGGAATGGGTATATAAGAAATACCCCCGGGCTTCAATAAGCAACAGACTCTCAATCGGGTCGGATGGAGATGAATACAGTTCCGGTAAAGCATACGACTTTGCATTGAGACATTCTGAGCGCGCATACAACATTGCTTCGGGGTCAAATGCGCGGAAAAAGCAGACCGGAAGCTGTATTTCCACAGCGGAATCCGTTGAGGATATTATGAATGCCCTCAGAAAACACAACAGCAATGCTGTCAATCCTTTCGCGACAGGTTCCGTATCAAGTACCTGTATGCATTTTGGAGGGCTGGTTGGCGACCACACAACGGCAAGCCTTGTTGTGGATATACAGGACGGGCGTACGCTTGTCTGGTCCACGGGCAGTTCGGCCCCATGTGTTTCTTTCTTTAAGCCATGGGTATTTGGCAGTGACATACCTGCGTATATTAATTGCGGAGCAAAGTACTGGTATGAACAGGAAAGCTTCCGTAGAGGTCTTGTAGGTAAAGTGATCCCGAAAGAGTATTTCATTGAGCGCAATGAGATTGAACAGAGCTGGCTGAGCACGGCCGGGGAAGATACTACAGGGCTATCTGACCGATGCGTTGAAGAGGAAAAGAGTTTCTACGACAAATGGAAAAATGTAAAACTGGATGATATGAAGACAGCCTCCGGCTTTAAAAAACGCTGGAACGCAAAGAACGAAATATTCCTGAAAGAAATGGCCCTCCAGGCATGAACATACCTCGAATAAAAGAGGCTTTAACAAGTCCCGAAAGATCGGGCGAATATTGTATCACAGGTGGAGTTCAGTTATATTAGATATATCAGATTAATAATCAATTAACAGGAGCTGAATATGAAGGAAATGATTTGTAAAACAACCACAACGAAACAAAGTGTAATATCTGTCGGAGTGCCTTCAGCTGACGGACAGCAGAGCAAAACCGAAGCAGATTTAGTCGTATACGGTACAATTTATACTGCAGATGAAGAAGGAAACTTTGCAGAAGCCTTTGCCGTTAAAGACGGGAAATATATTTATGTCGGTGATGCGAAGGGTGCGGAGGCTTTCATTGGAAAAAACACTCAAACGCTTGACGCCGGATTTATGATGCCTTCAGCTGTCGAATCCCATGCTCATTACATTCTTGGAGAAGCATTTAAGCTCGGACTGTTTATTAACTGCTGCAACGGTGACGGCAGTCCAAAGACGACTGATGAGATGGTTCAGGACATCGTGGCCTACCGCAAAGAGAAGCCCGATGCCACAGGTATATACGGTTACGGCTGGAACAAGGTGCTGGTTGCCACTTTGGGCGAAGCAGTAACACGTGAAGCAATAGATCAGTATATCGATGATATTCCCGTGTACATTTCCGGTAATGACCTGCACTGCGGCTGGTGCAACACCAAATGTCTGGAAATGGCAGGCGTTCTGAATGATGAGATCCCCGCCATCGGTGTAATACGGGATGAAAACGGCGTTGCCACAGGAAGGATTAACGATGAAGCCTGCGGTTATGTCAGGAATGCCGTATTTGGTGAAATCGGCAACTATGACCGGGCAGTGCTTAATGCCCAGGAAAACCTCCTCAGCAAAGGCTATACAATGCATCTGGATGCGTGGAGCAATTTCGACGGCACATCCGCATTGTATGACGCCGTTAAAGCTGCAGACGAAAACGGAAAGCTGAACATGGTGGTTTTCGCTTCATACACTGTCAACACTTACACCGACTGTAACAAAGAAATTAAAAAGGCCGCTTCGCTGAAGAAGGATAAGGCAAGCGCTCATTTCGATCCCAAATTCATTAAACTGTTCGTTGACGGAACTGAAGAAACAAGAACCGCATTTTTGCTGGAACCGTATTCCAACGGATCTTTCGGGACGGACAACTGGAAACCGGATGATATGAACTGTGTTGTAACGGCTGCCAATAAAGCGGGCCTGCTGGTGCACACCCATGCCTACGGTGATGCTGCTGCAAGGCAGACGGTTTATGCCTATGAGATATCCAACAGGGAAAACAATCAGTCATACCGCAACAGCATTGCGCATGCTCCGTATATTGCCGATGAAGATATTCAGAGAATTGCCAATCTTGGAATAGGTATCAGCGGGTCCGGAAACTGGGGGATCGGGCGCTCCGAAAAAGACAATGAATATATGGAGGCGCTCCTTGGCTATGACAGATACCATAATTACTACATCGTTGACAAATGGGCGGAATACGGTGTCAAAGCGGGAATGTCGACTGACAAACCGTGTGCAGACGGTTATGCCGAAGACGTATTTGATTATATCGGGGTGCTGACAACAGGAGTCGACTACCGTGAAGGCCATGCAGCGCCTGCAAAGCGCGAGAAATGGGTTTCTGTTGAGGATGCAATCAGAATGATGACCATTAACGGCGCATGGAGCCTTGATGCCGATGAGTTGCGGGGCAGTATAGAAGTCGGTAAATATGCAGATTTCATTCTTGCTGACGGAAATCCGTTTGAGACGGAGCTTAACGAGATTCATACTATAAATGTATCTGAAACGTATTTTGAAGGCCGCCGTGTATTTGCACGCAAAAATTCCGGCAACAAATGAGTTATATTCCAAAGAAGGTGTCGAGAGGTTTATAGCCACTATTAATTATTGACTTTTTCGCATAGAAATACCCGAAGCCTTGAAGGCCTCGGGTTTTCTCTATTTGAGGACTTATTTTACAGCCTCACTTTTGTTGCTTTTATAGATGCTGTTCAGACCGCGCATAATCAGATCGTTGTCTATTTTATATTCCTCTTGCAGAGCGGGATGCAGAAGCGTGCCATGCCGCCGGTTGCAACAACCGAGCACTTTTCTCCCAGTTCTTCTTCCATCCTTTCAATAAGTCCGTCCACCTGAGCTGCGTAGCCGTACATTATTCCGCTACGCATACACTGCACAGTATCCTTGGATATTGTGGAGCCTGGTTCATCCAGCGAAATCTCCGGCAGTGCGGCAGTGTTACTGGTAAGTGCCTTAAGCGCCGTTTTCATGCCAGGAAGAATCATACCACCCCGGAACACCCCGTTCCCGTCCAGTAACATATACGTTGTTGCCGTACCCATATTAACCATGATGCAGGGCAACTTGTATGTATTTACCGCACCTTCGGCAGCCGCCAGAATGTCCGCACCTACCGGCCCGTCCGATATGCAGGAAAAGGAGTATTTACAGCTACTGTCCACAATCACGGGTCTGCATTTCAGCACTTTGTTGACAGCTGCCGAAACCACAGCGGTAAGCGACGGCACAACCGATGAAATTATGCTACCTTCAACGTCCGATACTTTCTTGCCGTGCAGATTAAGAACGAACATAATATCCGTAGCATATTCCAGGCTTGTTTTGTCGGGGCTTGTGTGAACCCTCTCTTCAATGACATTCTCTCCGTCAACCAATCCGATTTTTATGTTGGAGTTCCCCATATCAATTGCAAGTATCATGTTGTGTCTCCTTGATGTTTTTTATAAGATAATTTATAGAATAATATGTATTGTCACCGCTTTATAAAATGACATGACTTTCACGCATTATTGCGATATAATAAAATAACAGTTTATGATATCATTTTACACCATTTTAATAGAAAAGGCAAAAGTGGAAGGAAAGTAATATGCTTAAATTCAGAAAAGCAACGGCGAATGATATTGCCGGTATAAGTAAGATATATGAAAAAATACATACTGAAGAGGAAAAGGGTAACCTGATAACAGGTTGGATACGGAATGTTTATCCCACAGAAGCGACAGCGGAAGCTGCTGTTAACAGGGGCGATATGTATATAGCTGAGGATGAAGGGTGCATATTGGCTGCAGCCGTTGTCAACGGACAGCAGGTAGATGTATATGCAGACGGTGCCTGGGAGTATCCTGCGTCTGACAATGAGGTTATGGTCCTCCATACATTGGTTGTTGATCCTGATAAAGCTGGAAAGGGTATAGGACCGGCATTTGTGGACTTCTATGAGCAGTGTGCCGGTGAAAACGGGTGCAATTACCTGCGGATGGATACAAATGCAAGAAATGATAGGGCAAGAAATATGTATAAGAAGCTCGGGTACAAGGAGATTGGCATAGTTCCAACGGTATTCAACGGTATACCCAACGTGATGCTGGTTCTGCTTGAGAAGAAGCTGGAAAACAAGACCTGAGTACAGGCAATCTATGTTTTATATTGTGACTTTTCGCTTTTGGTACATAAGCCTATAGCAAGCATGAACGAATATTTCCGTGAAATTCCGTAGTGGAACATGGTTCTTAACTATGATTTCGGAATTGATGAAGGGGAAAACGATAGCCCGATAACAAGCAGGAAACGTTAAAACATAAACCCACCATAACCCCCAACGTTCTCGTTGACAGAGAAATGTTAAGTGTGATATCATTTGGATGGTGGCTAGGCCACGGGAGGGGTGTGCAAAATGTTCCATAAGTGCGATAAAAACGGCATACTCAGAATTTTCAATAATAAGTAACTTTTCCGGATGCAGTGGATTTTCTGCGTCCGGTTTTTTATAAAAAGAGGAGGTAAATCAATCAAATGGAAAAGCAATATGACATTATCGTCATAGGCGCCGGAAACGGAGGACTTTCTGCTGCCGCTGCTGCTTCGGTCCGCGGGTTCAAGACACTGCTTATAGAGCAGCACAATCTGCCCGGCGGTTTTGCAACAAGCTTCAAGCGCGGCCGCTTTGAGTTCGAACCGGCACTGCATGAACTTTGCGATGTGGGTGAACCCGACAACAGACAGGAGGTCGGGGCACTCATAGATTTCTACGGTGCGAATGTCGACTGGATTGCCTTGCCCGAGGCATACCGTATAATCATCACTGGAGAGAACGAAGAGAAAATCGACGCAGTCATGCCATTCGGCAGAGAGGCATACATCAATAAGATGGAGGAGTACGTTCCCGGCAGCCGTGAATCAATGGAGAAGTTCTTCCATCTTGCCGACTGTACGATGGCCGCGAATAAAACTGTTGCAGAAGCAGGCGGAAAGGCCGACACAAAGGTTATGATGAAGCAGCATCCTGAGTTCCTGAAGTGTGCCGGATATCCTGCTTCCGTGGTGCTCCGTAAGCTGGGAATGCCCTTAAAGGCACAGCAGATTCTGACAGCTTACTGGTGCTACATGGGTGTAAATACCGAGGACCTGGATTTCGGTTTCTTTGCTGCACTTATCTACAAGTACATTGAGAATCCGGCGTACATTCCCCGCAAGCGCTCACACGAGCTCTCAGTTGCCATGGACAAGACTATCCGGGAGCACGGCGGAGAGATACTCTACAACACCAAGGTAACAAAAATCTTCATGGAGGACAATCTGCCTCAGGGTGTTGAAACAACCCACGGCACCTTCTATGCGAAGCATCTTATCCCGGCAATTTCCCCCAACGCTGTATTTGGTGATATGATGGATGGCGGAAAGGGACTTCCCGAGGCGCATATCCGAGCCATCAACGCAAGAAAAATCGGTGCTAGAGGCTTCTGCTGCTACCTCGGTCTAAACAAGAGCCCCGATGAGCTGGGCGTAAATGAATACAGCTATTTCATTTATGAAACCGCTGACAGCGTCAAGGAGCAGGAACTCTCAGGCACATTCCGCGAACATCCAATGCAGGCCACAATATGCCTCAACAGAGGTAATCCCGGTTGCTCTCCTGAAGGCACCACAATTATGAGCTTTACAACATTCTTCACCAAGGATATCTGGTCTGATATCACCGAGGAAGAATACGTGGCAAAGAAGCGTGAGGTTGCTATGAAAATGATCCGTGACTTTGAAAAGGCAACTGGCACGTCCATAATCCCGTACATCGAGGAGATTGAGATTGCAACACCGGAGACGCTTGCGCGCTATGCTATGGTTCCTCAGGGCACGATGTATGCTTACTCATGCGGTGGCGGCGACAGTCTGTCTTCTCGAATTCAAATGGTTGATGAGGACCAGCGTGTGAAGAACATCCGCTTTGCAGGTGGCTACGGGCCTAGACTTTACGGCTACAGCTCCACATACATGTCAGGCGAAATGGCAGTTAAATGGACAATGGCCGATATGAAGGAGGACGGTTATGAAAGACTTTAATTTTCATATAAAGCCCATAGGACTTTTTGATATGCTCTACTTCAAAAATGCAGTTCCCAGAAGAAGAGCAATTCTTGAAAACGGCTCCCTTGAACCGCTCACCGCACGCTATGGTGTAAATAAGCTGGCAGAGTCTCTGCATCCGAAACTGCAGCAGGTAGAGGTCTCAGAGATTATAGACCGCAAAGATGCGAAGACTTTCGTGCTTAAGGCGGACAAGCTTGCCTACTTCAGAGCAGGCCAGTATATCTCGGTGAAGCTCAATGTGGGCAATGCAGTTACCGCAAGACCCTACAGCCTCGCGGCATCTCCAAAGGATGCTCTTGCAGGCAGATACGAGATTACGGTAAAGAAAGCTCCCGACGGATTTGTATCCGACTACATTCTGAACAACTGGCAGGTCGGAACAAAGGTTACGGTATCAGGTCCCGAAGGCCCCTTCTCCTACGAGGAGATGCGTGACGAGAAACAGGTGGTTGGTCTTGCAGGCGGAAGCGGAATCACGCCCTTCATGTCCATGATGCGAGCTATCCGTGACGGTATTGAGGACTTCGACCTGACTCTGCTCTACGGCAGCAAGACCCGGGAGGATATACTGTACAAAGACGAGATAGAAGCTATCTGCAAGGACACCGACAAAGTCAAGGTGGTATATATCCTCAGCGATGAAAAGGCAGATGGCTTTGAGAATGGCTTCATAGGTGCGGATCTGATTAAGAAATACGCGCCCGAAAAGTATTCGCTCTATATCTGTGGACCGAGAGCGATGCACGACTTCCTTAACAAGGATGTACTTCCCGTGCTGAGCCTTGACCTGAAGCATGTCCGCCGTGAGTTTGTCCCTGCACCTTCTGATCCAAGCTATTTTACAGCGTTTACCGGCGACAAGAACGCAGTGTACTCGCTCAAGGTAGTTTTCTGGGATAAAGAGGAGACAATACCCGTCCGTGCAGACGAGCCCATCCTTACAGCTATCGAGAGAGCGGGAATCTCCGCTCCTTCAAGATGCCGTAGCGGAGAATGCGGCTGGTGCCGTTCAAGACTGGTAAGCGGACAGGTCTTCATTCCCGAAGAGTTGGACGGACGCAGAATGGCGGATGTGGATGCAGGATATATCCATCCCTGCAGCAGTTGGGCGTTGTCCGACCTATGCTTGGAAATCTTCCCCGAATAAGATAAATAACAATATATATAGGAGGAAAGTTCATGGCAAACAGACCTAATATTCTTGCGCTGGCTACCAAGATCAGTCTTGAGAGCCTAACCTATACCGGAATTACATATAGCGACAGTGAATACCGCATACTTGACCCCATCGTCGATGACGATATGTGCGATGTAATGATGCACATGCGTCTGGAGGCAAACCGTACTCTTGAGGACATTGCAAGACGCTGCAAAAAGGATGAAGCCTTCGTTATGGAGCAGCTAAACAAGCTCATGGTTGCGGGAATCTGCCGTCAGCGTGAGGTTGACGGAAAGACCTGCTATTACTACCCAATCTGGGTGCCGGGTATCATGGAAGGTGTCCTTTCCAACAAAGAACAGTGCGAAAAGTATCCGGACCTGGGCAAATGCTTTGAGGAGTATGCCCGTGTAAGACTGGCAATGCTGGTACCGGCACTTAATGCAGGTGAACGAGGAATGGCATTCGTGAGAGTAATGCCTGTCATGAGCGCAATTGAGAATAACTCCAAGACAGCCTCATATGATGAGATTACCACTCTTGTAGAAAAAGCATTTGCTATCTCCGTCGGCCCCTGCTCATGCCGCCGTTCCCGTCGCCTGATCGGTGAAGGATGCGGCCACCTTGAAGAGGACATGTGCATGTATCTCAACGATAATGCAATCAACATGTCTAAAACGGGTTCACACCGTCTAATCACCAAGGAGGAAGCATACGAGGTTCTCAAACGCGCGGAGGATAACGGCCTGGTTCACGAGATTAACCAGACTCCCGGCTTTGAGGATGCCACAGCAATTTGTAACTGCTGCGGTTGCTCATGTTATGCTCTCCGTATTGCGAACATGTTCAACTCCGCAAATGCAATCTGCTCGAACTTCATAGCCCGCGTGGACAAAGATAAGTGCGTTGCCTGCGGTCTGTGTGTTGAAAACTGCCAGACCAACGCGCTCAAGCTTGGTCAGAAGCACAGCATTGTTGATGCGAAGGTTTCGGAGCCCTACCACTCTGACAGAGAGGTGCCATGGGACAAGAAAAGCTACAACATGGAATACCGCACTAACCGCACCGACGTTATGGAGAGCGGAACCTCTCCCTGTAAGGCGGCATGTCCCGCACATGTACCCGTACAGGGATATCTCAAGCTGGCAGGTGAAGGACGCTACACAGAGGCACTTGAACTGATAAAGCACGAGAACCCATTCCCTGCAGTTTGCGGACGTATCTGCAATAAACCTTGTGAGGCTGCTTGTGCGCGTGCAAGTGTTGACGAAGCCGTAGCAATTGACGATGTAAAGAAGTTTATTGCAGAAAAGGATCTTGACTCAAAGACGCGCTATATTCCAAAGTTGCTTAATCAGATAGGCAAGCCCTATCCCGAAAAGATTGCTGTTATCGGTGCAGGCCCCGCAGGTCTTTCCTGCGCGTATTATCTGGCGGTCAAGGGCTATCCGGTAACCGTGTTCGAGAAGGAGAAGGAACTGGGAGGTATGCTTACCCTTGGTATTCCGTCCTTCCGTCTGGACAAGAAGGTAGTAAAGGCTGAAATTGATATCCTCAAGAAGCTGGGGGTCAAGTTCAAGACCGGTGTTGAAATCGGCAAGGACAAGACGCTTGATCAGCTCCGCAAAGATGGCTTCAAGGCATTCTTCCTTGGTATAGGAGCTTCAGAAGGCACAAAGGCGGGTTGCCCGGGTGATGATTTGGAAGGCGTATTCACCGGTCTCGACTTCCTAAGGGCGGTCAATATGGGCGAGAAGCCCAAAATCGGCAAGAATGCTGTAGTTATTGGAGGCGGAAATGTTGCTATCGATGTAGCCCGCGCAGCGGTCCGACTCGGAGCAAAGACCACTATTGTATACAGACGTGACAAGGACGCAATGCCGGCGGCTGAAGATGAAGTTGCAGAAGCGATTGAGGAAGGTGTAAAATTCAAGTTCCTCTCTGCCCCCGTGGAAATCACAGGCGAAGGCAAGGCTGCAGAGCTCAAGATTGAGCGCATGGAGCTCAAGGATGGCAAGCCTGTGGGTACAGGTGAGTTCGAGACTCTGCCTGTCTCCGCAGTTATATCCGCAATCGGCCAGAAGATTGATCTCAACGGCTTTGAGGATATAAAAACAACGGATAAAGGAACTGTTATTGCCGACAGATTCTGCCGCACAAGTGCTCCCGATGTGTTTGCGGGCGGCGATGTTGTAACAGGGCCCAAGTTTGCCATTGACGCGATTGCGGCCGGTAAGGAAGCGGCAGTCTCAATCCACCGCTATGTACACGAAGGCCAGACAATGGACTTCGGCCGTGACAACAGAGACTACAAGCCTTTCGATTCCGCAACGATGGCAATTTCCGTTGTGGGCTTCGATACAGCACCCCGTCAGAAGATTGCGGGTGCCAGCGGCAAGGAAGCAAAGAAGACCATGGCAGACCTCCGCGGGAATCTCACCGAAGAACAGATTAAGAAGGAAGCGGCACGCTGCCTCGGTTGCGGTTGTGTTGTCGTGGATGAAGATGCCTGTATAGGCTGTGGCGTCTGCACAACCAAGTGCAAGTTCGACGCAATCTATCTTGAGAAAACCCACGACAATGTGGGACAGGAATATCTCCAGACTCTGCTCTCCGCGGCCTCCAGTGCTCCTGCTGCAGCAGGCAGACTGCTCCACAAAAAGCTGCTTAGAAAATAAGATAAGAAACGAAGAACATTCTCAGCCTCTCCGGGACGGACCGGAGAGGCTGTTTTTCATTGTATCCCAACCTTGACGATTTTGTTCCTCTTGGTATAATGTTACTGAACTTTATTGGCTAATATTCATCAGGCAATTTATTAAGGAAACATATCATGGAAATACTTGTTATTAACGGAAGCCCGAAGGGCAAATACAGCACAACGCTACAGACAGGCAAATATCTGGAGATACTTCACCCAGAGCACAGCTTTAGCTATCTGGACGCAGGAGCAAAGATTAAACAGTATGAAAAAGACTTCTCTGCGGCGAAGGCGGCCATTGAAAAGGCAGAGCTGATTATTTTTTCTTATCCTGTTTACACGTTTCTGGTTCCGAGCCAGCTCCACCGCTTCATAGAACTGATGAAAGCCTCCGGCATAGATTTTTCAGGGAAATATGTGTCTCAGATATCCACCTCCATGCATTTCTACGATATCACGGCGCATGAGTTCATACGTGAAAACTCGCTGGACATGGGGCTCAGGTACATTGAAGGCCTCTCTGCGGAAATGGATGATTTGACGAAGGAAAAGGGCCAGCTTGAGGCACGCAGCTTCTTTGATCATCTTATATGGAGCATTGATAATGCATTGTATGAAAGCGGCAGGTCTGCTAGTCCCGAGGCAAAGCATATGCCGGTTTCCGTTTCGGAAAGTAGCGCAGAGAAAACCGGAGATATAGTGATTGTTGCGGATCTGGTGGAAGATGATACCCAGCTCTCGGATATGATAAGGCGATTCTCATCCGTCTGCACCAGGAATACAAGACTTGTTAATATACATGAATTCAAATTCAAGGGCGGATGCCTTAACTGCTTTAACTGTTCAAAGGACGGTGTCTGCATTTATAATGACGGCTTTCAGGAGCTCCTTCGTGACACCATACAGAGCGCTGAAGCAATAGTTCTCGCCTTCAGTATAAAGGACCATTCAATGGGTTCCGTGTTCAAGACCTATGATGACAGGCAGTTCTGTAATGGTCATCGGACAGTTACTATGGGAAAAGCTTTCGGTTATATCATAAGCGGCGATATCAGCCGGGAGGAAAACCTGAGAACCGTTATAAAGGCACGTGCCGAGGTGGGAGGGAATTACCTGGCCGGTATAGCTTCCGATGAATTTGAGCCCGACAGAGAGATTGACAAGCTTGCCTTAAATATTGCATATGCAGTAGACAAAGGATATACCCGGCCTGCAAATTTCTACGGGGTGGGCGGCATGAAGATTTTCCGCGACCTCATCTGGCTGATGCAGGGCGTGATGCGCGCGGACCATAAGTTCTATAAAGCCCACGGCCAGTACGATTTCCCCCAGAAGAAAACCGGCACCATGCTGTCTATGTACGCGGCAGGCTATATGATGAACAACAAAAAGCTCAAGGCAAAGCTCGGCACAAAGCTGAACGACGGAATGCTCTCGTCTTACACCAAGGTTCTCGAAAACGCAGTAAAGACACGATGAGGATTCAGCTAGAAACGTTTTCCGCGAACAGTCTTTCGTAAAGTATTAAAGATTGTTTTATTGGCATTTAGTCTTCCAGCCACTCGCTATTCTGTTGTCGATTTCATCTAATGTTTTAATACCAGAAAGGGAATCATATTCTTCAACACAGCAGGCCCCTTCTGCAGCGCCATATTTTACACATTCCTTGATGGGTCTACCCATCATGATGGTAGCCAAAAACGCACCTATGCAAGCATCACCAGCTCCCGCAGCGGACTTCACTTCACATGGAACATAGCAAGGTTGAATAATCTCATTCTTTCCATCGCGATAGTATAAACCAGCGTCGCCACATTTAATAAGAACATGTTTACTCCCCATTTCAAGAGCATGTTCGGCTAGAGTTTTAGCATCAGTTTCTAGATTAATATTACTCGTTATTTCTCCTTTAGAATGTGACAGAGTATCATATTTTGTTCTGTCTATCATGAAACATAGTTCTTCAAAACTTGGAACGAAATAATCAACATACGGAAGAACCCTTTCCAAAATTACAAACCAATCGGTTTTACCAGCCTCCGATTCGGGCAGAATCGTTGAGAAATCCAAACTGGTGATAATGTTTTTCTCCTTTACACGTTTGAATAAAGATACTAGTTCCTTTCCATTATTTAAGAACATGGATTGCATTAAACAAGGATAACCGAAATGGAAATAGTCTACATCTTCAAGCATGTCATCAGAAATGTCTGATGACACAAACGTTCTGTTCACCCCGGAATCATGTAGAAATATTCTATCCGTTCCTGGAATAGCTATTGCAAATGAATATGATGTTATACCATTTAAGTCCGTTTTTAGTCCATGGACATCATATGTTGAAAACAAGTCCAATAATGCGTGGCCGAAAGCATCATTACCAATTTTTCCGAAAACAGCTACATCGGCTCCAAGTTTTTTCAATGTAAGCCCGGTGTTGCTTACACAACCCCCACCGCAAAACTTTGTGGAATCAACCATAACAAGTTGGCCCGGTATAAAAAGGTCGGAAGGCCTTGTACCAAAAAACTTCTCATTAAAAACGGGAGTAATATCCAAACACACTTGTCCGGCTACGAGTATTTTTTTCATGTGGGTTCCTCATTTCTTTGATTTTTCAGTGGCATGATTGCAAATAGAGATATAGTGAGTTATAACTTGACAAACAAATAAACATAATATATGTTTTACGAACAAAACCATGTTGGAGGATATTATGCAGGAAAACTCAAACAGCCCAAGAGAACGGATTCGTAAAGCAGCTAAGGAGCTTTTACTTGAGAATAATGATATTGAGAGCATCACCGTGAGGCAGATAGCATACCGTGCCAATGTTGGAGTCGGTCTTGTAAACTATCATTTTTCTAGTAAAGATGCTCTTTTGGCTGAAGTTGTATCAGAGAAGATGAATGAAATGATACAGCACAATTTTGATGAAACCAATGATTTATCTCCAAAGGAAAAACTGCAGGCGATACTGATTCAGCTGTTTGACCTTGGTGCAGAATATTTGCCGCTTCTCCAGTTCCTAATCCGGCAAGGAGTTGACGAAGGAAATTTGGATACTGCGTTGGAACTCATCCCATTTTTGAGGGAGGCATTTGGTCCAGATGCCGACGAGATGAAATTGCGCGTACTTGCACTCCAAGTACTGTATCCCCTGCAACTGACCTGTATTTCTCCGGAAAAGTTCAAATTATATAGTGGAATTGATGTTACTAAAGCAGAAGAACGAAAAAAATACGTTATTCAGCTGATAGATAATATTTTATAACAGATATGCCGTGTTATTCGATTGACACGGCATAAAACTTGTGGTATGTTGAACATGTTCAAATCTAATTCAATTATAACGGAGGATCCTATGAAAGTCAACCTGTCAAATAATTGGAGCGTTATCCAAGATGTTCAAAATATGGGTGAAACCTTCCAAATATGGAATCCCATGTTCAATCCAACCGATACTTTTTTTAGCTGTATATCAGACTGGCAGCCCATTGACAGACTCTCCCATCTACAGAATCTGTTTGCAGCTTCACCGTATTCAGGACGGGAATTAAGGCACTTTAATGCAAGTCCGTGGTGGTACAAGACAACATTTGAGCTTAGTAAGGAAGATTCTGCAAAAAATGCTGTTCTTCGTTTTGAAGCAATTGACTACTTTTCAAAGATTTATCTGAACGGTGAACTGCTTGGAGAACACGAAGGTTACTTCACACCAGCGGAATTTGAAACAGAGGGGAAGCTCGTTGCAGGAACAAATACAATAGTAGTTAAGGTTTGGTCACCTTTTGACGACGAGTTAATATCAATTAAACAAGGCGAAATGGAAGTAGCACCTTTGTTCAGATTCTTGTCGAGCAAAAAGGATATGATAAAAGGTACTTATGATCATGCTGATGGATTTTTCCAGAGAGATGTCAATCCGATTGGAATATATGGCGAGGTATCTCTTGAGTTTTATGAGCTCGTTCATTTTGATGGTGAGATGAACATTGAAAGCTATGACAATGGCAGTTCTGTTTCTGTAACATTCAGCGTACCGGTATATTCTTGCTCTGTTGGAAATGTGTCTTATTCGTTCGCAATCCAGCATCCTATAACCGGAGAGACTGTTTATTCATCAACAGGCAATCTAATGTGCGAAACTGGGCATAACGAAATTATTGAAACAGTAAAGATGGATAATCCATTATTTTGGACAATTTGGGACAGAGGCACTCCCAATCTTTACACAATTAATTTTTCTGTTGGCAATGAAAAATCAATAACAAAGAAATTCGGTATTCGAACAATTGAGGTGCTTCGTGATGAAAACACCACGGCATTTGTTCTCAATGGTAAACAGGTGTTTTTGCGTGGAACCAGCTACTATCCTGATGTTTATCTTTCAAGAATGACAAAAGAACGATACTTGAGCGATCTGCACAGAATAAAGGAAATGGGGTTCAATTCGGTAAGAGTCCATGTACATGTTGCTCGTCCTGTTTTTTATGAGTTATGTGATGAAATAGGACTTGCTGTTATTCAGGATTCGGACATTTCATGGTTTCACAACACAACCGAACAGTTCACGAAGCGTGCGCTTGAAGTATTCTCGGCCATGGTAAAAATGCTTCGGTATCATCCTTCAATAATATGTTGGGTTGCCATGAACGAGCCTGATATGTGGATAATTGCCGAGCGACGAGGCTGGATTAAACTTGACGAACACCCAATATCAATGATGAAAGACAGACCCGGTCCACAGTTAATTGAATATCTAAAGAAAAATGACCCTCTGCGTCCATTTATAAAAGGATCGCAGTTCGAGGATGACTCTGAAAGCGGTGATACTCATGACTATACAGGGTCAATTTCTGATGGAAATTCACATTACTACGACAATTACGGAAAGAAATATAAGCTTTTAACCGAATTTGGAATGGATATGCCTGCTGTGGAAGAGTCTTTAAGGAGCATGCCCAAGTACCACGAACGCATCAAAAAGATATACGAAGACAAAGACGCATACATCGATTTAGTTGAATACAGAACCCTATACCTGAAATACATGACAGAATACTGCCGGATACAAAAAGGTAATCCATGTTCCGGCTATTTCCAGTTTCTGTTTTCAGACGTCTCTCCGCAAAGCCAGTATGGCCTTCAGGATTGGTGGGGGTTACTGAAAGAGGGGGCTCAGTATTGCTATGAAAGCAATCAGCCTGTTGGTATATTTCTTGAACACTCAGCCGAAGGTTTGAAAGGGGTTTGGGCTGTAAATGACACGCCAACCTATATCGAATCATGTACTGTGATTTGGAGTATTGTTTCCAAAAATGACTGTGTCAGTAAAAGGATTACCGTAGATTTGATGCCAGATAATGCTGTCAGTGTTTGTGAGATCTCATTTACCCCAGAAGAGAATAAGAACTATGATATTTTCCTGTCGGTTTTTGACTCGTCCGGAAAGCAGATTGCACACAACAAATACATTAATGTTTTCAAAAAGACCAAGCATCCCGACGGCCATCCAATGCGCATTGACCACGAGTTAGGCATGAGACTCTTTTGGGCATGAAGAGGTAACAATATGATAAAGCTTTCAAATCGGGAAATATGGGGATATGCCTGCGGCAATTTATCTCAAAACATGATTTATCTGATGGTATCAATATATTTACTCTATTTTTATACTGACATCTTGAGGATTCCCGCTGCTGTGGCAAGCGTTTTGTTCCTTGTTATGAGAATATTTGATGCATTAAATGACCCATTAATGGGATATCTGGCAGACCATACCAACACACGATGGGGTAAATTTAGGCCATACATATTGTTCGGTTCTATTCCTTTAATAATTATTACGGTTCTTCTTTTTACAGTTCCACCATTTGGTGAAACAGGTAAGATTGTTTGGGCTTATGTGACGTATCTGCTTTACGGAATTATTTTTACAGTCGTTCTTATTCCATACTTTGCATTACCGGCATCTATGACTCAAAATCCAGATGAACGCTCCAGAATCTCCTCCGCCAATGTCATTCTGTCAACCATTTCTGCTCTGATAGTATCGGCCGCAGTCACTCCTCTTGTCAGTTTATTTGACTCGGAGCAAATAGGTTTTCCCATTGTAACCTTTGGTTTTGGCATTATGGCAATAATCGGGTTTTATATTTGTTTTAGGAGTTCAAAAGAGAGAGTAACTCAGAAAATAGATGGGACTCTTCGGTTTCGTGATGTATTTCCACTCATTGCAAAGAACGGTCCGTTAATAATTGTGTCTTTGGGATATATATTTTATAGCATTATGTACACTATTCGAATGGCTGCAGTCGCATACTACACGAAGTATTATATGAACAATGAAGACTTAACCACAGTGCTTCTTGTTCTTGCGGTGTTAGGTTCTCTGGTGGGGACTGTTTTTGCAGTACCGCTTCAGAAAAAATATGGAAAAAGAAATGCCTATATCATTGGTGCGGCGATAGGGGCAATCTCGTGCTTTGGTATGTATTTCGTCAGCGGGGAAAATACAATTGCAGTTTTCATTCTTGCAGTTATAAGTCAAATGGGTATGGCCTTTCCGCTGGTAATAACATGGTCTATGGCCCCCGATACAGTTGACTACAGCGAATGGAAAACAGGTATTCGTGCGGAAGGCACAATGTTTGGGTCATTCAGTTTCGTGCAAAAACTTGCCAGTGCTATTGCAGGCTCACTGTCTGCAGCAATATTAGCGGCAACCGGTTACGTTCCTAACGGAGTTCAAACATCCCAAGCTTTAAATGGGATTTCGAGTATGATGTCCACAATACCTGCAATTTGCTGCGTTCTATGCATTATCTGCATATACTTTTACCGTTTGGATTCCGTAAAAATGGAAAAGATTCTTACAGATCTATCCAATAGGAAGAGTACATCTGGGTCAAATTAATAAACAATAGAGATTTTTTAAAGCAGGAAACATATATGATAAAGGAAACAATAGAAAAACAGTCACTTGATGAACTCCTGAGTAGAGAAAAGTTCATATGTGAATGCGGCAGAACACATACATCCGGAAAAATCAAGGTAATCATAGAAAACGATGCAATAAGTGAACTACCGAATGTTCTGAACGACAAAACCTGCAAAAAACCGTTCATTATTTCTGGGAAAAATACATTTAATGCGGTTGGAAATAAGATTATTAATGTGCTTGAGAAGGCCCAAATAGCGTATTCGGCTTTTGTTTATGAAAAATCTCCAGTTACACCGACAGAGGAGACTTTAGGAAGAGCTTTAATGCATTATGATTTCAGCTGCGACAGCATAATTGCAGTCGGTTCAGGGGTTATTAACGATACTGCTAAATTCCTAGCTAAGGCGACAAACAATGAATTAATCCTAGTTGCAACAGCAGCATCAATGGATGGATTCTTATCTGCGACATCATCAATGGACAGAGATGCTTTGAAGGTATCTATACCCACGGATTTTGCGCATACTATTATTGGAGATCTTGATGTGTTATCTGAGTGCCCGAGCTGTTTACTGCAAGCAGGAATTGGAGACATGATTGCAAAGTATGTCAGTCTTGTTGAATGGAGAGTATCCCATCTTATAACTGGAGAATATTATTGTCCGATAATTGATACCATGGTTGAGACAGCCAGAGACAAAGTCGTAAAAGCTGCGGAAGAGTTGAACTTAAAAGATAAAAATGCGGTAAAGCAGATAATGGAAGGTCTGATAATAGCGGGCCTTGCAATGAACTATGCCGGCGTATCAAGACCGGCATCTGGAATGGAGCACTATTTTTCGCATATTTGGGATATGAGATCTTTAGCATTTCCCGATGCGAAACATGATCTGCACGGAATCCAGTGCGGTATGGGAACATTGATATCCCTTAAAGTTTGGGAATATATCCGTACTATTAAGCCCGACCGTGAAAAGGCAATCAGTTATGCAGAAAGCTTTGATAGGGACAAGTGGTTTGATGTGCTAAGAGAGTTTATCGGGCCGGGTGCAGAACAAATGATTACTGGGGAGCTAAATGAGAACAAATATGATGTTGATAAGCATAAGCATCGGTTGAATACAATAATCGGGAATTGGGACGAAATCGTTAAGATTGCTTCTACGTTGCCAAAATACGAGGATGTGTTAGCGTTGCTGGAAAGAATTGGGGCTCCTATCTCGCCTGAGGAAATCGGGTACGATGGTGAACAGTTAATTCTTTGTTTTAAAGTGACCAAGGATATCCGTGACAAATATATTGGAACGAGACTTCTGTGGGATTTAGGAGAACTTGACGAAGCAGCAAATTATATTTTCAGATGTTAGAGGTAAACAGATATGCAAAATAAAGCTGTTAGATTTCATGGGACAAATGATATACGTATAGATACATATAATCTCCCCGCGTTGGGAGAAGGAGAAGTTCTGCTCAAAGTATGTTTGGACAGCTGCTGTGTATCTTCATATAAAGCAGCCATTCAAGGTACGAGACACAAAAGAATACCTGACAATGTAGCAGAACATCCTACAATTGTAGGTCATGAGTTTTGCGGGGAAATAGTAGGTGTTGGGAAAGGCTGTGATGATAGATACAGAATCGGCCAGAAAGCTGCGCTTCAGACAACTCTCCCTAATACCTTTATGGCACCAGGATATTCCTATGAATTTTGTGGCGGGGAAACTCAGTATGCAATAATCCCCAAGAAATTCACAGATGCTGATAATCTGATTCCATACAACGGAGAAGGATTCTTCCCCGGCGCACTTGCTGAACCTTATTCCTGTGTTGCAGGGGCAATTCATTCAAATTATCATAATGTACCTGGAAAATATTGTCATAAAATGGGAATAAGAGAGAACGGCAGTACGATATTGATGGCAGCGACAGGCCCTTTGGGACTAGCGGCAATAGATTATATAATACACAGTGATATCAGGCCTGAAGTACTTGTGGTAACAGGGAGAAGCGTTCCGTCCCTCAAGAGGGCAGAAAAACTGTTTTCTGTTGAAGATGCTAGAAAAAACGGCATCACTTTGTGCTACTATAATGTATCAGAATCGGATTGCAATTATGATGACTTAATGGAATTATCTCAAGGGACAGGATACGATGATGTTTTTGTAATGATTCCGGATAAGGATCAGATTGGGCTCGGAGACAGATTGCTGGCTTTTGACGGATGTTTGAATGTGTTCTCAGGACCTGCTGAAACTGGCTACAGTGTACCCATCAATGTTTACGATGTTCATTATTCCTATCATCATGTTTGCGGTATATCAGGAGGAAACTCAGAAGATATGGCGGAAGTGTTAAAAATGATGGATGATGGAAAGCTTAATCCTGCAGCGTTGGTTTCCCATATCGGGGGACTTGATGCAGCCCCGGATACAACACTAAATATGCCTGAAATAAAAGGTGGAAAAAAACTAATATATACAAATATCGCAATGCCATTGGTTGCAATTTCGGATTTTGAAAAACTAGGGGAACAGGATTCCCTCTTCAAGAAGTTGCACGAGATATGTTCAAAGAATGATGGATTGTGGAATGTTGAAGCTGAAAGTTTCCTGCTATCGAAAGCAAAGAGAATCTAATATGGATTAAAGAAACTGCTATTTCTAACAGAAACAAATTATCGCGGAGGCAAAGTAGTCCATTACGCAGATCCTGATGAAATATGGTATAAGTATGTTAAAGCCAGTCGCAGAGTAAATTCCGCGATTGGCTTTTATGAGTTTCAGAAGGATTGCATTTTTTGTGAAAGCCTATATAATTAACAGAGAATTTCAACGTACAGGACTGTTTTATGAACGAGAAAGAAATTAGGGAGCGGCTTTACAAAATCTATCCGGCTTTTGGGAGCCTGCTGGATGCCGCGGCATTCATCCCCTCCCAGACGGTGTTTCCCTGCGGAACGGATGGAAAGAACATCTTTTACAATGAAAATCTTCTCAGTTCCTTCACGGAAAGGCAGCAGCTGTTTTTCTTTGCCCGGGAGCTGATTCATATCGCGCTGGAGCACCCTAGCCGGGGCAGGGACAAGGACCCGCGGCTATGGAACAGTGCTTCAAATGCTGTTGCCTCTTCTCTGCTTGCCCGGGACGGCTTCGAGATTCCAAGCGGGATTCCAATGATGCCCGAGGCGGAAAACTCGGATGCCGAGACCCTCTACCAACAGATTCTTAGAGGTGAAGGCGGGATTATGGAACTTGAGGAGCAGACTGAAGATGCTCTTCCGCCCCAGCCTGTACAGCTCGGAAACGGGCCCGGGGAGGGAAAGGAAGCTCCGCAAAAGCAGAGCTATATCCCTCCACCCGTTGTAACACATTCATACTCCTTCCGTGTTCCCCGGCCGGGGGAGACCACATCAGGGCGGGAAAAATCCATACGGGATATCGGCGTGGCGGAGAAGCTTCAGGGTCTAACCGACCTGCTGGAGGCCTCAGTGAATCGGGATTACGACTGGTTCCCTGGCGATACGGTGCGCGACGGACTCGTGCGGGATGTATTCCGCGGCTATCCGGTGCCCCAGGCGGAGATAGTCATCGACACCAGCATGTCGGTGAACGAGGATTTGCTGAAGGCCTTTCTGCGTTATGTCAAGGCGTTGCTAAACGGGGCAATGATTCGCGTGGGCTGCTTTGATACCCGCTTCTACGGTTTTCATGACATTGAAACCGAGCAGGACATAGACAGAATGAGTTTTCAGGGCTTTGGCGGCACAAATTTCACAGCTGCCGTGGAGGCCTTCACCGGAGATGCCGAAAACCGGATTATCTTTACGGACGGTTATGCCGAAATGCCGGAGCAGCGCTGTGACGCAATCTGGGTTGTTTACGGTTCATCCGAGATTAAGCCCAAGGGCGGGCGCGTGCTCTATATCAACGATATTGTAAAAAACACCACAGGAGGCTTTGTAAATGAAGTTATTCCTACCTGAAGAAGCGATAATAACCGGAAAGGGAAAGCTGCCTCTGCCCGAGGGGGCCGGTTTAAGAGGAAAGGCCTCGGATTTTGCGTTGGTTACCGCTGTGGACGAGGGTTTCCTCACCGACGAGCTCTATATGAACTACTATCTGGACACGGGACGCTGTATTTCCCGTTTCGGGACGCAGGAGAACTGCTCCCAGGGCGGCGTGCGACTCTCGGCTTCCGCATCTGCGGAGGATATCCCGTTCCTTATCCACAGGAAGGCGCACAGCACATATACCACTATAGAATACGGTGAATATCCCCAGAACGTTCTGAGCATAGACCTGAGCGACATGGCCATGCGGGAGTATAGAGCGGGGGCTCTGGAGGAGACCGGCCGCATATTCCCGACCCCGGACGGCAACGGATACACGGAGTATCTGTTCAACGGCAAGAGAATAGTCACGTGTGAGATTCGTGATGATGTCAGCCTAGGTTATCTGCGCCTTTCGGACGGAGAGACTTATCCTGCAGGCACCCGTGTGTTTATAGAGGTGAATCCAATTGTCTGGTATTATGATGAGAAGGCGGATTTCCTCCTCAGCCGCGATGTGCTGTTCTACACAGATTACGTTGAAGGGCTTCAGGCCTGGATGAACGGTACACTTTCGGCATCCCTGCTTCCACCCAAAGAGAGCGCGGACGGGGAGTACGACTTCCGCTGTGAGATGCACGACGAGTTGGAGCTGATCCGCGCCTATGTGAATGCTGACATCCCTATATTCATACACGGACTTTCCGGTGACGGCAAGAGTGACCGTGTGCGGCAGATAGACCCCGACGCCATGGATATCGAACTCATCAACGAAACACCCGAAACCATGAACGGCAAGGTAATCTACAACGAGGCTAAGGACGAAATCCGCGAGGTCAAGCCCGCGTGGCTGGTGGAGCTGGAGGAAAAGTGCAAGGACGGCAAGCTTCACGTGCTGTTCTTTGACGAACTGACCAATGCCACAAAGCAGACCCAGTCCATCATCTTTAAGATTATTCTGCTCCGTATCGTCAACAACCGCTGGAAGCTGCCAGACAATGTGCGTATCATTGCGGCAGGAAACGACCGGGCGGAATCCAATGTGGCCCACGACCTTGCAGAGCCGCTGTTTGGCCGTTTTGCCCACATCTATATCCGCACAACGGTTGAGAACTGGATGCCCTGGGCGGTTGAAAACCGCATCAATCCCTATGTTATGGAGTTCCTAGCCAACCACGGTTGGCTTCTGCGCACGGAATTCACCGGTGAAGAAGCGAACGCTGACCCGCGGCGCTGGGAGATGGCATCCCATATTCTGGATGCCTCGGGAAACGACTTCGGCTTGCTTCAACCCGTGGTCGGAACCGAGATTACCGAGGAATTTATCCGTTTCTTCAAGAGCCGTAAGACTCTGCATGCCATTGCGGATTATACGGACGAAGATATTCTCAGTATGAATGCCGCGCGGAGATATCAACTGGCACAGCAGTGCCTCAATGTAGCTGATTCTCAGCTGGAGAAGGCACGTGAGCTGGTTGCCCGCCTCGGCGGAGAATACCTCGCCTGGTATGACTACACCCGCACGAGAAAACAGCTGAACTGACCCCCTCACGAACGAACATAACAACACGGAGCTGACGCAGTTTTGTTTGCGTCAGCTCCGTGGTTTATCATCAGAGAGATATACTTATTTCTTTTTTTCGCCGGTCAGCTTGAGTATCACCGCGGAAACTGCACTGTATCCCGCTATAACAAGGCTCATGAATAAGCTTCCAACGTTCAGCAGGGCGCCAAGAGCCGTTGTACTGAAGGTACTGAAGAAGCTGTCCGTAACATTGGCTGCCCAGTCGGCAGTCTTCACGTCAAAGCCGGATTCCTTTGCAACCTGTGCGGTGAGCATCTGCCAGCTGGTCAGGCAGACCTTAGAAACCATCATTGTAATCAGCATCACTATGCATGCCAGAATCAGTGTATCGTCAAATGCGGCCAGTCCGTAGCAGACGGCAAGCACAACGAGACATATGCAAGAAAGGCGTCTGTATCCGAGCTTTTTCTCAAGGGGCTTGACCTTGGGCAGAAGAACATAGACCAGCGCATTTGCGAAGACAATGATTGTACTTATGGAGGCCTTAGACATTCCCTTGTTTCCTGCAATGAGCGGGAAAAGGAAGCCCTTGTATGCCTTGTTGAAGCTCATGAGCAGAATCAGGCAGAATATCACAACCAGCATTTTCTGCGAGACCAGGAATTTCAGCAGAGCGGGAATGTTCGGCCTCTCCTGCTTGACGGAGCCGGCATTTTCAACCGCGGCCGTTCTTCCCTTCAGTACCATCAGAATCAGTATCAGGTTACCGGCGGCGAGGAGTGTGGTAAAGATATATACAGCCTGGTTTCCGAACATATCGCTTATATAACCTGAAATCATAGCAGCAATTGAGGAAGCCGAGGTAATTACTGTGGCGGTTGAACGAACCATGTCAGCCCGTTCGCTCTCATTCGGTGCAAGGAATTTCAAGCCCATAACATACTGCTGCGCCGAGTATATGGTTGCCGACGCAATGAGCTTCATCACAGCGAACATCCAGAAGTTCCCGGCAATAATGCTGAGCATCTTTCCCGCTTCAGCAAGCACCAGACCCGCGGAAGCGCCTTTTACAACAGACTCTCCGCCAAATCTGTGCATAAGAGTGGGAGCCACTAAAGAGCCCAAGAACATACCGATGTAGCTCATGGTCAGAGGCATGGAAATCATAACGGCATCCGTGACGGCGCTTCCTCCCAGCAGGTCCTTCGCTATCAGCACAATAATAGCAGAGTCTGCTGAGGTAAGGGCGACCTCCAGGAAAAACAGTGGTCTGAGAAGGGCGTATACAGGCTTCTCCACATTTCTGCTCTTTAAGAGCCTGTATTTGCTGAAGGATCTGATCCACTCCTTCGATTCCACGAAGAGGAAAACAAGCACAACCAGCGCTGAGAGAATCTGAATAAGAACCCGTACCGAGAATCCCAGCAGCTGGTAATACAGCTGTGAATATCCCATGTTGTAGGTGACTGCTCCAATCACGCGCCCCGAATCATCGGTTACAGGAGAAAAGGAACAGATCAGTTTCTCGTATTCATCCTCGTAGGTGGTGCCGAAGGGCTTTCCCTCCTTCACAAGCCTTGCGTAGAGGTCATTGTATTTGGGATAGGACACACCGCAGGGGTCTTCAAAGGAGACGCTGCAGAGTATTACCACATGGCCGTGCTCATCCCGAGCCCAAAGTGCGGGGGATCTGTCAAAGCCCAGGCTCTTTCCGCTGTCGGAGTTGCCCTTGAGCACGTTATACACCTCATCATAGGTCCCGTCGCTGAGGAATTCGTTCTCGTAGTATTCATCCAGCGCTCTTGTCAGAAGCCCGCGGTTGTATGTTACGAGGTCATTGCTCATAACGGTGAAGGAATCCGTCCGGCTTTCGATTGCGTTGTTGATGATTGTGTTGGAATAGATGGAAACCGCGGTTATCGCCCCTGCGGATATAATCAGTGCCACAACAATCTTCATAATGGCCGCTGAACGCTCCTCGGGTGCTCTCCGTGCGAGACTCCTTATGAGCATTGACAGCAGTATCACAACAGCCAGAAGAAGCGCCGCGTAAACGGAAAGATGCCTCAGTGCATAAAGGGTTCCGAAGGGAAGGTCTTCACCGGAATGCTCATATTCGTATATCGGAACAGGCGTTCCGTCCTCTTCGAAGTCGAAATAAATGACCTTGTCGTGCGAGGGCTTTGAGGCAATAGGCTCCGGCTTTTCCGATGAGCCGGTTGAGGCATACATAAAGCCGCGCTGGTCAATCAATGCGAGGCTATCGGTGCGGGGGTCATAATTCGCCATGTAGATGTGACAGCAGTCATCGGGATAGGGGAAGGTCCTCAGCGTCTCCACCATATCTTCGGAGACTGTTTCCTCCTGACCGCGGTTTATGGGAACCGACAGGATGCGGATTTCCTGAGCATCTCCATCCGCCTCCGTCAGCAGAAGGCGGTTGCTGCTGTTCTGAACCTGGAAGGCATAGAAGGGCGAATAGAGACACTCCCCGTCCTCGTATTTCCTTTCATACAGCACGGCCCTGCGGGCTCCGGTGGAGGAGTACTCAACAAACGAATCCGAGCTCAGATAGTCGCTGCCCTCAAAAAATGTCTGCTCGTGCAGATAGATGTAGCCGTTATTATAATCCGTGTCATAAAAGTATCTACCGTCCCTCATCAGGCTGCTGCCGTAGACGATGTTTACGATTTTCCCGTCACCGTCAATGAACAGGGCACGGGTGGCGCGCTTGTCTATAACCACCCCGTAATCTTCGGTGCAGTCCTCAACCACAGGGTCAAGATTTGTGACCTTCAGCGGGAAAAGTCCGGTCTGCAGACGGAAGTAGTTAAGGGCTACGTATACAAGGCAAAGGACCGCAATCACAATTGCGGTTATCTTTGACGCCTTTTCGTTTTTAATGATTCTTTTCATTTAAAGCTCCTAAAATATAGGGCTGAATGATGCGTATGACTATATCTCGGTATTGCCGCTTTTCTGTTTTTCGATTGCCTTGTAAGCACCCTTGACTATGAGATAGCAGAGTATTCCGAGCAACGCTCCGATGACAGCGCCGAGCAGGACATCCGTCGGGAAGTGCACGAAAAGGTACAGTCTTGAAAAGCATATCAGCAGTGAGAATATTATCACCGGAATGCCTCTCTTGCGGTGGAACATGAAGATGCTCATTGCGCCTGCAAGAGCCCACGCGGAATGGGTTGACGGGCAGGAATAGCTTGAGGGCGCCTTCACCAGCATGTCTATGCTAGTGTCGATGTTACAGGGCCGGACCCTTGCGATGAGCTCCTTCAGCCCGCACTGGTTCACAAGATACACCATGACCCAGGAAAGCAGCACTGCAATTCCGGCTTTTCGGGCTCTCTTGAACGTGCACATCACTATTCCGACCACAATCCACAGCTGGCCGTAGCCCCCAACGAAGTTTGTCAGCCAGAGTATGAAGCTGTCAAACGCCGGGGTTCTCATATTCTGTATTGCGTATAGAATCTGGAAATCCATAAATCTGAACTCCTTCTACAGTATTTCAAAACGTCTTTGTATTCTGAGTTCAATAATACTACAGCAGATATAAATTTCAAGCCAATTATTTACGCAAAAACACCTAAAATTTACACAAAAAGCCCTCTCCTTTCGGAGAGGGCAAGCTTTTGCTGTATGAGGGTAGGCAGCTTAGGATACTTCCACGATGCCGTCGGGTTTTACTTCGATGGTCATTCCGTCTTTCACGTAGTCGAGGAATTCAGCGCCGAGTCTGTCAATAACGGGCATGTCCGCGTCCGTCCAGAATGCAGCCAGGATTGCTCCGGAGGCCGCCAGAGTGTCTATTGATTTTGAGAACAGCATGCAGGCGGGCTGCTTGCCTGTGGCACATACCGTGTATAGCGCCATGCCGCCTGTTGTGGAGCCTATTGTCTCCGGAAGGCAGAGAGCCTTGCCGCGCATGGGCTTTTTATAAAGATCGGGATTATTCTGGTCGCTGCACTTTACCTTCTTATCTCCGAGGAGCATAGGTGTCTGGTAGCTTGCCAGGGTGTTCATGCCGCCGTGGGACACAAGGGCCTCAGCCTTGCAGGTTCCCTCCGCGATGACGCGGCCTTTAAAAGTCTTACTCATTCGCTTCGCCTCCTTACTTAAGTCCTGTGATAATGCTCAGCACTTCCGCTTCAGGGTAGAACCTTGCGCTTGAGTATGTGCGGAGTTTGTTGGAGGAGGTGATTACAGGCTGACCCTTCACCAGAGGATTGTTCATTATCATAAGAGGACATACGGAGCTGGTGCTTACGCCTACAGCCTTCAGCCTCGCGGCGTATTCCGTTTTCTCAAATTCCTTCAGCACGGCAGGTGCGGAAGTGAAAACCGTCGGGATAACAACCTTGCTGTTGCCCGCCTCTTTCAGACTGTCCTCAACGCGGACGGTCCAGTCCTTGAGCTGCTGGAGCGTCATGTGCGGACAGCCCATGAAGCAGAGCTTGGGTTTTGCGTTCAGATCCTTCCAAATGCAGGGATAGCTGCTTCTGACGCGCTCAATCTCCGCATCGTCAACAACGTATACCGGAGCATTCTCCCTGATAAGGCTCTCACCGAAGTCTACTGCCTCGGGGGTGAGATTCTCGATGTGATAGAGTCCCACGCTGCCGTTGGACGCTGTGGCTGCTCCGAAGTCCTTGAGATACGTGCACGCGGCCTCGTTGAGCTCAGTCCCCAGATATCTGTCGAGCCCCTTTATATATGGGACCTGTTCAAGGACCTTCATACCCACGGCGGAGCCGAAAAGCTGGGCGTCGGGAAGGGAAGAGGTCTTAAGCTCCACAATCCAGTCGGCCTTTCTGCCTTCGTCCGTAAGGAATCCGAATTCGGGAACAAACCCGGCAATGGAGCACATCATCTCAATGATGCCTGAGTTGCGGTTGCAGCGTGCCCCGAGCACCGAGTTGGCATATACAACTGCGGAGGACTCCGCCCACGCAAGGACGTCGCCTCTGTTCGGTCTGTTTCCGACCTCGTCAAGATAGCAGGTACAGGTGTACGCATCCTCGTTCAGGATGCCGAATTTATTGAGCTGCTCCTCCAGCTTGTCCTGCTGGCTGTACATTACACCGTTGACAATGTTCTGCAGGAAATTGAGCGGGACATTCTTCTTGTCCATAGGCCTTGGGTCGGCGGAGAATTTCTGGCTGCTCACTGCCCCCTCGGCGAGAATCTTGTCGTAGAGCTCGTATACAGGCTTCATGATACCGAGACCGAAGCTTATTACAGTATGGCCGTATTCTCCGGTGATCGGAATCATTCTCTTCGCGTCGAAGGCATCGCCGAAGGCAACGAGGGTTTTCATAACCCGTGCCATGGTTTCGCCCTTGCTTCCGTTAAGCAGCGCCTGCTGCTCTTCTGTTAGAATCATAAGGATTTATCCTTTCATACGTTTTTGTGTTTATCCGGCAATATGCTGACAAGGGGGAGTGTATCCCCCTTGCGCAATTCATGTCATTATATGAGCGTTGATGCGGGAACGTCGATTACCACGTCGGACATCGGGAAGCTTGAGCAGGGATGGATATAGTTGAACTCTATATCGGCGGCTCTGCGTCCGTCGGTCTTCTCAGGAACAAAGACATTGCCCGAAACGAGCTTTGATCTGCACCAGCCGCATTCGCCGCTTCTGCAGCGTGAAGGAGCAGCGATGCCCGCACGCTCGATTGCAACAAGCAGGGGCTCATCCGCCGAAGCTGTGATGTCATACTCCTTGCCGCACTGCACAACCTTCAGGTTGAAGGTCTTGCCGCGGATATCCTCGGGATAGCCGGGCTGGTTCCAGGGATCCTTAATCATGCCGAACAGCTCTCTGCGCACGAACTTCCTGCGCAGGCCGAGTTTCTCGATTTCCTTGTCGAGGAAGTTGTACATGGCCTGGGGGCCGCACATGAATATGCTGTACTCATCCCCGCCGTACTTCTTGATAAGATCGGCAGTGATGAAGCCGTGCTCATAGCCTTCCTTCTCCTCGTCGGAGAGCACATGCACCACGTGCACCTTGTCACATGCGGCGCAGACCTCGTCGAGCTCCTTCTTGTAGACTATGCCGTCCTCCAGTCTGGAGCCGTAGAGTATGGTGAGGTCGAAATCCTCATGTCCGTCGCGGATGGCGTAAGCCATGCCCATGAAGGGGGTGATTCCGGAGCCGCCTGCAAGAGCAATGACCTTTTTGCAGTCACGCAGACGCTCAAAGTAGAGATGGCCCTGAGGTCCGGAAATGGTGACCTCCTGTCCGGCCTTCCAGTTGTCCTGGATGTAGGGGCTTACGAATCCCGCGTCGTCACGCTTCACAGTGATGTTGTACTCGCCGTTCTTTGCCCACTCGGGTGAGGAGCAGAGGGAGTATGAACGGGTTGTCACCGTGCCGCCGATAGGCACGCTGACGCTTATGTACTGGCCTGCACGGAAGGGTGCGAGAGCCTTTCCGTCCTTTGATTTAAATACGATGGTCTTCGCGTCGGAGCCGTTGTCTCTGATCTCTTCGATAACGACCTCCTGCTTTGCCGGATGACGCTCCTTTGCCTTCTCGTTCGTCGGAAGAACCTTGGGCAGCGGAGTCGCCGGGCAGGCCTGAATTGCCTGCTCACGGATCTTCGGCATATTCTTAAACTTGAGCATGTCAAAAGCGCCGATGACGCTTATCTTGTAATTGCAATTAGCCGCCATGATTATTCCTCCTCTGCTTTCATTTCCGCAAGAGTCTTTCTTGCGAGGGTGTTGCCGCTGAATATTGCCGAGTTGTATCCGTCTCCTCTGATACTGGAGGCGCCTACGAACTTGAGTCCCTTCACGGGGAACTCGGTTCCCATCATCATCATTCTCGGCATCATGGAGTCCCAATCCTTAAGTTCGAAGCCGTATGCGGAGCCCTGCGGGGTGTTCACGTAGTTGCACATCGTCCACGGGGTGGCAATCTCAATCTCCTCGATGTACGGGGTCACGACATAGCCCGTGCGCTCCTCGAAGAGCTTTATCAGCTTCTCTGCAAACTGGGTCTTCGTCTCAACATAGTTGTCCTGGGTGACGTTCGCCCAGTCATCTTCCATGAAGGTGCTGGTGAGGGACACCACGCATGTGCCCTCGGGAGAGAAGTTGGGGTTGACCACGTTGTAGCAGACCATAACCTGGTTGCAGTTGTCCTTGATGGTCTTTCCGTCTTCATATTCCTTAACCGTATCCGCGGATGTGGGGAGGAATATCGTGTAGTCATGGATGCCGAGCTCCTCGGCTGTTTTGTCAAGGCCCATGTATACAACGAACATTCTTGCGCTGTAGGTACGGCCGTTTCCGAGCTTCACCATGCGCTCGGGCACCACCTCGGGCGGGCACATCGTGGCATAAACCATGTTCTGGTTCATGTTGCAGAGGATGTACTTCGTCTCAATGGTTCCGCAGGTGGTCTCAACGCCGCATACCGCATTGTTATCGTCAAAGAGAATCTTTGTGGCAGTGCAGTTCATCCACACGTCTCCGCCGAAGGCGCGGAAGCGCTCCAGCATACCGGTTGTGAGCTCGTTACTGGTCTTGTCGGGTATCCATGCGCCGTGGTTAACGTACAGCCAGAGCATGTTCACGTACTGAAGGAAGGAGAGATGGTCCGCATCAACGCCGAGGTATCCCCAGTAGGTGTTCATGATGTCCTGGGCGAGCTTCGGCATCTTCATTGCCTTGAAGACTCTGTTCACGCTGTAGCTGCCGAGTCTGAGGAAGTTGGGGAAATGCTCCTGCATGTATTTCGGGTCCGTCTTTCCGTTGACGCTGAGAGAATAGTCTCCCGCCTCGTGGAACTCGGTTCCGAGATCAAAGAGGTCCTGTATGCTCTTGCGGCAGCCCGGAACGTACTCTTCCATGGCATTCACAAAGTTCTCAACTCCGCATGGCAGGGTTGCGTCTATGTGGGTCTTTCCGTCGCTTGCGGTAGTTATTACGCGGAAGTTATCCGGAACCATATGCCAATTGATATCCAGACCGAAATCCTTCTCAACCGTCTGGCGGCAGCCGCCCGGGTTCTCCGATGTACCCCATTCGCATATCTCATGCAGTGCCGTCTCAAACTCGAAACGGCCTCTCCGGAAGCTTGAGGCACAGCCTCCCGGAAGATTGTGGCGCTCAACAAGCAGAGTCTTCTTGCCTTCCAATGCCATACGGCATGCTGCTGCAAGTCCTCCGTTTCCGGCACCGATAATAACAGCATCATATTTTGCCATAGATTTTCCTCCAATGTGTATGATTAATTACTAACTATGCTAACAGTGTGGAAATACCACAACGTAAATAGTATATTCCATTTGCTTATTCATTTCAAATCCATCCTGAACAGCCTCTTAATTTTCTATGTATTGCTCAAATTCGGGGCTTGACACTTAGTTAGTTTGCATATAGAATTATCAGCGGTGGTCATTGGTATTACCACGAAGAACTTTGCCGTATCCGATTGGAGCAGATAATATGGGATTCACAAAAATAAATGCCGTTTCACTGACGGACCTGTTCATTCAGCAGATAGAGAACATGATTCTTTCCGGCGAGCTTGCAATAGGGGAGAAGCTGCCCACCGAAAGGGAGCTGAGCGCAAAGATGGGCGTTTCGCGCCCGGTGGTGTCCGCCGGGATTGTGGAGCTGGAGAAGCTCGGCTTTGTGGAGGTGGTTCCCCGTCAGGGCATCTATGTCTGCGATTACCGCAGAAAGGGCTCGATGGAGACCCTGGAGGCCATAATGAGATACAACAACGGGGCGATGAGGCGCAATGAGGTCAAATCTCTCCTTGAGGTGAGATCCGCCTGCGAGGCGCTGTGCCTCAGGCTTGTCCTCGAAAACAACTCCGCCGCGGAGATTGAGAGCGTGCTCTCCCCGATGCTTGACAGCCTGAAGAACTCAACAGACCCCGATGAGGCTGCGGAATACGTGTTTAAGTTTTACCACGAGCTGGCTGTCATGTCCGGGAACGCAATTCTCCCGCTTCTGTACTATTCGTTCCGTGAGCAGGGGATATATCTCTGGTCGCTTTACTGCAGGCGCAGCGGAATAGGCAAGATGTATGAGCTGAAAACCGCCCTGTTCTGCGCAATGCTCAATGGGGACTACGAATCCTGCCGGTCCCAGACCCAAACTGTGCTCCAAAGCGCAATCAACGACCTGTCATTCTACGGCGCCTGACCCCCTGCTTCCAAGAGATTTCATAGAGTCATTGGGGGGTTCTCATTTACTCATTGGCTGTGGCATCAGCCCCGCCCTTCCTAAAAATTTAATATATGAATAAACCAAAAACGCAGAGGGAATCCCCCCTGCGTTTTGCATATCCTCACCCAATGCATCATCATGTAGTAAAACCCCGGGGGATTATCATGCAATCTCCCGGGTTTGTCCTTTATTAAATTATGCTTCCGGTATTTTTCTGATACGGCGATTGTTCTCGCCCGCCTCTTCTACAGCACTCTTGCCAACTGTGAAGACCGGTTTTACAGCGTCCTTCGGGCCTTTCTTTATCCTTCTTGCATGGGCACCGCCGGAAACCTCTTCCAGCTGCTCATCTTCGAGCTTGTTCTCAAGCTTCTTGTCTTCCATGATATTTCTCCTTTTTAGTTATGGGCAAACGCAGGTTTTAAATTTGCGGTCATTCTCTTCTGCCTCTTCTGTAGCTTTCTTGCCGGCGGCCTTGGTTCCTCTGATGAGTCTGCTGGGTTTACCTCCGGAAACATCCTCAAGCTGTTGATCCTGCAGCTGCTCGTTCTCAAGTTTCTTGTCTTCCATGATATTTTCTCCTTGCAAATTAATAGTAATTAATATTTTCAGCCGGCGGTACGTCATCCGGCGCACACATACTGTAATACGCAGAACGCTTTAATTCGTTACAGCGGTAACATCAAATTTCTTATAATTTAATTTTACTCTAAGAATCCGTATTTGCAAGCCAATTATTTACGCAAAAACACCCATTATTTACACATAGCTCCCGAATCGGACGCCCGGGATATGTGAACAAAATGAAAAATTGAATCTATTGGTGCCACCAAAAAGGCTGTTTGTGCCAAATCTATTTACACAGTTTGATAAAACATCTACAATCTCCGTCAGTGGACGAAACCGGGATAATCGGGAAATGTCTATTTATAGGAGGTTAATAAAAATGGCAAAACGCAAGAAAAATGCAGGAAACGGAGGCATGAGTCAGCTCGATATGCTGTTGGGCCTGATATGTGCAATCTACTTCCTCGACACAATTCCTTCCGGCACCAGAATGGGCTGGTCTTCTATCACTTGGATTTTAATCGTCGGCATATTCTTCTTCTTCACTGGTTCTCTGGCATGTGCTGAACTCGGTGCAGCTTACCCCGATGACGGTGGTTTTGCCGGTTGGGCAGCAAGAGCATTCGGCGGGAAAATCGGAGCATTTGTTGGTTATCTGTACTGGGCTTGTAATGCAGTATGGCTTTCCTCCAATGCTACTCTTTTCGTCAATGTTTTCCAGGCAACTTTCGGTATTGAGCTAAGTAAGCTCGGCGCGGCTATTCTAAACCTTGCGGTTATCTATATCATGCTCGTTCTTCTCACCCTTCCCAGCAAAAGTTCTAAGGGAATGTACAACTTCGGCGCAATCGCAAAGATTGCTATTGGTGTTGCTCTTGTTGTCGCAGGCGTTGTTTGCTTCTCCAAAAACGGCGGGGCAAAAGTTAATCCTTTCTCCTTTGGCGAGATGAAGCCCACAATCGGTGCAGCTCTCATCTACATCCCCGCACTTGTATATAACTTCCTCGGATTTGAAACCTCTGCAGCTAACGGCAGGATGGAAAACCCCGCAAGAGATGTTCCCAAGGCAGCTATTAAGAATGTACTCATAGTTGGTGCTCTCTACATCGTTTCCTACACTGCAATGCTGTGGGCTGTTCCGATGGAAGATGTAAATATCACTACAGGTATCATCCAGGCTATGCAGGCAGGCTTCGGCACTACCGGCATTCTTGGCGGCATCGTTACTATGTTTGGTATTCTTTACCTCACCATTATCTTCATCCAGGGCATGCTCTGGGTTGGCGCTCCCTGCAATACTGCAGCTATCGCCGGCGAGACCGGCGAGCTTCCTAAGGTGTTCTCTAAGAGAAACAAGAATGGTCAGCCGATTGGCGTTATTATCATCTCCGGCATTATGGCTACTCTCATGACTCTTGCATCAAACCTCATCACCGGTTCTGCAGAAGATGTCTTTTGGGCTATCTTCTCCTGCACCAGCCTTCTTCTGATTATCCCTTACATAATCAACTTCGAAGCATACTTCAAACTCAGAAAGACCGACAAAGAGACCGAGCGTCCTTATGTCTTCCCCGGCCCCAAGTGGCTGTCTACACTGCTCATACGCATTGCGGAGTTTATTGCTATAGCAACTTGCATTCTCTTCGTATGGACTCCCGGCGTTCCTCTCAATATGACGCAGTTCCTGTTTGTTGTCATTGGCTCCGTGGTCGTAATCGGACTCGGCATTATCCTTATAAAGATGGCAGACAAAGAAAAGGCATAAATTAAAATAATTCTTAGCAATTCATTATTCGGGGGATGGGAACTTCCCCCGGATAACAATATTCATTAAATTTTTGAAATGGAGAAAAAAATGAAAGCAAGTATCGTTTTCAAGAATGGCGTTGTTTACACAGCAGACAAGTCAAGAACAATGGCAGAAGCGGTTGCAGTAGTTGATGGCAAGATAGCATACGTCGGCAATAATGCGGGCGTTGAAGCATACATCGGCGCAGATACAGAAGTTGTTGACTTAAACGGAAAGATGCTGATGCCTTCTTTCTTTGAAGGACACGCACACTATACCAGCGCTACTTCCACCGTAGTTGGTATAGACCTCGCAGGTATGGACAAGGAAGAGGAATATGTGGCTGCAATGAAAAAGTTCGTTGAAGAACATCCTGGCCTCACTGCTCTTCGCGGTCAGGGTTACCTTGAAGCTGTATTCCCCGGTGTCGGTCCGCGCAAGGAAGCTCTTGACGAAGTTTCTACTGAGATTCCTATTGTTGTTCAGGCTGAGACTCTTCACTCTCTGTGGTGCAACTCCAAGGCTATAGAAGTTGCCGGAATCACCGACGACACGCCCGACCCGGAGAACGGCCGCATTGAAAGAAACGCAGACGGAAGCGCTCACGGCTGCTTCCGTGAGAAAGCTCAGGACCTTATCATCAATGCACTGCCCGACTTTACTGTTGAGCAGTACAAGGAAGGCGTTCTTGCATATCAGGATAAGATTCTTAAGCTTGGTTTCACCGGCGCTTACGATCCTTGGCTCTACATCAACTCAAATGCTGTCGAAGCAATCAAAGAGCTTGATAAGGAAGGCAAGCTGAAGGTTTACTTCCGCGGAGCATACTGGATGGATCCTCACAAGGGACCTGAACAGGTTGAAGCAATTGTTGAAGCAAAGGACAGAGACAATGCAGGTGGCAATATGTTCCATACCCGCGCTGTAAAGTTCTTTATGGATGGCGTTCTTGAGTCTATCACAGGTTTCCTGCTTGAGCCCTATGAGAAGGCTGACGGAAGACCCGAAGGTTGGAGAGGTGACCAGATTTGGGATCCTGAAAACATGAAGAAATGTGTTGCCGCAGTTGATAAGGCAGGAATGGGTATCCATGTTCACTGTGCAGGTGATGCTGCTGTAAAGCAGTCTCTGGATTCCATCGAATATGCACAGAAGGTCAATGGAAAGACTGACCGCAGACACTGCATTACCCACATATTCCTCGTTGATCCGGCAGACCTCAAACGATTCAAGGACATGGATGTTGTTGCCATGTTAAATGCATACTGGGCACAGATTGACGAGACCTACTTTGTAAACGGTATATATACCGGTGAAGACCGTATTGCTCACACCTACCCGATTAACTGCTTCTTCAAGAACGGCATTATCACAGCTAATGCCAGCGATTACCCCATCACTGCTGTTCCTAATCCGTTTGTCGGCATGGAAATCGGTGTTACCAGAATTGCCCCTGATAACTATCATCCTTGGGTTCTCAATTATGATGATCCTCGTATCCACGGCGAATTCTGGCCTGAAGAGCGCGCAAATATTGAAGACATGATTGACTCCTTCACCATTGCACAGGCTTACGCAAACTTCCTGGACGATGTCAGCGGCTCTATAGAAGTCGGAAAAGAAGCAGACATGATTGTTGTTGATGAAAATGTTCTCACCTGCAAGCCCGAGGATATCGGTATTGCTCAAGTTGAGCGCACCCTCTTTAGAGGCGAAACACTCTACAAGAAATAATTTTGTTGTATCTGAAAAGCAGCCCCTAGCACCGCTTTGGGCTGCTTTTTTCTCAGAGGAGTATAGTATATGGAAACGCTAACATGGCTTTCTATAATACCTCCAATTCTGGTTGTTGTTTTAGCAATCAGCACGAAGAGTATTATCTTTTCGCTCGTGATGGGAATTGCGACAGGTCTTACAATTTTTGCTTCAATTGTCGCTCCGGGTGTATTACCGTCCAAAGACTTTTTGGAGGTAATGATATATGGTCTGAGGCTTTTTGTCGCTTCCGTCGGTACACCAGAGAACCTGATGCTAATTCTGTTCCTTGCGATTCTCGGCGGGATTATAGCAATCCTTACAGCAGCAGGTTGCGCCAACTCTTTTTCTGCCTCCGCATTGAAGCGAATCAAAAATAAACGCACCGCAGAGGCATTTACCTTCCTGATGGGCTGCGTTATTTTCGTCGATGATTATTTCAATGCTATAACGGTAGGCAATGTGATGGTTTCCGTCACAGATAAATTTAAAATCTCCCGGGCAAAGCTGGCATATCTGATAGATTCCACTTCTGCTCCGGTAACAATACTAATGCCGGTATCCAGTTGGGTAGCGACGGTGATATCTCTCATCATCCCCGAACTCGAAGCATGCGGTATGCCTCAGCCGGGTATGCAGGCATTTCTTAACTGCACAGTGTATAATTTCTATGCATGGTTCACACTTTTGATGGTAGTTACGGTTATTATTTTTGATCTGAATCTGGGCAAGATGAAGTACTATGAACAGAAATTTGCACAAACCGGCAAAGATGAGAGCATTTTTGTTGATGTCAACGAGAGCGTTGTTGACGACATGGCACGAAAGCGAAGAGGTACAGCACTGGATATGATTGTGGTGCTTGTATTGCTGGTCGTTCTCACATTTGCTATTATGTTATACACTGGTGGGATTTTTGAAGCGGGAATCACTGTTCAGACCGCATTAATCAATTGCGATCCCAATATATCTTTGGCAAGCGCGGCGTTGATAACGTTAGCATTTTGTTATATTATATTTATATTTGGAAAGAAGCTGACGTTTAAAAACATCAACGAGGCTTTTGTTCAGGGCGTGAAATCCATGGTTACCGCGGTTATGATACTCGTGATGTCCTGGACATTTTCTGCGGTTCTCGGCACAGAAGGACTCAATACCGGAGCCTTTATTGCCAATGCGTGTAGTGAAAGTATCTCAGGCTGGATGCTTCCTGCAATTGTTTTTATACTCTCTGCAGTAATATCTTTTTCTATTGGTGCATCTTGGGGAGCCATGGGCATTATGCTTCCAACATCCATAGCAATGTGCGCAAGTGTGGACCCTAATTATATTTATATGGTGCTTGGCGCAACTCTTGCCGGTTCTGTTTTCGGTGACCACTGTTCACCACTTGCTGATACGACCGTTCTTTCATCTTCCGGCGCTGGATGTAAGCATTTGGCTCATGTTTATACACAGCTACCATACGCGCTGATTGTTTCGCTAATCTGTATTGCTTCGTATATAGTTTCAGGTTTAACCGGAAAAGCTTGGCCGGGCTTTGTGCTTGCGGCAGTTGTTCTTGTAATCCTAGGTGTAATTCTCAAAAAGAATAGAGAAATAAAGACAATCTCAGAGAATCTTAATTGATGTGGTGGGTGCTGTATGTTCAAGATAGCTGTTTGCGATGATAACAAATACGACATTAAAGAAATCTGCGGTGCTCTTGACCAGCTCAAGGGTGAGGGCATTAACTTACAGGTGACAACCTATACGAACGGCAGGGATATTATTGCTGATTTTGAAAAGGGTGAAAGGTTCCATCTATTGATTCTGGATATGGTTATGCAGCCAATCAACGGAATTGAGACTGCCAAGGAATTACGCAAGAATGATATTTCAATGCCGATTCTTATTGTTACATCGACCCGAGATTTTGCGCTGGATGGTTATCTTGTTAATGCTTGGCGTTATCTTACTAAGCCAATTGACCGGGAAAAGTTCCTCAGTGAGGTTAGAGTCATTTTGGACAAGGCGAGAGAAAAGGATAAGGAATATTTCATTGTTGAAAATGACCAGGGCATATCCAAAGTCAAGCTCGATGATGTGATTTATTTTGAATCCAATCTACATGTTATCACTCTCCATACCATTAAGGAAAACTATTCGTTTCGCGACACTATTTCAAAAATTGAGGAAACATATGCCCCGGATGGATTTTTCCGTATTCATAAGAGCTTTCTTGTGAACCTGAAATATGTAAAGAACGTGTCAAAGCTAGATGTAAAAATGATCAATGGTGAGATACTTCCATTGGCAAAGCTAAGGGCTGCAAGCTTACATGAGGCACTTTTAGACTATGTGAGCCGCAACACAGAAAGATAGGTCAATTGATTTGCGAGGTATACAATGTTCACACTCGATAAATTACCACTTCTGGCGCTGAAGGGTTTTACTGAAACATTTCTGGTGCATTTCCAGCTTTCCAACCTTATGAAAAGAAAGAAAAATGTCAGCAAAGCCTATTGGGCAATTCTGCTGCTTTATTTCTTTGCTACTGTCTTTGATGCTGCCAGTAATTTCAAAGTCTATTTTGTTTTTATGATTGCCTATGTGCTGATTGCAATCACGGCGTTTATTAACTATGAGGGAAGCAACGCATCCAAACTGGCAATCTCATTTGTATGTATCGCAATGAACTACAGCGCAACAATTTTCGCTACTGTAATCGGCTGGAGGTATTTGGGAATATATGACAGTTTTCCCACAAATTTGGGTGTCGATACATATACTCAACTGGTTTTGACGATATTGTGTATCATACTCGTGTTTGTATTCAAATTATACGCACGGAATACCAGTACGAAGTTTTTACCAATGCTGCTTACGGCATTCCTAATGCCGCTAGCCATCTTTTTGCTTCTGCTTCGACTGTATTATCTGAATACCGCTGTTCAAACGGTTGATACAAAAGTTACTGTTTATTTCATAGTGGCAGCGCTTCTGCTGCTGACATCTGTGATGCTCTATACATTGACACAGGTAAACGACAAGCTGTCAAACTCGCTTAATTATTCAGCGACGCTTGAGCAGATGCTTGCGATGCAGGGAAAATACTACGGAGATCTTCAGAAGCATCAGGAAGAGCTGAGGAGAATTAACCACGATATTAAAAACCATACACGGACTATTCTTCGCCTGATTGAGGCTAAGCAGTATGAAGAGGTGAAGGGTTACGCTCTAACACTCCAGAAGACAATTACAAACATAACAGCGCCTGTTACGAACTGTGATAACCAGCTTATTAACGCGCTGTTGAATGATAAGCTGGGGGACGCCAAGCAAAACGGTGTGGAGTTGAGTCTTTGCGTGATGGTTCCAAGCACATTGAAGATTGATAATGTTGATGTCTGCATTCTCTTGGGAAATCTCTTGGATAATGCAATAGAGGCCTGCTCCAAGATGGGGCCGGACGAAAAGAGGTTTATCGATGTAGACATTCGAATTAGAGGATTCTTCCTGTGCTTTGAGATTTCAAATTCCTATAACGCTCCGTTGGAAATGAGCAATTCACGTTATTTGACAACGAAGAAAGACAAAACCTATCACGGAATAGGAATTTCAAATGTTCAACGTGTGGTTGACAAGTACGATGGGCGTCTGACTATCAGTCACGAAAAAAATATTTTTAGCGTATCCGCACTGCTGACCTATGCGGATGAGGATTAATACCGCAGTCATCTTTTATCGGGGATAAGCAGTGCTGATATATATTTTATATCGGTAACAATCACAAGTAAAAATCTGTTAATAAGGAGCAAGTCC
>R28__coassemble_76_pt1 | contig 56692 bp, 53 predicted proteins | sample R28__metabat2_high_PE_003 | metagenome-assembled genome bin R28
ACTAAAAAAAGCACTTCAAAAAAGACAGGCCGCAGGTCTGCAACGAAGAAAAAAGAACCTGTGCAGAGACCCGCAGAATTTGAGGATCACTCGGGACGTTTTGTTGCGGGAGTAATCTTCCTTTTTCTGGCGGTATGCACATTTATTAGCTATTTCAAAACTGAAGGAAGCTTTGTTGTCTTCTTTTCTGACCTTCTGAAGGGACTCCTTGGCTGGGGGTTTTGGGCAGCAGGGTTATGCTTCTTCTGGATGTTTATAGTACTTTGCTTTAATGGTTCAAAACCGGTCGCTTTCAGAGCTGTTTGTCTGTTTCTGATTCCTATTTTTTTTGCGGCATTCATAGAACTCCTTTCCTTTGAGATGCCTGTCGGTAGTTTTGACCTGAAGCTTGAGACAAATATCCTTTTTGAAAAGGGAAAAGATCTCAACTCGGCGGGCGTGATCGGGGGATTGCTTGATATTCTTCTTGTTAAGACTCTAAGCAAGTTCGGCTGCGGGGCAATTCTTATTTTCTGCCTGTTTTTCTGCGTATTCAAAGGGCTTGGTACAAATTTCGAGGCAATTTCGGAAGCATTTGCTCAGGCTGCGGATGAAAAACCGGCAAGGAGACAGGCAGCAAAAGCAGCAAAAGCGGCTAAGCTTGAGCAGAAAGCCTCTTATACGGCAGCAACCCTTCCGGCAAAAAGCAAGACGGTTTACGTCCCTGAATTTGATGGTGATGATGGGGTGAAGCCAGTAAGAAAATCTTCTCCTAAATATGTCGCTGACATTCCGATGTATGAGAATGACGACGATTTTTATAACAAGACAGGTAAAAAACCTGCTTCATCAGGGAGCAGAACTAAATCGCAGGAGAGTAATAAAAAGACATCTGGAAGAAAAAGCCGCAAGGAAATTCTTTCTGAAAAAGAAAGAGCTTCATCCCCAACAGAAAACGTCAAACCCCTTAGCACAAAAGAAGCTGCAATTATTGCAGGGATAAACCTGGAGGAACCTGATGATTTTTCAAATACAATTGCTGCAAAGAAAGAGACCGGGATTCCTGCGGTAGAAGCAAAAAAATCTGTAAGGACAGAAAAAATAAGCCGGGAGGATGTCGAAGCAGCCAGAAATGATATTGAGGAGGAAATATCGGCCGGTGAAGAAAGAGGAAACGGAACCTATGTGTTTCCAGATGTTTCACTTCTTCAGAAGACAAAATCAGCAGGTGCAGATTCCGAAAAGTATCTGAGACAGACTCAGGAACTGCTTGAGAATGCGCTTCACAGCTTCGGTATATCATCCTCAGTTTTTAGAATCACAAACGGCCCTACGGTTACGCGTTATGATATAAAGCTTGAACAGGGCGTAAAACTGTCTAAGGTAACAAATCTGGCTGGAGATCTGGCACTTTCGCTTGGCGTTGAAAATGTCAGAATCGCTCCGATTCCGGACGAGATTTCTACTGTAGGCATAGAAGTGCCGAACAAAATAGTTAATTCCGTATCTCTCAGAGAAATCATAGAATCCGACGAGTTCAGAAAGGCAAAGAGCAAGCTGAGCTTTTCAGTCGGTAAGGATATCGGCGGACATCCGATTGTAGGTAATATTTCCAAGCTTCCGCATATGCTAATTGCCGGAACCACAGGTTCGGGTAAGTCAGTATGTATGAATTCGCTTATTCTGAGCATTCTTTTTAAGGCAAAGCCGGACGAGGTCAAGTTCATAATGATTGACCCGAAGATGGTTGAGCTAGGCATATATAACAGTATTCCGCATTTATACGTTCCTGTCGTTACTGAACCGAAGAAGGCATCCGGTGCCCTACAGTGGGCGGTTGTAGAGATGCTCAAGCGATACAGGCTGTTTTCTGAAGCTGGAGTCCGCGATCTTGACACATATAACAGCGTTTGTAAATCAAATGATGAGCAGCCGCTTCCTGCAGTTGTAATTGTCATAGATGAACTTGCAGATCTGATGATGGCAGCCTCTAAAGAGGTGGAAGAGAGCATATGCCGCCTTGCCCAGATGGGCCGTGCTGCGGGGATGCATCTGATAATTGCAACGCAGAGACCTTCCGCTGATGTCATTACAGGACTTATGAAGGCAAATATCCCAAGCCGTATAGCCTTTGCGGTATCATCTGCACTCGAGAGCCGTATTATCATGGACCAGAGCGGTGCTGAAAAGCTTATTGGTCATGGAGACATGCTGTATTCGCCTATAGGCTGCGGCAAGCCTCTGAGAGTACAAGGTGCTTTTGTGTCAGATGACGAAAGAGAGAAGATAATCAGATTCATTTCCGAAAGCTGCGATATAAGTGCGGAGAACAACGAGGAAATCTTCCAGTTTATGGACAAGGCAAACGAAGCAAAAAGTGACAGCTCTGCAAAGGAAGACAAATCAGCTGCAGGAGGTCCAGCAGGTGATTATGATGAAATGCTTCCGCAGGCCGTTGAGGTTGTCCTTGAGATGAAGTCATGCTCTGTATCCATGCTTCAGCGCAGGCTTAAGTTAGGTTATTCAAGAGCGGCGCGTATAGTTGACCAGATGGAGGAGCTTGGTGTTGTCGGTCCCTATGAGGGGGCCAAGCCGAGAAGCGTTCCGATTGACAGAGAACAGTGGAACTCCATTGCTGTAAGTATGGGACTTGTAAGCGAAGAGAATTTTGCTCTCGCCTCAGAGATTAGCAGTGAGATAGAGGAAGAACTATGAATTATCTGGATCCTGAGCTTGAAATTTCCGATATTAATAAGCTTAGTATTCTTGCCCTTGCACATGTTGGGGATTCGGTGTTTGAGCTCATGGTACGAACAAGACTCTGTACAGCTGAGCACAGCTCAGCACTGGACCTTCACCGAAGCGCAATTGCGGTTGTAAATGCTGTTTCTCAGTCTGCTTATGCGGAAATCCTTGTACCATTACTTAATGAGGATGAACTTGCGGTTTATAAGCGTGGAAGAAATGCCAAGGTTAACTCAGTTCCCAAAAATGCCGCGGTTGCTGATTATCATAAAGCAACCGGACTTGAGGCACTTTTCGGCTGGCTTTATCTGAACGGCAGAAAAACCAGACTTGAGGAACTGTTTTCAAAGCTGAACATTGCATAGAAGAATTCGGAGAATAAGCATGATTGATTCCGCCCTTGTCGGGGCATTAAAAGAAGAGCTTAATAATGAACTTACGGGCCGCAGAATTGATAAGATTCAGCAGCCCGCTAAAGATTTACTCATTTTTACTCTCAGGGGAAATGAGGGTCGGTCAAAGCTGCTCCTTTCAGCAGTGGCAGGTTCTTCAAGGATTCATTTTACCGGTTGCAGCTATGAGTCTCCAAAAGAGGCACCGATGTTCTGTATGCTTCTCAGAAAGTATATCTCGGGTGCTGAGATTGTAAATGTAACTCAGCCGGAGAAAGACAGAATAATAGCTCTTGAACTCAGAAAGTTTGATGAAATAGGAAGGAATTTAGAATATACATTGTATGTTGAAATGATGCCTTCATCGTCAAATATCATTCTTGCCGGCAGTGATGGTCTGATTATTGACTGTATTAGGCGCAGGGATTACGACTCTGCAATGTACCGCAGAATGTATCCCGGCATGATTTACCATCTGCCAAGAAAGCCGGAGGGCTTTATACAGGATCATACGCCAAATGTGCTTACTGATTTAAACGGAAGTGTATCGGAGTATCTTGACGGCTTTTATTCCGAAAAGGAAAGGGCGGAACTTTTCAGACAGAAGAGCAAAGAACTCAGGACATCAATTAACAGTGCCATCAAGCGTACGGGGAAAAAACTTGAGGCAAGAAGAAATGAGCTGTTTGCAACGCAAAACAGGGAAGAAATTCGCAAAAAGGCGGATCTTATTGTTTCAAACATATACAGAATAGAAAAAGGGGACAGTATGCTTGTCTGTGAGGATTTCTATTCTGATAATGAATTGATATCCATTCAGCTTGATCCGCTCCGTTCTCCCCAGGATAATGCCGCTAAGCTTTACAAGGAGTATAACAGAAAGAAAACCGCTGCAGAGCATCTTGAAGGGCTTATCTCCGAAGCGGAGCTGCAGCTTGACTATCTTGAAAGTGCAGCAGCAGAGCTTGATCTTGCAGTAAGCTCAACGGATATCAGTGACATTAGAAATGAGCTTGTTTCAACGGGATACATCAGAGATAATAAGAAGACAGCCGAGGGACATAAGAAGGAGAGAACGGGAAAACCGATATCGATTGATTGTGAAGGTTTTGAGATTCTTATCGGCAGAAACAATCTTCAGAACGATGAGCTTACATTTAAAACAGCAAATAGAAATGATATCTGGCTGCATGCGAAGGATGAGCATGGAAGCCATGTAATCCTGCGCTGTGCCCCTGTTGAGCCTTCTGAGGATATACTGATTAGAGCGGCAGAGCTTGCAGCGCTTCATTCAAAGGCAAAAGGCAGCTGTGCTGTCGACTATACGAAAGTCAAAAATGTTAAAAAGCGCAAAGGCGGAATGCCGGGTCAGGTTATTTATACTGATTATAAGACACTCGTAATAAAGCAGTGATGCGAAGGTTGATTCGCATCACTGCTTTGTGAAATATATTTGGAATTATGAAAATCTCCGTTTAATCTTCCCGTCAGATGGAGGAACATAGCCAAAAGCAATGTTCGGATTTATTTCTGCGAGTCTGGAGTGAATTAGATCTACGTCCGATTCCTCGTTAAAGATAAGATTGGCAAATTCCTTTTCACCGTGTACAAGAATAAGTCTGTAGTAATAGTATGCCGGACTGTCATCGGGTTGGCACTCGCTAATTCTAGTAAATGCCCTGTCAATGTAGTCATAGGGAACATAGTATTTCTTTCCAAGGTCCCTGTAATAGAGGCAGAGCTTACCAAGAGAGACGCGGCCTATCTTCTCAGCAGACTGATAATCGGAGATATGCGCATCATCACTTATTTTTGTTTTATCCGGGCCTCGAAATTTCAAGCTTCCTAATCCGAACATAAATGTTTGCCTCCGTCTGCTTTTTTGCCTTTCTTCTTAGGCGGAAATCTCCAACCCGTATACCAGCCTTTGGGGAGCTTTTTTGCTAAAAGCGTTCCAATTATGCCTGCAAAGGTTCCTACAATAAGTCCGCCGATTACATCAGTGCAGTAGTGAACAACAAGATAGATTCTTGAAATGCCCATCAGAAACGCAAAGATGAAAGCAGTCCAGCTGACTTTCTTATTACCTACAAGGAAAACAGCAGTCATTGTTGCGAAAGCGGCACAGGTGTGCCCTGAAGGAAAGCTCTTGTCGCTCTCCATATTCATGCCGACAGTCTGCCACAGCTGATAGTATATGCTAGACTCATCTGCATAGGGCCTGGGTCGGGCTATTATTATCTTCAGACAGCAGTTGGTGATGAGCGCACCTATAGCAACTGAAAACAGCATTGCTGTACCGAAACGGCGTGTTTTGCTGAAGATCATCAATAGCAGGGACAGAATAATGAGAATTATTCCGTCATGTCCAAGGAAGGAGATAAACTCAAAAAACGGAGTGAAGAAGCCGCCGGCAAAATCATAAAGCTTGTGTATGAACTGGGCGGAGGCAAGGTCAAAGGCAGCGAAGGTTGAATTCAGCCAGGCTGCCGCAGCGTTAACGTTCATAATATAGTCCTCTCTTAATTTACTGTCTGATATATTAACATTTAGATGATGATTTGTCACGTAAATTAGTTTAATTATCTGATTGTTTAATGTACGAGGTGGTGATATAATCCTAAAACATGGAAAGGTTTAAGCTAGTTTCTGATTACCGTCCTACTGGCGACCAGCCTGAGGCGATAGAAAAGTTGATAAAGGGCCTTGAGTTAGGCATAGAGGAGCAGGTTCTTCTTGGTGTGACCGGCTCCGGCAAAACATATACTATGGCAAATGTTATTGCTGCCATGAACAGACCGACTCTTGTACTGGCACACAACAAGACACTAGCGGCACAGCTGTGCGGTGAGTTCAAGGAGTTCTTTCCTGAAAACGCTGTTGAGTATTTTGTGTCTTATTACGACTATTATCAGCCTGAAGCGTATATACCGCATACGGACACCTTTATAGAGAAGGACTGCGCAATCAATGACGAAATAGACAGGCTGCGGCTTTCGGCAACATTCTCTCTACTTGAGAGGCGGGATGTTATTGTTGTATCATCTGTTTCATGCATATACGGTCTTGGAGAGCCGGAGGATTTTGCAGATATGGCAATATCACTCAGACCGGGGCAGACCGTCATTATGGATGAGGTCCTACGAATGCTTGTGCGGGCTCGTTATGAACGCAACGACATTGCATTTGACAGGAATATGTTTCGCGTTCGGGGGGATACCCTTGAGGTGTTTCCGGCATACTGGAATGATAAGGCTGTAAGAATTGAGTTTTTCGGCGACGATATAGAGAGAATTTCACAGATTAATCCCCTTACGGGTGCAACCGAGAGGCTTTTAAGCCACACGGTAATCTATCCCGCGAGTCATTATGTAACATCAAAAGAGAAAATGACGGCGGCAATAGTACGCATCCGAAAGGAATGTGACGAGCGTGTGGAGTTCTTTGAAAAGAACGGAAAGCTCATAGAGGCCCAGCGCATAAGGCAGAGAACGGATTACGACATCGAAATGATGCAGGAGCTTGGCTACTGCACAGGGATAGAGAATTACTCAAGACAGATTTCAAATCGTGCTCCCGGAAGCCCGCCTATGACTCTTCTTGACTATTTCCCTAAGGACTTTTTGCTTTTTGTGGACGAAAGCCATGTCACCCTTCCTCAGGTGAGGGCAATGTATAACGGTGATAAGGCCCGAAAGACCTCTCTTGTGGATTTCGGGTTCAGGCTCCCCTCGGCATTTGACAACAGACCCCTTAAATTTGACGAATTCACTGACAGAATTAACCAGCGTATTTTTGTTTCAGCGACTCCGGGTGATTATGAGCGTGAAAGGGCAGGGCAAATTGCCGAACAGGTTATCCGGCCTACAGGTCTGCTTGATCCTGAAATCACTGTTAAGCCGGTTGAAGGTCAGATTGACGACCTTATTGATGAAATACACGAAAAGACCGATAAAAATCAGCGCGTACTGGTTACAACCCTGACAAAGAAAATGGCAGAGAGCCTTACGGATTACCTTGGTAATATGGGTATACGCTGCAGATATATGCATTCGGACATAGACACCATTGAACGTATGGAAATTATCCGTGATCTCAGGCTTGGCAGCTTTGATGTTCTTATCGGAATCAACCTTCTGCGTGAAGGTCTTGATATTCCGGAAGTAGGGCTTGTTGCGATTCTGGATGCCGACAAAGAGGGCTTTTTGCGCTCAGAAACGAGTCTGATACAGACAGTGGGAAGGGCGGCCCGTAATGCCGACGGCAAGGTTATTATGTATGCGGATGTTGTAACGCCGTCCATGAAGGCATGTATTGACGAGACAAACCGCAGAAGGGAAAAACAGCAGCGGTATAACACTGAAAACGGTATTACGCCACAGACCATTGTTAAGGATATAAGAGACATACTTGAAATCTCCTCGGGCCTGAGCTCATCAGATGCGGTGAACGGCAAGGGCGTAAAGCTTACGGAAAAGGAACGTAAACAGGAGATTGAACGCCTTGAAAAGAAGATGAAAAAGGCAGCTGAGTTGCTTGAATTTGAGATTGCCGCACAGCTACGAGATGAGATTATTCGCCTAAGAGGAAAGTAAGGAAATACAAGATGAAACTGATGATTCTTGACGGGAACAGCATAATTAACAGAGCATATTTCGGTATCAGGGCACTGAGTGCTCCTGACGGCACACCAACCAATGCACTTTACGGATTCATATCCATCTTTGAAAGAATCTATTCCGATATTATGCCTGATGCAGTTGCAGTCTGCTTTGATGTACATTCCCCAACTTTCCGGCATAGAGCTGTTGAGAGCTATAAGCAGGGAAGAAAACCGATGCCTGAGGATCTTTGCGCTCAGATGCCTGTTATGAAAGAGATTCTTACGGGCATGGGAATTAATTATTATGAGCTTGCAGGCTATGAGGCGGATGACATCCTGGGAACAGCCGCAAGAATCTGCGAGGAAGAGAACTGGGAATGCGTTGTCGTTACAGGCGATAAGGACAGCCTTCAGCTTGTTTCCGACAGTGTAAGCGTATGTATTATTAAAAGCCGCATGGGTCAGACGGAAACTGTACTCTATACACCGGATGTGTTCCGCGGGGAATACGGATTTGAGCCTTCCGCTATGGTTGATCTGAAGGCTCTTATGGGAGATTCATCAGATAACATAAGCGGCGTTCCCGGCATAGGTGAAAAGACTGCAATGGAGCTGCTTAGACGCTGTGGTACACTTGATGCTATTTATTCAGAACTAGACAGCCTTGATATTAAGGAATCTGTAAGAAGAAAGCTTGCCGACGGTGAAAAGTCTGCAAGGCAATCATTCTGGCTGGCCACAATACTTAAAGAGGTACCGCTTGAGTTTAAGCCTGAGCATAATATCTGGCATGAGGATTACAGACCTGAACTGTTTCCACTTTTTAAGCGTCTCAATTTCAACAGATTTATAGAGAAGCATAGGCTTTATGAGCTCAGTTCATGTGAAAATGATGGCGGGCAGGGCTGTTCTGATCTTAGAAATGCCCCGGAGATTAAGGAACTTTGCGATGCTGACATAGAAAGCTTTTCTGAAAAGCTGAAGTCAGCTGAATATGTTTCGGTTTTGGCTGATTCAGCAGACAGCTTTACTGTCTGCTGCGGAAGTATTATATACAAAGCAGACAGATTCAGCTGTTTTTTGAGTTTTGATGAAATGCTTACCGTGCTGTATTCATCCGAAGTAAAAAAGACCGGCCATAACATCAAGGACCTGATGAGAATACTGTTTGCCGAAGGAATCAGAGCGGAAGGCTTTGCCTTTGATACTGCACTGGCGGCTTATATACTCGTCTCAACCGACAGCGATTTTTCGCTTCCCAATCTTGCAGAAAAGTATCTGGGTTTCGAATGTGAGGATTCCGAGGCGGCATATCTTCTTTATCCGGTGCTTGAGAAAAAACTGCGTGAGAAAGGTCTTGACAGGGTATATTACAGTGCTGAGCTTCCACTCTGTGAAGTCCTTGCCTCTATGGAAAATAAGGGTTTCCTTGTTGACAGACAGGCACTGCATAATTTTGGCGATGATCTGAGCAGAAACATAGATGTTCTTCAGAAAAGCATTTATAAAACTGCAGGTTATGAGTTCAATATTAATTCACCGAAACAGCTGGGAGTTCTTCTTTTTGAAGAGCTGAAGCTGCCCTACGGTAAAAAGACCAAAACCGGCTGGAGCACAAATGCAGATGTTTTGGATAAGCTCAGGGGCTTGAATCCGGTTGTTGATGACATCCTTGAGTATCGAATCCTTACAAAGCTGAAGTCCACATATACAGACGGATTGCAGAAAGTTATTGCATCTGACGGCAGAATACATACAAATTTTAAGATGACGGTGACCGCAACAGGCAGACTTTCATCCACAGAGCCAAATCTGCAGAACATCCCGATAAGGAAAGAACTTGGTTCGCAGATTAGAGAAATGTTCATAGCTCCCGCGGGCAGTGTACTTGTTGATGCCGACTACAGTCAGATAGAGCTGAGATTACTGGCGCATATCTCAAATGATGAGAATATGATATCTGCATTTAAATCCGGGGAAGACTTCCATAAGCTAACAGCCTCAAAAGTTTTTAACGTACCTGTTGACGAGGTCAGCCCTTTAATGAGAAGCAGGGCAAAGGCTGTGAATTTCGGTATTGTTTACGGTATTTCGGCATTCTCACTCTCACAGGATATTGGAGTATCCGTTAAGGATGCAAAGGCATATATGGATGCCTATTTTGACCAGTACCGTGGTGTGGCGGAGTATATGACAAAGGTTATCGAAAATGCAGGGGAGCTAGGCTATGTATCAACTCTCTATGGTAGAAGACGTGATCTGCCTGAGCTTTCAAGTATGAATCATAATATCAGGTCTTTCGGAGAGAGAGTGGCGCTCAACATGCCCGTCCAGGGTACTGCTGCAGATATAATCAAGCTTGCGATGGTCAAGGCTTATATTACTATGCGTGAACGTGGGCTTAAGGCTGAGTTGGTTCTTCAGGTGCATGATGAGCTGATTGTAGAATGTCCTGAGGAGGAAAAGGATGAGGTCAGCTCTGTTCTGAAGGAGTCAATGGAAAATGCTGTATCACTTTCTGTTCCGCTTACAGTCGAAGTGAACTGCGGAAGAAACTGGGCGGAGGCCCATTAAGAAAAATGGATTATATTATCAGAAATGCCGTTGCAGAGGATATCCCTTACATAGCGGTGCTGGAGAACGCCTGCTTCAGTTTACCTCATAACGAAGAGCAGCTTTTTTCCTGTCTTGATTGCAGTAAACATGTTTTTGCTGTTGCCTGTGACCCACAGCAGAGAATACTGGGCTATGCTGAGATGGGATATGTTCTGGATGAGGGGTATATTTCAAATGTCGCTGTTGATGTAGAGTATAGAAGGCAGGGAATTGCATCTGAGCTTATGCAATGTATGATTGACAGAGCAACTGAGTTAAAACTCTCGTTTATCAGCCTTGAAGTCAGAGAAAGCAATACCCCAGCAATTAATCTTTATGAGAGTCTCAACTTTGAAAAGATTGCCGTACAGAAAAACTATTACTCACTGCCTAAAGAGAATGCGGTGATTATGACGTTATTCTTATAAATAATAAATATGTAATTTTGGAGATATTTCCGGTGAGAATTCTTGCATTTGAATCGACTTGTGATGAAACAGCAGTTAGCGTTGTTGAAGATGGTAGAAAAATACTGAGCGACGAGATATGCTCTCAGGCTCAGCTTCATGCAATATATGGAGGTGTTGTGCCGGAGGAGGCTGCCCGCTGTCACATTGAGGCAATTTCACTACTCGCACAAAAAGCGATTGACACAGCAGGAATAAGCCGCAGTGATATTGACGCAGTTGCGGTTTCTTACGCTCCAGGCCTTATTGGTGCAGTTCTTGTTGGGGTGAACTTTGCAAAGTCATGTGCTTTAGCACTTAATGTGCCATTAATACCCGTTCATCATATCAGAGGACATATCGCGGCAAACTACCTCGCATTCCCGGAGCTTGAGCCTCCATTTTTATGCCTTGCAATCTCCGGAGGAAACACTCTGCTGGTTGAAGTTAAGGACTATACTGTGATGAATATCCTAGGGTCAACAAGGGACGATGCCGCAGGGGAGTGCTTTGATAAGACTGCCCGGGTGTTAGGGCTTCCTTATCCCGGAGGAAAGCCGATTGACGAGCTCTCAAAGGGCGGAAATCCTGAAAGATACGTCTTTCCGGTTTCAAATATGGATTCAAATCCTTACGATATGAGCTTTTCGGGTCTAAAGACTGCGGTAATCAACCTTGTTCATAATTCGGAGCAGAAGGGCGAAATGATTGATAGAAGAGACCTTGCAGCCTCGTTTACAAAGGCTGTAAGTGACAGTCTGGTGCCCCGTACAATCAGAGCTGCGAAGGATTTCGGATATAAAAAACTCGTAATTGCCGGAGGAGTTGCAGCAAACTCAACAATTCGTGCGGATTTCAAGACGGCAGCAGAGGAAAACGGACTAGAACTCTTTATCCCGCCACTTCGCCTATGCGGAGACAATGGATCAATGATTGGTGCCCAGGCTTATTATGAGCATCTTGCCGGTGTACGTGCCGGTACAGATTTAAACGCATATGCATCAATGAATATTAACGGAGAATTCTGAAAAATGTCTGATAACAACGGAAATATCCATCAGGGCCACAGGGGAAGAATGAGAAATGAGTACATAGAAAACGGAGCAGCCTCATTCAATGAAATAAGAATTCTAGAGATGCTCCTTTTCTATGCTTTGCGTGACGGTGATACAAATCCGTTGGCGCATAGACTTATTAATAGATTCGGCACTCTTTATAATGTTCTCACAGCCGATATCGGGGAACTGAAAACTGTAGAGGGTGTCGGTGATTATACTGCTGTGCTTATTCATCTGGTCAGTGATATCTACAACAAAGCATTAGTCGAAAAGGAAAAGACAGACAGAGAAAGAATCGTTATCAGCGGAACCGATGTGGCAGGCTCTCTAATCTGTTCATATTTTGCAAATGAGAAAGCTGAAAAGTTTATGGCATTCTTTCTTGATGCCAATAATGCTCTTGTTGGAAGTGCATTGCTAGGAACCGGTGTTGTGAATTCCGTCAATATTGAAATGCGTCATCTTGTGGAGGAGTGTATACATCGAAACTGCACGGGAGTAATAATTGCCCATAACCATCCGGACGGAAACATTAATCCGTCAAATGAGGATAAAACGGTTACCGAGCGTATTCAGTCGACGCTCGCAAGTATAAGCATATTTCTTCTGGATCATGTAATAGTATCGGGCAGTAGTTATTATTCATTTTTGGGTCATGGCCTGATGTAATGATATCAATCCGGGATAAGTTTTCCGTGTAGTACATAGCGTGCATTTTCATATTCGTATGTACAGGTAACAAGACTAAGTATTCTGTCTCCTTCTTCAACATCCTCAGCGGATTTGAAGGTGGAGACACTTTTTGCCCATTCGAAGTATTCAAGAAGTCTGTCAGCGTCTTCGCATTCAAGGAATTCAACATTTATATCCGCCGGTTCTGAATAGATAAAACCGGCGAGCATTGCCACACGGTAGTCCCCGTACGGAGTGTAGAGTGTCATTTCAGGGAACGTGTCATAATAATGCTGAAATTTATATCCGTTGATTGAATGAAACATCTGACCACTTGCCATGTTATGCCCGTACAGTATTGAGTTGCAGTCAGAGAAATCAGACGCGCAGAAACAGTCTAGAAATATCGAGCCATTGGCGCCTTCTCTTCCGTCGTAGAGGTGATGAAGATAAAAATCATTGTCTCCGCATTGCATAATAGGGTAGTTTATAAGAGTATCTTTGCAGTATATCCAGCCGACTATGTCAGGGTACTGTTCCTGTAGAGCAGTAAAATCCATTGCACTTTCACGGGGGACTACAGGACCGTAGAGAGAAGTTTCTGTTTCTACCGGAATTTCAACATCATTATAAATATTATCGTCATATTCAGAAAACTGTGAATCTGTGTTACCTACTGTGGAAAAAGCGGTCTCACTAAGCTCTATGTAGTCTGCAATTTCTTCCTGCTCGGCTTTTACCCTCTGAAGCTTTGCAATACCTTTATATAGGATAACAAAGGAAAAGATAATAATCAGACAGAAGAGTGAAATTATTATTTTTTTACTTTTTCGGTTGCTTTTCATATCAATAATAATAGCATTATGTTTTGGTACTGTAAAGAAATCTTTGTTTACTTTAGCTAATCGGTTCCTGTTGTTTTACTCAGAGGATTGTGTTATATTATCATCTGTTTCAGATGAGATTTTGTGGGAGGATGAAAATGGCTGGAAATTCTACAAAGGAAGCACTTGCAAATGCTCTCAGAGAGCTTATGGAGCTTAAACCTATAGACAGAATTACAATCAAGGACCTTGTTGAAAAATGCGGTGTAAACAGACAGACATTTTATTATCATTTTGACGATGTTTACGACTTGCTGGAGTGGATATTTGAGCAGGACGCAGACAAAGTTCTACCTAAGACAATAGTATATGAGCGTTGGAGAGAGGATGTCCTCTGTTTTTTTGAGTATCTCTACAATAACAGGGATTTTGCACTTAATGTATACAATTCAAACAGCAGATTGTATATGCTCAAATTTTACAAGGAAAGACTTGAATGGTGCATAAGAAGCTTTGCGGAGATTGTTTCAGAAGATGTGGAAATCTCAAGAGCTGATTTTGATTTTGTAATTGAGTTTTATGCACAGGGTATTGTGGGTCTGATTGCACAGTGGCTTGACCTAGGTATGGTTCTTCCAAAGAGCATTACCAAGGAGCGCTTTATAAAGCTGTTGGATAATAGTGTCGAGAATATGCTTGAAAGATTTAAAATGGGCTGATTAGCTTTAATTGTTAATAATATGTGAAAAGCAATAAAATAGTTACATTTTGTTACTATTTTATTGCTTTATATTAATAAGTAATGTATAATTAACTGATTTGGAAATATTATGTATTTTGGAGTAAGAAATGCCCGATAAGATAGTCATAAAGGGAGCAAGAGAGAACAATCTTAAGAATATAGATGTTTCCATCCCGAGAGATAAGCTTGTTGTTATTACAGGATTGTCGGGCAGCGGAAAGTCAAGTCTGGCATTTGATACAATATATGCAGAAGGACAGCGAAGATATGTTGAGAGCCTGAGTTCATACGCAAGAATGTTTCTTGGACAGATGGACAAGCCTGATGTTGATTACATAGACGGTCTTTCACCTGCCATTTCAATAGATCAGAAAACCACATCCAGAAACCCGCGTTCAACTGTGGGTACGGTAACAGAGATATACGATTATCTGAGACTCCTTTGGGCAAGAATAGGCGTCCCGCATTGCCCGAAATGTGGAAAAGTAATTCAGCGGCAGAGTATTGATCAGATTGTAGACAGAATAATGGAACTGCGGGAAGGTACAAAGCTGCAGATACTTGCACCGGTTGTCAAGGGCAGAAAAGGTGAGCATAGGTCAGTAATTGAGGATGCGAGAAGAAACGGTTATGTACGTGCGAGAATAGATGGAAACATTTATGAACTTACTGAAGATATTAAACTGGAGAAAAACATCAAGCACAACATAGACATTATTGTTGACAGACTTGTGATAAAACCTGATATCGTGAGAAGGCTTTCCGATTCTGCTGAAACTGCACTTTCTATGGCTGAAGGAATAATGTATGTACAGATTGTTCCTAATGGAGAACAACTCGTGTTCTCTCAGAACTATGCATGCGAAAAATGTGGAATATCTCTAGAGGAACTTTCACCAAGACTCTTTTCCTTCAACAATCCTCACGGTGCTTGTAAAAAATGTAGCGGTTTGGGTGTTTTGCAGATGGTGGACCCAGACCTAATCATGCCGAATCCGGAACTCAGTATACTCGATGGCGGCATCAGGGCTTCCGGCTGGGGTAATGCAAGAGAGGATTCCATTGCAAGAATGTATTATGACGCTCTGGCAAAGATGTATCATTTTAAACTGTCAGATCCGATAAGTAGCATCCCCGAGGAAGCTGTAAAAGCAATTCTTTATGGCACAGGTGACGACAAACTGGAGCTTCATTATGAAAAGAGCGAAGGCTTCGGAACAATGAAACGCTCCTTTGAGGGTCTTGTGAATAACTTAAACCGTCGTTACTCAGAGACTACGAGCCAGGCGGTCCGCTCTGAGATAGAAGAATGTATGGCAGAGATTCCGTGTCCGGATTGCAAAGGTAAACGCCTGAAAAAGGAAGCATTATGCGTTACCGTGGGCGGGTTGAATATTATTGATTTTACGGAATTATCGGTAATAAATGAGCTGGGTTTCATTGAGAAACTCGAGCTTACAGATAAGGAGCAGCTTATTGCTGCGCAGATTCTTAAGGAAATCAAGGCGAGACTGAATTTTTTGATTTCGGTAGGTCTAGGATATCTCAATCTTTCACGACATGCGCTTACACTCTCGGGTGGCGAAAGCCAGAGAATAAGACTGGCGACCCAAATAGGTTCAGGGCTTATGGGTGTTCTATACATACTCGATGAACCGAGTATTGGCCTTCACCAAAGAGACAACGCCAAGCTTCTTGAGACTCTGAAGCGTTTGAGAGACTTGGGTAATTCACTTGTCGTGGTTGAACATGATGAAGATACTATGCGCAATGCGGACTATATTATAGATATTGGTCCGGGGGCAGGTGTTTACGGGGGAGAGCTTGTATGCGCCGGAAGCTTTAACGATATCTGTGCATGTGAAGAATCCATCACAGGTCAGTATATGAGCGGAAAGAAAAACATTCCTGTTCCGGAGCGGCGCAGAAGCGGTAGCGGAAAAATCCTTACAGTTAGGGAAGCTGCGGAGAACAATCTTCAGAATATTGATGTTGAATTCCCACTTGGAAGGTTCATTTGTGTTACCGGTGTTTCCGGAAGCGGAAAATCATCACTCGTAAATGAAATACTTTATAAAAGTCTGGCAGCGTCAAAAAACAAGGCAAAGACCAGACCGGGAAAGCACCGCTGCATTGAGGGAACTGAGTATGTTGATAAGGTAATCTGTCTTGATCAGAGCCCCATTGGAAGAACACCACGTTCAAATCCTGCAACATATACAGGAGTTTTCAATGATATCAGAGACCTTTTCGCTAGTACACAGGAAGCAAAGCTTCGAGGATTTGGACAGAGTCGTTTTTCGTTTAATGTTAAGGGCGGAAGGTGTGAATCCTGCCAGGGAGACGGTCTGATAAAGATTGAGATGAATTTTCTCCCGGATGTATTTGTCCCATGTGATGTATGCGGTGGAAAAAGATACAACCGTGAGACTCTCGAAGTGAAATACAAGGGTAAAAACATTGCAGATATCCTTGACATGACGGTTGAAGAGGCATGTTCTTTCTTTTCCAATCAGAGCAGGATTCTGAATAAGATTCAGACACTATATGATGTTGGACTTGGATACATAAAGCTTGGACAGTCCAGCACTACTCTATCCGGTGGTGAAGCACAGCGGGTCAAGCTTGCAACTGAGCTTTCAAAGCGATCAACCGGCAGTACCCTGTATATTCTTGATGAACCGACAACCGGCCTTCATGTTGCTGATATTCACAGGCTCCTTGATATACTTAACAGGCTTGTTGACAGCGGAAATACAGTTGTAGTCATAGAGCACAACCTTGATGTTATTAAGACAGCGGATTATATAATAGATCTTGGACCGGAAGGCGGAGATGAAGGTGGAAAACTCATTTTCTGCGGTACCCCCGAAGAATGTGCGGAATGTCCATCAAGCTATACGGGTATGTATCTTAAAAATGTATTAAAAAATTGAAACTTCTATTAACTTGAAGAAAGGAGAGTCTCATGGATCAGGATTTTGAGCGTGAACCGGAGGAACTGTCCGGCGTTATTGAATCCATTAAATATTCTAATGAAGAAAACGGCTATGCAATTCTGAGACTGAGAGACTCCGATGACAGGCTTCAGACACTTACCGGCTGTGTTCCTCTTCCGGCTGCGGGAGAGACGGTGCTTGCATATGGTACATGGATTGAGCACCCGGAATACGGTAGACAGTTCAAGGCAGAATTTGTAAACCGCATTTTGCCAAATACTGAGGAAGGTATTTTTGAGTATCTGTCTAGTGGGATAATCAAGGGAATAGGTCCGGCAACTGCATTGCTTATAGTTAATGAATTTGGCGAGAAATCTCTTGAGACAATAGAAAAATATCCGGAAGAGCTTGCTAAGATAAATGGAATAAGCCTTTCAAAGGCAAGAACTTTTTCAGAGCTCTACAGGCAGATTTCAGTAATGAGGAGACTTATTGAGTTTCTTTGCTCATATGGAATTAGAGCTCTTCCCGCAGTAAGACTTTATAAATACTATGGTGCGGATGCTCTGGAACTGCTGAACGACAATCCTTATATTTTATGCACAAGTCATATCGGTGGAAACTTCCGGGAGGCTGATATGCTTGCTCTGAATCTTGGACTCAGTCCCGACAGCAAAGAGAGAATAAAGGCTGCAGCAGTTTTTGAACTCAAGTATAATCTTGGAAACGGACACTGCTTCATACCAGAACAAATGCTTATCGATGCAACTTCAAACCTCATCTCAATTGACGAAAGCAAAGTTCGTGAAGCAATTGAGGAACTTACTGCTGATGGAAGTATTGTGAGGGAAAAGCTGAACGGATATTCTGCGTGCTATCTACCTGAGCTGTATGATGCCGAAGTTGAAATTGCAGAAAAGGTTGCAGCAATGAGTATCTCAACTGTTGGAATACAAATCGATATAAGCGAAATTCTGAACATGGTTGAACTTCATACTGGAATAGAGTATTCAACTAAGCAAAAAAGTACGCTTGAACTGGCGTTAAACAACAGATTGCTTGTAATAACAGGTGGACCCGGTACCGGCAAGACGACTACGGTTAAAGCTCTTCTGGAAATGTATGATTGCATAGGTTGGAAATATATGCTTGCAGCACCAACCGGGCGTGCGGCAAAGAGACTTAACGAAGTTACCGGTCGGGAGGCATCCACTATACACCGTATGCTGGGAGCACAATACTCTGAAGATGGGGAAAAGCTCGTATTTAAGAAGAATGAGGAAGACAGGCTTGAATGTAAAGTTCTAATAGTTGATGAGTGTTCCATGATAGACATTGTTCTTATGAATGCGCTTTTTAATGCTCTGCCCGATGACGCTTTCTTAGTTCTTGTAGGTGATGCAGATCAACTGCCTCCTGTAGGTCCCGGTAATTGCTTCAGGTCGTTCATTGAGAGCGGTGTAGTCAATACGGTAAGGCTGAATGAAATTTTTAGACAGTCTGAGAACAGCGCAATAGTTAAAAATGCACATTTGATTAATGATGGAAAGTATCCGGACTTCGGTAAAAACGGAGGAGACTTTTTCAGACTTAAAAGACTGGCCTCAGCAGATTCTGTTGAAACCGTTACCGAACTGTGTTCAAAGCGTCTTCCTGAGAAGATGGGCATTTTGCCGGAAGAGATACAGGTTCTCTCGCCAACAAGGAAGGGAGAGCTTGGAACGGTAAATCTGAATAAATATCTACAGGATGTTCTGAATCCAAAGGATGCTGATAAACCGGAGAAGAGCTATGGTGATATAATATTCCGTCCGGGCGACAGAGTGATGCAGATAAGAAACAATTACGACATTCAATGGCATAGTTCGGATATGAGTACTTTCGGAACAGGTGTCTTTAACGGTGATATCGGATATATTATCTCAATGGACCGCCTGAATGAGACTATTGCCGTCGATTTTGACGGAAGGATTGCTGAATATAGCTTTGAGCTTCTATGTGAACTTGAGCATGCCTGGGCGGTTACGGTACATAAGTCTCAGGGATGTGAATTCAGGGTGGTAATATTTGTACTGAGTGGCAGTTCCAAGCTGCTTCTTACAAGGACTGTTCTGTACACCGGAATTACAAGAGCCAGAGAATTGCTTATACTAATAGGTGAAGATAATACAGCCTACAGGATGATAGATAACTATAAGCAGAACAAGAGATTCAGCTTTTTAAAGCTCAGAATAAAAACACTTTGCGGGGCAGTACAATGAGTCTGGGTTCACGGATTCTTGACCTTATTTATCCGCCGAAGTGCGTTTTGTGTGGCAAGCTATTAAAAAATGAAGAAAAGAATATATGTTGTGAATGTAATGCTGATTTTGAGATATTATGTCCCGAAAAGTCAGGACAGAGTTTTACAAATATTAGGCTGAGTATTGCTCCATTCTATTATGAAGGTAAAATCAGGGATGCTCTTTTGAGATACAAGTTCCACGGCAAAAGCTGTTATTCAAAGTTTTTTGCTGTGTATATGTATGAGGAGCTTAATCAGACGGAGCTGAAACCGGACATTATCACTTGGGTGCCGCTGAGCAGAAAAAGGCTCAGAGCCAGGGGCTATGATCAGGCCAGACTTCTTGCCGAGGAATTATCGGAGCTCACTTCAACCGAATGTGTGAGACTGCTGAAAAAACGCAGAAATGTTAAGCCACAGTCAACGGTTGGAGCTTATGAAGAGAGAAAGAAGAATATCAGCGGGGCTTATTCCGCATACAATGTGGAAAAGTTGCAGAGCAAAAATATACTACTTATCGACGATATAATAACAACGGGTTCAACCGCGGGAGAATGCGCGGGAGAACTTTTAAAGGCGGGGGCCGGTGAAATTTTTGTTCTTACGGTGGCTCGTACCAAATATTAATGGAAATGGAATAATTTAGAGGTTGGTGAATATATGCAGGTATTTGAGAAGGATATCGCAATAGATATGGGTTCAGCTTCAACGCTGCTTTTTGAGCAGGGTAAGGGTATTGTATCCAGAGAGCCCACAGTCGTCGCGGTTGACAAGTACAATGGCAAGATACTGAAAATTGGCCAGGAGGCACAAAAGATGCTTGGCCGCACCCCTGCTAACATTATAGCGATCAGGCCTGTTGATGCCGGAGTTATTTCAGACTACGAAATCACGGCATATATGCTCCGTGAACTTGTTAGCCGCATAACATCTTTCAGCCTTTTCAAGCCCTGTCTGCTGGCATGTGTTCCCAGCAGTATAACGGGTGTTGAAGAACGTGCAATGATTGATGCAGCAATAGAGGCAGGTGCTAGAAAAGTATATCTTCTTGAAACTGCGGTTGCAACAGCTTTAGGTGCAGGCGTCGATATCTCTAAGCCTGACGGGCATATGGTAATAGATATTGGGGGTGGAACAACCGAAATTGCTATTATCTCGGTCGGTGGAGTTGTTGAATGTGAATCGATAAAAACTGCAGGAGCATCTTTTGATGAGGCAATTGTTAAATACATACGCAACAAGTATAATGTGCTTATTGGACTCTCAACCGCTGAAGAATTAAAGCGCAGTATAGGTGGAGTTATTACGAGACCAGATATGGGGTCTGAAGAGGTAAAAGGAAGAAACCTTGTAAACGGGCTTCCAAAAACTGTAGAAATTACCTCATCTGAATTAATAGAAGCTTTTGTTGAACCTATGAACAGGATACTAGATGCCGTTCATCTCGTACTTGAGAGAACCCCGCCACAGCTTGTTGGTGATCTTGACAAGAACGGAATAATTATGTCGGGTGGAGGCAGTCTTATTTATGGAATAGACAGATTGATTGAGCGCAGCACGGGAATCAGGACTCTTGTTGTAGATGATGCTGTTTCATGTGCGGCATACGGTGCGGGCAAGATGTTAATGCACCTTGAGGACCTGCAGGACGGTATGATGAACTTCTACAGAAAGCGTCAGCTTAGAGTTTAATAAATTATTGATATAGGGGAGGGTCAGACAATGTCGGTTTTTAGAAATTTTAATAAAAAGGATAAGAAAACATTCTGCTCTGCGGTTATCCTTGCCGCCGGAAATTCGACAAGAATGGGCGAGGATAAGAGTTTATTGTTACTTGGCGGAATGCCGGTGCTTATGAGGTCGGTCAAGGCATTTCAGGAATGCGGTCTGATAGATGAAATAATAGTTGTAACCTCAATGGACAAGATACAGACCGTTGCCGATATGTGCGTTGAATACGAAATGAAAAAGGTCAAGAAGGTTATTGCAGGAGGAGCAAGCCGCATGGAATCCTCACTTGCAGGAGTTTCATCAGTGAGCAAGAAGGCAAAGCTTATTGCCATTCATGATGGCGCCCGCCCGCTTGTCTCTCAGAAGCTTATTAAGAACGCTTTTTATACGGCTGATGAATTTGGTTCTGCCGTTCCCGCAATCAGCAGCATTGATACTCTCAGGGAAAAGAATGGTGATTATATTGGAGGAACAATAGAAAGAGACTCCGTTGTAAGAATCCAGACCCCGCAGATATTTGAAGCTGATATAATTAAGGGTGCGCTTACAAAAGCAGTTGATATGAAGCTTGAACTTACTGATGACAGTTCGGCACTTGCTGCAATCGGATTTAAAATCAGACTGGTTGAAGGAGACCCTGCAAATATAAAGATTACCGTTCCTGTTGATATGCCTGTAGCCGAAGCTATTTTGCACTATGAGGAGTCTTATTAATGAGAATAGGACATGGTTATGATGTTCACAGACTTGTAGAGGGCAGAAAGCTTATTCTTGGTGGGGTTGAAATACCATATGAAAAGGGGCTTCTTGGTCACTCCGATGCAGATGTTCTGGTTCATGCACTGATGGATGCTCTGCTTGGAGCTGCTGCTTTGGGAGACATAGGTAAGCTTTTTCCCGATAATGAAGATACTTATAAAGGCGCGGACAGTATGTTGCTTTTAAAGCAGGTAATTGAACTATTGCGTCAGAACGGATACACCATAGTAAATGCTGATTGTACTGTTATTGCTCAGAAACCGAAGCTTTCCCCATTTATTGATTCTATGAGGAGCGGTATAGCTACCGTATGTGGTTGTAGTACAGATGAAATAAGCGTAAAGGCAACCACCGAGGAGAAACTTGGCTTTACAGGAGAGGGTATGGGTATTTCTGCCCATGCAGTTGTATTAATTGATAGTATAAAGGATAAACCTTGATGGAAAAAATACTTAGCATAACCGAAAGGTCAATGAACTACCTTTCATCTATAAAGGTCTCTGATATTATTGATATTATCATTGTAGCGTATTTGATATATCAGATTATCATGCTGATTAGGAAAACCAACTCGGCAAACCTTGCAAAGGGAATTGGAATCTTTATTCTGGCTCTCGGGCTTTCCTATATTCTGAAGCTGACAATGATAAACTATATATTGCGTAAGGCCGTTGAATTGGGACTTATTGCCGTCGTTGTTCTTTTCCAGCCGGAGTTGAGAAGGCTTCTTGAAAGAGTTGGGACGAGGCTGTTTGTAAAGAAACAAGACGACAGCTATTCTTTGGAATCAGCCCTAAAACAGGTGGTTATGGCTTGCTCAGATATGAGTGAGAGCCGTACAGGTGCACTGATTATATTTGAGCGCAACTATAAGATGCACGATATCATTGCTACAGGTACGGTTATTGATTCAGAAGTAAATTCGGAGCTTATCAAGAATATTTTCTACGATAAGGCGCCACTTCACGACGGGGCATTGATAATAAGAGAAGGAAGAATTGCTGCTGCGGGTTGTGTGTTGCCGCTTACAAAGAGCCGGAGTATATCAAAGGAACTTGGAATGAGACATAGGGCAGGCATAGGTTTGAGCGAGGTTACAGATGCTCTTGTTATCATTGTTTCTGAGGAAACAGGTTCCATTTCAGTGGCTATAGAGGGAATGCTTAAACGACATCTGTCGCCCCAGACACTTGACCAGATTTTGAGAAATGAACTGCTCAACAGCAGTGTTCAGCAGACAAATTCAACCTTAAGCATTATTAAGGGATTATTTAAGGTGGATAAGAATGGCGAAACAGGAAACGAAAAAAAATAAGATATTTGACAGCAAGGTTTTCTGGATTGTTATCTCACTACTTATCTCCCTGGCACTATGGGTGTATGTTACATCATCGGAAAATGACGAGGTCAAACAGACGGTCAGAGGTGTCAGAGTAGAGCTGATAGGGGAGACGGTCCTTAGAGAAAACAGGAATCTTGTAGTTACAGATTTGAGTACGAATACAGTAAGCATTGAAATTTCAGGTCCGAGAAGAATAGTTACAGCACTGAATTCCAATAATGTTACAGCCCAAATTGATGTCAGTAAGCTGAGTCAGGCGGCTTATGCCTCCGTTACCTATACGGTAAATTACCCGAACGGAACAGATACGTCAAATATTACTGTCAACCGCAAGGTCCCGGAAACGGTTAACTTTATGGTATCCAAGTTAGGTGAAAAAACTGTGCCGGTAAGGGGAAGCTTCAACGGAAGCACTGCAGCGGGCTATACCGCTGAACAACCTGTATATGAACCGGTAACAGTCACTTTGAGCGGACCGGAGAATTATCTTAAAGATATAAGCTATGCCTGGGTATCATTTGGTGAAGGAGAAATCAGCAGTACATATTCAATTGAAACAGGATTCACACTTCTTGATGAGGAAGGGAACGAGGCTGATACTACAGGAATAGTATGCTCAACAGATATTGTCACTGCTACAATCCCTATACTTGAGACAAAGGAACTGATGCTGAGTGTCAATCTTATTGAAGGTGCTGGAGCTACGGCAGAGAACACGAAGGTTACCATTGTTCCTGAATCCGTAACACTTGCCGGTGACTCAGCAATACTGAATGCCATGAACAATCTGCCGGTAGGTACAGTTGACCTGAGAGAGTTCAAGCAAAGCAATACATATACTTTCCCAATTGCGTTTGACAGCGAACTTAAGAGCCTTACAGGTGAGACTGAGGCACAGGTTACTGTTGAGATTGTGGGCTTGAGTACAAAGACATTTATTGTCAGCGATCTGCAATTCACAAACCTGACAGCCGGATATATGGCTGATATTGTAAGCAACAGCCTTGAGGTAGTCATTAGAGGTACGGAAGAGCAGCTTGAACAGATTGATTCGGCAAACATCCGTGCAGTGGCGGATCTTACCGATTATGAAATAACCACGGGCAGTATAAATCCTACTGTTAAGATATCTGTTGACGGCGTACCTGATGTGGGAGCCGTAGGAGAATACACAATCAATCTTGAGATTAAGAAGGAATAGTGAATGACACAGGACGCAATAGTACTGAAAACCCTAAATAACGGCAGAGCCGAGGTGGCAGTTATCCGAGGCACAGCATGCGGAAGTAATTGCGGAAATTGTGAATCATGCATCTATCAGAATGAACTCCATACGGAAGCTATAAACAAAGCAGGAGCAAAAAGAGGCCAGAAGGTTGTTCTTGAAAGCAGGAGCTCCCTTATATATAAAGCGGAATTCCTCGTGTATATTCTGCCAATGTTGTTTCTTGTTGCCGGCTATGTTTGTGCTTACAAGTTCGGAGCTTCTGAGGGAATCTGCATATTGTGCGGATTTTTAGCGCTTGTACTTTCTGCTGTGATACTGGTTATCAGTCAGAGAAACAGAAAAAGTATAGTGCATGTTATTACAAGAATTCAGGAATAGAAAGGCAATTTATGAATAAGAATAGAATTAAGAGCATGACGGGCTACGGTAGCTCAAAGGGAATAGCAGAAGGATTTGATGTTACTGTTGAGCTTAAGAGTGTAAACAACCGGTACCTTGAAACATCCGTAAGATTGCCAAGGAACTTCCTGTTTGCTGAAGAGACTGTTAAAAGTGCTGTGCAGAAGCATATCAGCAGAGGAAAGGTCGATGTTTTCATTACAGTAAATTCCTCTTCTGTAGATGATATAAGTGTAAAGGTCAACAGACCGCTGCTTGAAAATTATCTGCGGGCGATAAATAGTATTGCTGATGAATACGGACTTGAAAACGACAGTACAGCAATGGGAATTTCAAAACTCCCGGATGTGCTAAGCGTAGAGCGAAATGAGCTTGATGCTGAAGCAATCTCTGATGGAATCGGTTCAGTTCTTGAAGAGGCTCTTGCAGATTATGACAGGATGCGTGAACGAGAAGGAGAAAAGCTCAAGGAAGATGTCCACTCAAGACTCAGAACGATTGAAAATTATGTAAGTATGATTGAGAAGGCGGCACCTGAAACTGTACTCCAGTACAGAAACAGACTTGAGCAAAAAATGGTTGAAGTTCTCCAGGATTCTTCAGTTGATGAAGGCAGAATTATTCAGGAAGCTGCTATATTTGCAGACCGAATAGCCGTTGATGAGGAGACTGTAAGGCTACGCAGCCATATTGCACAACTGGACTCAATGCTTGAAGCCGGTTCTCCTATAGGAAGAAAGATTGATTTTCTTGTTCAGGAGTTTAACCGCGAAGCAAACACCATCGGTTCAAAATGCCAGAATTCAGACATAGCACATATTGTTGTTGACTTGAAATCTGAGATTGAGAAAATCCGTGAACAGATTCAGAATATAGAGTGATAGAATTATGAAACTACTCGGAATTGGATTTGGAAATTTCGTGTCTCCATCCCACATCATCTCAATTGTAAGCCCTGAATCAGCACCCATAAAGCGCATGGTTCAGGAGGTAAGAGAAAACGGACTTCTTATAGATGCTTCTTTCGGACGGAGTACAAAATCTGTAATAGTCACAGACAGCGGCAATGTAATTCTTTCGGCACTTACACCGGAGGTTTTGGCAGGCAGGCTTGAAGAAAAATACATTGAAAGTGAGAAAATTGATGGGTAAAGGAAAGCTATTTGTGCTTTCGGGTCCTTCGGGTGCCGGAAAAAGCACAGTTATTCGCGAAGCAACCGCGGGCAGAGACGATATCTGTTTTTCAGTTTCGGTTACAACAAGGAAACCGAGACCGGGTGAGGTTGACGGAAGGGAATACTTCTTTGTTGACCCAAAGGATTTTGACAGGATGATCGAGGACGGAGAACTTCTTGAGTATGCAGAGTATGTGGCCAATTTCTATGGTACACCACGCAGTTATGTTCAACAGAAGCTTGATGAGGGTAAGAATGTCATCCTGGATATAGAGGTTCAAGGCGCAAGACAGGTTCATGAAAAGATGAAGGAAGCTGTAATGATTTTTGTAATTCCTCCTTCTATGGAAGAACTTAAACGACGTCTCGTATCAAGAGGTACTGAAACTGATAGAGCAATTGAAGCCCGACTCATCAGAGCAGCACAGGAATATTCAGAAGCGGAATTCTATGACTACATTATAATCAATGACGATGTGGAGACCGCAGCGAAAGAGTTTTCCTCCATCATCACTGCAGAGCACTGCTGTTTTGAGGATAGAAAAGAATATCTTAGCAAAACTTGATTTAAAGCAATATCATAAAATAACAAATTATAACTATTTTTGAAATGGAGCGTATATTATCATGATGTTATATCCACCGGTAGCTGAATTGGTAGAGAAGGTTGGCAGCCGCTATCAGCTTGTAAATCTAGTGGCACGCAGGGCACGCACTCTTTCAGAAGAAGCCCGTGAAAATGAGTCTTCAATGGAAAAAAAGCCTGTTTCTGTTGCGATTGACGAAGTCTATACCGGAAAGCTCAGTATGAAGTAATTTCTGATATGCAAGAAGAAATCGTAAAAGTTGCGGTTTCCTCCGCTACATACCGGATTGATAAGCCATATTCATATCTTGTTCCTGATGAACTCAAAGAGAAGCTTCAGCCCGGCTGCCGCGTTTTTGTGCCGTTTTCACACGGAAACAGAATAAGTGAAGGGATTGTTTTAAGCGGACCTCAGCCGATTGCGGAAGAACCTGGTTATAAACTTAAATCAGTGATTAGAGCAATCGACGAGAGTCCTGTCCTAAATCACGAGCGCCTTCAGCTTGCACTATTTATGCGTGAGAGATTCTTCTGCACGGTTTATGATGCGGTAAGAGCCATATTACCTGCCGGACTGTGGCTTGACAGCAGTGGCAAAAGAAGAGTGAACGATAAGAGTATTGAGATTGCTTCACTTATAATAAGCAGCACAGAAGCACTTGACGTCGAGACTGAGTTGAGAGATAAAAATGCACCGCAACAGGCAAATCTTCTTGCAGAGCTTGCAACTTTTGGTCAGTTGCCGGTTAACGAGCTTCTGCAATTCACCGGAGCTTCAAGAAATTCTCTCAAGGCACTGATGAAGGCTGAATACGTTGAACTTTTCAGGCGCGAGGTGTTCAGAAGACCAAAATTCACGGAAGGTGAGAAGCGTGAACTTCCAACACTGAATAAAGAACAGATGGAAGTTTTTGAATCCATACGCGAAAAGCTTGTAGGTGAAAAGGCTTCTGTCTCTCTACTTCAGGGTATTACAGGTAGTGGTAAGACGGCAGTTTATATCAGGCTTATTGCTGAAGCCTTGAATAAAGGTAAGTCTGCTGTTCTCCTGGTACCGGAAATTGCGCTCACCCCCCAAATGCTTCAGACTTTCTCATCATTTTTTGGAGATGAGATTGCGGTTCAGCATTCGGGTCTCAGCCCTGCGGAGAGATATGACGAATGGAAGCGCATAAAGAGCGGAAATGCCCGTGTCGTTATTGGTACTAGGAGCGCCGTATTCAGTCCTGTTGTGAATCCCGGAATTTTCATCATTGATGAGGAGCAGGAGGAGAGCTACAGGTCAGAAATATCTCCACGCTACAATGCAAGGGATATTGCCGTTTTCAGGTGCTTCAAAAACAGCTGTCCGCTGCTACTTGGATCGGCAACGCCTGATCTTTGTAGCAGGTATTACGCTGAGTCAGGAAGGTATTCCTATTACAGGCTCGACAGAAGATACAACGAAATGGATCTTCCCGAGGTTAGTATCATTGACATGAAGGCTGAGCTTCGGTCAGGCAATATTGGAAATATAAGTACATATCTCCGTGACGAATTACAGAAGAATATTGAAAAGGGTGAGCAGAGCATACTCTTTTTGAACCGCCGAGGTGCACATAAGCTCTTAACCTGTGGTTCATGCGGTTTCGTGTATACTTGCCCCAACTGCAGCGTTTCGCTTACATATCACAGCGTGGGAGATAAGCTGATGTGTCATTACTGTGGGTATTCGGCGAAACCTGATACAGGCTGCCCAGACTGTGGAGCACAGATGAAATACATTGGCGCAGGTACGCAGTTGATTGAGGAGGAGCTGAACACACTCTTGCCTAACGCAGGGATTATACGTATGGATACTGATGTGCTTAATTCCGGAATTACACATGAGAGCGTATTCGAGAAATTCAGAGACGAAAACATTCCGATTATGATAGGCACGCAGATGGTTACCAAGGGTCTGAATTTTGAAAATGTTACTCTTGTTGGAGTGATTTCCGCAGATCAGAGTTTATATTCAGGTGATTACCGTGCAGCAGAGAAGACTTTCTCTTTAATCACACAGGTTGTGGGAAGAAGCGGAAGAGGCGAGAAGAAGGGGAGAGCTGTAATTCAGACATTCTCACCTGAGAATGATGTCATTCTACAGGCAGCACGACAAGACTATGATGCCTTTTATGAATCGGAGATTTCAATGCGCAGAATTTTGAACTCTCCTCCATTCACAAGACTACTCTCAATTACTGTATCCGGGATAAGCGAGGCTACGGTTTATGATGCCTGCAGATTTGTTAGGCGAAGAATGGAGTTTCTTCTAAAAGATTATAATCCGGTTCAGGTGTTAGGGCCTGTACCTATGACAGTTGTAAAACTCAACAATCGTTTCAGATACAGGATTAATATAAAATGTCCTGAAAACAAAAGTATCAGAGAGCTTGTGTCAGCTGTAATATGCGAGTGCAGTGCCGATAAGAGATTCAGAGGTTTGTCATTCTATGCAGAAAATGATGCATCAGATTAAATGCATTTTAACAGAATTATCAAAGTAGCAAAATAAGGAAGTAACAGTATGGCATTAAGAAATGTTTTAACAAGTGAGCACCCAAATCTATATAAGACAAGTAGAGAGATTACCGCATTCAACCCCAGGCTGCACCAACTTCTTGACGATATGGCGGAAACGCTGGAAAGTCAGAACGGTGTTGGTCTGGCTGCGCCCCAAGTTGGAGTTCTACGCAGGGCTGTTCTTGTGCTTGAAACGAATGTTGAAGAGGGCGAAGAACCCATTATTATTGAACTGATTAACCCTGAGATTATCAGTTGTGAGGGTGACCAGTACGGTACTGAAGGATGTCTTAGTGTTCCTGATGAATATGGTCTTGTGCACAGACCTGAGAAAGTAACAGTTCGGGCACAGGATAGAAATGGCAATTGGTTTGAATATGCAGGCGAGGGATTAACCGCAAGATGCTTTTGCCATGAGATAGATCACCTGGACGGTATTCTGTTCACAGCTCTCGCTGACAAGATGCTCACCCAGGAAGAGATTGAGAGTGGAGAATACAACTGATGCGTATTGTATTTATGGGAACACCTGATTTTGCTCTGGAATCCCTGAAAAAGCTATACGATGAGAGTTTTGGTGTGGTTGGTGTCTTTACTCAGGCTGACAAGCCGAAGGGACGCGGAATGGAGCTGAGCTGCTCACCTGTGAAACAGTTTGCTGTTGAGCATGACATTCCTGTATTCCAGCCTACAAAGATGAGGGACGGTACAGCACTTGAGATGCTTAAATCACTGAAACCGGACATTCTCTGTGTTGTTGCATACGGAAAAATTCTGCCTGACGATATGCTTTCACTGCCCAAATATGGAGCAGTCAACGTCCACGGTTCGCTTCTGCCAAAATATAGGGGTTCAGCACCGATTCAGTGGTCGGTCCTTAACGGAGACCGGGTTACTGGTGTAACTACAATGTATCTCGCAAGTGAGATGGATACAGGGGATATTATTTTGTCTGAATCAACTGAAATTGGCGAGTTTGAGACCTCTGGAGAGCTGTACGATAGGCTTTCGGTCATGGGTGCAGAACTCCTTGTTCGGACACTAAGAGAAATAGAGAATGGGACTGCTCCCAGAGAACCCCAGAACCATGCAGAGGCAAGCTATGTGACTATGCTTGATAAATCTCTCTGTCCCATAGACTGGAACAGATCTCCCCGGGAAATCGTCAAAAAGATATACGGACTACAGCCCTGGCCTGTGGCAACAGCCGTATTTGGTGGAGAAACCCTAAAGATATTTGCTGCTAAATACAGTGATAATAAAACAGAGCTTGAGCCGGGAAAAATTGTGAGTGTCGGAAAAAATGGAATAGAGGTTGCCTGTGCCGGCGGTGAGTGCCTGATGATTAGTGAACTGCAGGCAGCAGGTAAAAAGAGAATGGCCGCATCGGATTATCTTCGCGGTCACCCTATAAAGGTAGACTGACTATGGCTTCACAGTCAAGAAAGGCTGCATACACAGCTCTAAACAGATGCTTAAAATCCGGTGCATGGTCTTCTATTACAATTGACAGTTGCATTTCGGATTTTCAACTCAGCGGAAGGGATGCTGCACTTGCCGGAAGACTATGTCTGGGCGTCCTTCAGAACTGCTACTATCTGGACTATTATATTGATTTTTTTTCAGATAATCCAAAGAGTATTAAACCTGATGTAAGGAATATTCTACGTCTCGGGGCATATCAGATACTGTTTAATGACAGAATTCCCTCACATGCTGCCGTGAATGAGAGTGTTGAGCTTTGCAGAGATATCGGATGCGGGAAAGCATCCGGGCTTGTAAACGCGGTGCTGAGGAAAATAAGCCTATCTAAGAGCAACTTGCCGGAAATCAAAGCAAGCAGCTTGGAGGATTATCTTTCAATAAAATACAGCCATCCGGTTTGGCTTGTAAAAAAGCTCATAAATGAATATGGGTATGAGAAATGCATTTCTATTATGGAGGCTGACAATACCGAACCGGATACAGATATTCAGATTAACCTTCTTAGAACAAAAGCCGATGAATTTGAAGATTTGCTCAAAGAAGCAAAAATTTCCTATTCAAGGCGCAATGACAGTTCATTCTCAGTATCACATGTGAAGATTCCGGAAATTCCGGGATATTCTGAAGGCTATTTCTATGTGCAGGACAATGCAGCCCACGAATGTGTACTTATGGCTGAGCCACAGCCAGGCTTTAAGGTTCTTGACGCATGTGCCGCACCTGGAGGCAAAACGTTCTGCTCCGCAATTGAAATGAAAAATAAAGGAAGTATATTTTCCTGCGATATTCATGAAAAAAAACTGAAGCTGATAAACGATTCTGCACACAGACTGGGCATAGGTATAATAAAGGGATTTGCAGCTGATGCTTCGAAATACAATCCTGAGTTCGACTCTCAGTTTGATCTTGTGATTGCTGATGTGCCCTGCTCAGGTCTCGGGGTTATTGCAAGAAAACCCGAAATCAGATTTAAAGACGAGGCATCCTTGAATGGCCTGCCCGGAATACAGAGTAAAATATTGTCCAATCTGGGCTGCTACGTAAGACCCGGTGGAAGACTTCTGTATTCTACATGCACAATATTCAAAGAGGAAAACGAAAATATTATAGAAAATTTTCTTACCGATAATAGATTTTTCAGGCTTATTCACTGTAAAAGCTTTTTACCGCAAAGGGACAGTACAGGTGGCTTCTATGCTGCTGTGCTTGAGAGACTTGAATAAAAACTAAACGCATAACACAGAATCAATATTAAGATGAAAAATGACATTCTTTCACTTCTGCCGGAGGAAATCGTAGAGGATTTTAAAGTTCAGGGGTTGCCTGCTTTCAGAGCAAAGCAGGTTTCTGAGTGGCTTGCGAAGGGAGCTTCTTCATTTGAGGAGATGAGCAATCTTTCAAAGGAACTCCGAAAATCACTGGCTGACAAATATGCCATATACAGGCCTTCAGTTTTAAAAAAGCAGGTTTCCGGAGAAGACGGGACAATAAAATACTTATGGGAACTTGAGGACGGCAATGCTGTTGAGACAGTTCTGATGAGAAACAATTACGGAAATACCGTATGCGTTTCAACCCAGGTGGGCTGCCGCCAGGGCTGTGCTTTCTGTGCATCTACCATAGGTGGACTTGTACGTTGCCTTGAACCTTCCGAAATCTTAAATGAAGTCATCTGCTCACAGCTTGAGTCCGGATTGCACATCTCAAACATAGTGCTAATGGGTATAGGTGAACCTCTGGATAATTTTGACAATGTTATCAAGTTTCTCAGACTTGTTAATCACCCGCAGGTTATGAATATAGGTATGAGACATATCTCGCTTTCAACCTGTGGAATCATTGAGCGTTTTAAAGATTTGGCGGACGAGGATATGCAGATAACTCTCTCTGTATCTCTTCACGCCCCGGATGACGAAACACGATCCAGGCTGATGCCTGCAAACCGTGGCAGAGGTGTGGATGCGCTTATGGAGGCCTGCAAAGAGTATTACGAAAAGACGGGAAGACGCATTTCGTTTGAATACTCTATGATAGACGGTGTAAATGATACCGCGTATCACGCAGAGCTTCTGAGCAAAAGAGCAAATGAACTGGGTGCACATGTAAACCTTATTGCACTCAACCATGTTGAAGAGAGAGAATTCGCCCCCTCAACACCTGGCCATATGAAGGCATTTATTAAGATACTTGAAGATAACGGGGTAAATGTTACTGTGCGCCGGAAATTAGGAAGCGATGTTGATGCTTCCTGCGGTCAGCTCAGGAGAAAATTTGAAAGATCCCGTTGATTATAGATATGAAATATTACGGACTTAGTGATCAGGGAAAAATTAGAAAGAATAACCAGGACGCCTTTGCCATTTTAGAATGCAATATTCGTAACTGCATTATTCTTGCGCTTTGCGACGGAATGGGCGGTGCTAAAGCCGGTGAAGTGGCAAGCGAAATATCAAAACGAGCCTTTTCAGAGTATGTGCTTGCAAAGCTATCCTCCCGCACAGTGAAATACCCAGTGATTGAGGAGATACTCTACAATGCATGCGAAGAGGCTAACGGGGTTTCGTACGAGTACTCACTCTTTGATGAACAGTTCTTCGGCATGGGTACGACACTGGTAGGGGGAGTTGTTTATTCCAATGGAGATGTAAAGCTAATCAATGTTGGGGACAGCCGCGCATATCTGATAAAACCTAAGAAGAACCGTATAGAGCAGATAACAAGAGACCATTCGTTTGTTCAGGAGCTTGTGAACGCAGGACTGATAACACCCGAGGAAGCTGCTGTTCATCCGGATAGGCATGTTATTACCAGAGCTTTGGGTACTGAGATGATTGCCAATCCGGACTTTTTTGAACTGAGCATGAAACAGGGTGAAGTTCTGTTGCTATGCAGTGACGGGCTCTCAAACTATGTAAGTGATGAACAGATTCTTTCCGCCGTCTGCAGCTGCCGTGAACCCGAGGCAATCTGCAGAACTCTCCTGAAAAACTGCTACGATAGCGGCGCACCCGACAACGTGACGATTATTTCAGTGGTGAAGAGATGAACAGTATAAATACTGAAAACTATATATGCGTATTACTTGATGACCGTTATGAGCTGCTTGATATCATTGGTGAAGGTGGAATGGCGGTAGTATACAAGGCACTTGATCACCGTCTGGACAGAAATGTTGCCGTTAAGCTGATGAGAGATGAATTTTCAGGAGATGAAGAGTTCAGACAACGTTTTGCAGCAGAGTCACATGCAGTTGCAATGCTTTCACATCCGAACATAGTATCAGTTTTTGATGTCAGCCACAATGACGAGATTGAGTATATCGTAATGGAACTAATTAGTGGCATTACATTACGACAGTATATGGCTAAGAAGGGCAGACTTGACTGGAAGGAGGTTCTGCATTTTTCAAAACAGATTGCTGCAGCGGTTAGCCATGCGCATCAGCATGGCATAATCCACCGTGATATAAAGCCACAGAATATAATGCTTCTGCAGGATGGAACAATAAAGGTCACGGATTTTGGAATTGCAGCTCTGGAGAACGAGCTTAATGAAAACAGCGGTGAAGCTGTTGGTTCGCTGTGCTTTCTTGCCCCGGAACAGCTTATGGGTTCGGCACCTGACGCCAGAAGTGATATTTATTCGCTTGGTGTGAGCATGTATGAGATGCTATGTGCCCAAAAGCCTTATGAAGGTTCAAATCCGGCCGAATTGAGGATAAAACAGATAAATGCTGATGTTCCGGCTGTGTCACAGATTGTAGATAATGTACCGGACGCATTATCGGATATTGTGATGAAGGCGATGGATACAGACATAAGCCGCAGATATCAGACTGCGGCGGAGTTGCAGAGTGACCTTGACGAGTTTACATCGGACTATATAAGAACCGAATCCTCTGAACGTCAGATACCCGTTGCTATGCCTGAGATAAAACCACCCTTGAAGCTGTCCGGAAAGGCGCGCCGAAGTTCAAACAGGAAGGCGGGAAGAATCGGCTTTGCTCTTGGTACTTTTGGACTAATGTCTGCCGTGCTTGTCCTTTTCGTATTCCTTTGGAATTTCTGGCTGAGGGATATTTTTTCAGCTGCAGACCGTGTTGAACTGCCGAATTTTGTTGGATATAGTTACGATGTTTTAGCCAATGATGTTCAGTTGTGCTCAAGATATAATTTCAGAGTTAAGTACATAGTTGATACAAAGAATGAGAGCGGTCTTGTGCTCGACCAGGAGCCTGATGCGGGTAGAAGCCTGATGATTACACCGGAGGGCATTGATGTTCAGCTATCGGTGAGCACAGGATATATTCTTGCAGAGGTTCCTGATGTGGTTGGTCTTGACTATCGGGAGGCGTCCTTAAAGCTGCAGAATGCGGGATTTGTTGCGGAGATAGATAATGTAATGTCTGATACCGTTGAAAAGAATCTTGTAATCAGTTCAAGCCCCACGGCAGGTGAACGAATAAGCGCGGGTTCCACAGTTTATATTGATGTAAGTGGAGGTGCTGAGATAAGCTATATAAAGATGCCAAACCTCGTCGGATTGTCAGAGGATGCAGCTATTAAGAAGCTTGAGGCAGCCGGACTGACATACAATGGCAGTACGCGTCAGCCAAGTGATTACGAGGCGGGAACAGTTATCTCTCAAAGTGTTGTGGCTTTTGTTGAGATGGAGGAACGCACAAAAGTATCTCTCATCGTTTCAACAGGTCCTCTTCCTGAGGTTGAGGAAGAGCCAGTGACTACTCCACCGATTACAATCTATGTGCCGCAGCAGCAACCGGGGATAATCATAGGATGAGTGAAGGTATAATCATCAAAGCCCTCAGCGGCTTTTACTATGTTGCAGGGACGGAAGGGATTATTAGCTGCAAAGCTAAAGGAAAGTTCAGATATGACGGCATGAGCCCTCTCGTTGGAGACAGGGTTGAATACCAACTGTCAGCTGATGGTAGCGGCACGGTAAAATCAATCCTTCCAAGGAAGAATTCATTCATAAGGCCTGCGGTTGCAAATATTGATACTATGGTCTTTATTGCCTCCTGCTCAAAGCCCGTCACAGACCCATATCTTATAGATAGGGTTGCAGTGATAGCTGAAAACAGCTGTTGCGAATTTGTTGTCTGCATTAACAAGACTGACCTTGAAAGCGCCGATGAACTTTACAAAATATATAATGGAAGCGGTTTTAAGTGTTTCAGAACATCTGCTCTTAATAGCGAGGGAATTGAAGAACTAAGGGAAGCACTAAGAGGAAGAGTGAGCGCCTTCACGGGGAATTCAGGAGTGGGGAAGTCCAGTATCCTGAATGCTCTAATTCCGGGTATAGATATAGAGACCGGGGAAATTAGCGACAGATTGGGAAGAGGAAAGCATACAACCAGGCACGTTGAACTATATCCAATGGATGACAGCAGCTTCATAGCAGACACACCGGGTTTTGCTTCATTTGATCTGCAGATGGTAGATGACATCAGCTATGAGCAACTGCCGGACTGCTTCCCGGAATTTGGGGATTATATCGGGCATTGCCGTTTCAATGACTGCCGTCATATATCCGAGCCGGACTGTGCTATACGCGGTGCGGTTGAATCCGGCAGGATATTCAGGAGCAGGTATGACTCCTATGTTAAGCTTTATGATATAGTGTTCAATCATAAGACATGGGACTGATTCATTTTTATATTTTTTCTTGTCACAGCGTATTCAATGTGATAGAATTATATAAATTATATAATTTGATTAAATTATTACCTTAAAGGGAGTTGTAATCACATGTCAGGACATTCCAAGTGGCATAACATTCAAAAAACAAAGGGCGCTGCAGATGCCAAGCGCGCACAGGCCTTCACAAAGATAGCCAGAGAGATGATTGTGGCGGTTAAGGAAGGCGGTGGCGGAGATCCCAGAAGCAATTCAAAGCTGGCTGCGGTAATAGCTAAGGCAAAGGCTGCCAATATGCCCAATGACAATATCAAGCGCACCATAGACAAGGCTCTCGGCGCCGGAAATACGGACAACTATGAGAAAATTGTATACGAAGGCTATGGTCCTCAGGGTGTTGCAGTTATTATAGAAACAATGACTGACAACCGTAACCGTACAGCAGGAGAGGTCCGTCATCTTTTTGATAAATACGGCGGATCTATGGGAGTTGCAAACTGCGTATCATGGTCGTTTGATAGAAAAGGTGTAATCATAATAGATAACGAGGACGAAGAGCTTGATGAAGACACCGTAATGATGGATGCTCTTGACTGCGGTGCCGCGGACTTTGAGCCGGACGAGGATAGTTTCACAGTCTACACCTCCGAAGACGATGTAGCCGCTGTATCAGACGCTCTTACAGAAAAGGGTTACAAACTGCTCTCGGCTCAGGTTGAGATGCTTCCCCAGAATGGCTATATTAAGCTCAGCAATGAGGATGATGCCAAGATGCTTCAGAAGATGCTGGATCTTCTTGAGGATAATGACGATGTGCAGAACGTCTGGCATAACTGGGAGGATGCAGAGTAAACCTGCCGGTTTGATTTTCGCATTACAGGAGAAAGGAATAAAATGAAAAGATTAATTCGCGTTCTTACAGTGTTTGCAATATGCGCAGCTTTTGTTCTCTGCTCCGTATGCGCATTTGCGGCAGATGCAAAGACAGGCCTTTTCGGTGAAATTAATAAAGGCAGCCTCAATTCAGAGGGAAAGGTTTGGTGCTATAAAAGCCCAATAAGTGAAACTACAGGTTATGATGGGTCTGTAGCATTCATAGCCAAAGCGGAGAACAACACAAAAACAGAATGGTATATCGGAAAGCCCGATGCCTCAGAGGTTATTCTTCTTGAGGACGCCCCTGGGAAATTTGAGGGCCTTGAGGTATATATCCACGGCCATGAGCAGGAGGTAACCATAAAGCATGTTCCTGCAGAGCTTGATGGCTGGTTGGTACAGGTGAAATACGAAGGCGAAGGCGGACCTGTTTATTCTGATACTGCGAAGATAACTGTAAAGGACTATCAGGGTGACTATTACTGGAACGAATACTGGAAGGGTTACTGGACAGATTCAAAAAGCGAAGGCGGTCTCAAAAAAGGAGAGGCTCCCTGGTGGTTTGTCTATCCAAATTATTAATAAATAAAAAAACGGGCAGATAACTGCTCGTTTTTTTATGCAGGCGGGTCTGTAAGCCGGGTTCTGTCTTAAACGGTCATCTATCTTGTCTCCACGTTGCCGGGGAGCTCAAGCCACCTCCTGAGAGCGGCCGGGCAAGCCTTATGCTCTCCCACGGTGTTGCATCGGATAGAGTTTACAGCATCAGAATGTCTCCACCTGACGAGTGGGCTCTTACCCCACTTTTCCACCCTTACCATGCCATACATGGCGGTATATCTCTGTTGCACTTGTCCGGAGGTTACCCTCGGCGGATGTTATCCGTTATCCTGCCCTGCGATGCCCGGACTTTCCTCAGACACTGGCTTTCGCCTCATGCCCGCGACCGTTCGGCCTGCCTGCCCGCATATTTTAATTGAAAAAAACTGCATAGTCAACTATAATATATTGAACTTTTATTAAAGCAATATTAATGTGGAGAGCATGCAATGACATTGAATGAATATGTTGATTCCATAAAGGATAAGAGAATAGCTGTCATCGGTATTGGTATCAGCAATGAGCCGCTTATCAGGCTGCTTGCAATTGAAGGCTGCAACGTTACAGCCTGCGATAAAAGAGACTTTGAAAAGCTTGGCACCAAAGCACTTGAACTTATTTCACTTGGTGTAAAGCTAAAGCTGGGAGAAGAATACCTTGAGAACCTTGATTACGATATAATCTTCAGGACACCTGGACTTATGCCATTTGATGAGCATCTTGTTTCCGCTGCAGAAAAAGGGAGCATAATTACTTCAGAGATGGAACTTTTCTTCAGACTTTGCCCCTGCAGAATCATTGCTGTTACGGGTAGCGATGGAAAGACCACAACAACTACAATAATATCTGAGCTTCTAAAGGCAGCTGGTTACAATGTACATCTGGGTGGCAATATCGGAAAGCCTCTCTTATGTGAGACACCGTTTATATCAAAAGACGATTTTGCAGTTCTCGAGCTCAGCTCATTCCAGCTCCACAGCATGTACTGCAGTACTGATGTGTCAGTAATTACAAATATATCGCCTAACCATCTGGACAAGCACAAGGATTTTCAGGACTATGTTGACGCTAAAAAATCCATCTACAGAAATCAGAGACCCGGAGGAGTGCTGGTTCTAAACTATGACGATGAGCACAGTCCGGAATTTGAAGCCGACTCACATTCTGATATTAGATATTTTTCATTTGAGTCAAGAACAAAAAATGGAGCATTTTTTGCTGACGGTAAGCTTTACCGTGTTTCCAACGGCGTTGAGAGATACATTATTAACGCAGATGATATTCTCATTCCGGGTGACCATAACATTAAGAACTACCTCGCAGCATTCACGGCAACGGATGGTCTTGTCAGTGATGAAATATGCGCAACTGTGGCAAAAAGCTTCTCAGGTGTTGAACACAGGCTTGAGACCGTTAGGGTGTGCAGAGGAGTTCGGTATATTAATGATTCCATAGGATCCAGCCCGTCAAGAACTATAGCTGGACTGCATGCGCTTAAGACAAAGCCGATTATTATAGTTGGCGGATATGATAAGAAAATACCATTCGATTCTCTTGGTGACGAACTGTGCCGGATGGCAAAGGCTGTGGTATTCACCGGAGCTACTGCTGATAAGATAGAACAGGCAGTGAAGGCATCGAAGTATTATAAAGACAGCGGTCTGACTACATATTTCGAGGCCGATTTTAAGGATGCAGTCATAAAAGCCTCTGAAGTGGCTTCGGAAGGAGACATTGTGCTTCTTTCCCCGGCATGCGCGTCTTTTGACAATTTTGCCAATTTCGAGGAGCGAGGAAATTACTTCAAAAAAATAGTAATGGAGCTTGAAGAGTGAAGATATCAGAAATAAAACCCGAGGCATATGAGTTGGGAAAAAGGGCTGAGGAAAAGACAGAACCCTATTTCAGAACGATAGATGCTATTGCCGGAGAGAACAGCCGTAAGGTGATGCAGGCTTTTCAGGATAACAAGGTTTCTGAAGCCTGCTTTTCCGGAACAACCGGATACGGATATGATGACCTGGGAAGAGAAACACTGGATAAGATATATGCACAGGTATTCGGGACTGAATCCGCTCTCGTGCGAGTTAACTTTGTAAATGGTACCCATGCACTTACTGCCGCACTTTTTTCACTCTGCAGACCGGGTGAGAAGCTTCTCTCAGTAAACTCCGCACCATACGATACTCTCCGCAGAGCCATAGGCATTGAAGGGGATGATTTTGGCTCTCTGGCCTTTTACGGTATTGGTTATGAACAGACTGAGCTTACGGATGAAGGCTGTTTTGATTTTCAAGCTATTTCGGACGCTCTGAAGGACGGAAGTATAAAAGCAGTCATACTTCAGAGGTCCTGCGGATATGGCTTCAGAAAGGCATTTAGCATTGAAAACATAAAAGAACTCTGCTCATTCGTAAAATCTCTTCGCCCGGATGTATACATACTCGCGGATAACTGTTATGGTGAATTTACTGAGTTTCTTGAACCTACGCAGGTTGGTGCCGACCTTATTGCAGGCTCGCTGATAAAGAATCCCGGTGGCGGAATAGCACCTACAGGAGGTTATCTGGCAGGTAAAGCTGAAGTTGTCGAAAGAGCCGCATTCAGACTCACGTCACCCGGTATAGGGGGCGAGTGCGGTTCTACTCTCGGAAATAACAGACTTCTCTATCAGGGGCTGTTTCTTGCTCCACATACAGTAGCTCAGGCGTTGAAGACCTCCGTGTTTGCCGCCGCAGTAATGGATGAGCTTGGTATTGAGAGCTATCCTGCATATTACGAGAAACGTTCGGATATAATACAGCGTATAAGACTTGGCTCACCCGAACGCATGAAGCGCTTCTGTGAAGGTATTCAAGCCGGTGCGCCTGTTGATTCATATGTCACACCTGAACCATGGGATATGCCGGGATACAGCTGTCCTGTAATTATGGCAGCGGGTTCATTCATTCAGGGCTCATCAATAGAGCTTTCGGCAGACGGCCCGTTCAAAGCACCATACGACGTATATCTTCAGGGCGGTCTTACGTATGAGACCGGCAGGCTGGGTATACTTATGGCAGTTAGTGCTATACTCTGATTTTTACATTTTATTAAACAGTACTTCTGCTGTTTATTGTATATTTAAGCATAGAAAAAAAGCTTAAATTGGAGATATACTATATGAAGAAATATTACAGGTTAGTTTACATAATTATTTCAATGTTTCTAGTCGTTTCATTATGCGGCTGCACTGAGCTGGACAAGCTCAAAGAGGTGGAAGCACCTCCGGTTCCTACACCTACAGAGAAGCCTGAAGCTGTTGGGATTCCTGAACCAACTAACGAGCCCCTGCAGTATTATACTGATTCGGCTGCAATACATATAAGATGCAACACACAGAAGCAGGAATACGTTGATCCCCGTGACGGGTCAAAAATAATTATGACTGTTTACGTTTGTTCACCGTTTGTCACAATTGAAGGGAACGACGAAGCCTCAGAGAATATTAACAGTTTCATAAGTGCCCTTGACGAGAGCTTTTACACCGGTGACGATTATGGTGCAGGCAAAGGCCATGCGGCGGATATAAACTACTATAACTCAATTGCTGAGGACAATTTCACATATCTGGCTCAGACAGGAAGAGAGGATGAACTGGTTCCGGTAAGCATTGAAAGGCTATATACCGTAACGAGGGCGGATTCCCATGCCATACGCATTGACTTTTCCAACATATTCAATGCCGGTGAAGAGCAGACAGACAGCTATTACTATTGCTTTGATACCGAAACCGGCGATTCCCTAAGTGTTGAGCTGTACAATGAATTTTATGAGCCTGAGGATTATTCCTATGAGTCCAACCCCGCCATAAGCATAAAGAAGCTTGCCGATACCGATGATAATACCCACAGTATTCTGGACCTACTGACACTGGATGAGGAAGGCGAGAACTATATAATCTGTTTTGACGATGACATCAGAGATTTCAGACTCTGCTATGCGGTGTATAATCCTGAAGATGACAGCTTCAGTCCAGGTACAGAGCTATGGTTCTGCAGTTGCCCTGCGGGCAATGCGCTACAGCTCAGGGCGGATATTTCCGGAGAGATACCGAGGCTGATGTTCAGTTGCAGTCCTGCTGAAGGTGAAACAATAATTAATGTCATAATGCTCGAAACTGTAACTGGAAATGTTATGCTCCAGAATGCTGCAAACCTTCATGCTGTTGGATGATTCTATGTTAACTAAGATAACAGTATGTAATTAAGAAATGACTTGATATTTTATTTGCGGGTGACGGTTCTTGACTGAATATTTGGGGATAAATACATATCTTCGGAACAGGTTTGGGGTAAAGGTCTATAAGCTTTCACTTGACGGTGGATTTACATGCCCCAATAGAGATGGCACAAAGGGGAAAGAAGGATGTATATTCTGCCTGAATGGTAGCGGTGATTATTCCATCCCATGTGAGGTTGGGCATGTGGCGGAGGCTCTGGAAACAGCAAAATCAGTTGTTTCAGGTAAGGGTGCTGAAAAGTTTATTTCGTATTTTCAGAGCTATACAGGGACATATTCATCGCTTGGAAAGTTAAGAGCTTTGTACAATGAAGCTATTTATCCTGATGATATCGTTGCATTATCCATTGCTACCAGACCTGACTGCCTCAGTGATGATGTTGTAATGCTTCTAGGTGAGCTGAATATGATAAAGCCCGTTTTCGTTGAGCTTGGTCTGCAGACCGTACACGAACAAACAGCGGAGTACATCAGAAGGGGATACGGGCTGCCGGAATTTAACGATGCTGTAAAAAGACTGAAGGCAGCCGGGATTGAAGTTGTCGTACACATGATAATAGGTCTGCCTGGAGAGACGGACGAGATGATAGTTCAGACTGCAGATTATATAGGAAAATCCGGTGCTGATGGAATTAAGTTCCAGCTTCTGTATGTGCTTGAAGGAACTGACCTTGCTGAAGACTATCGGGAAGGGAAGTTTGAGGCTTTGAGCATGGAGCATTATATATCACTCCTTGTAAGTTGTGTGGAGGTATTACCGGAAAACATGGTTGTACACAGACTGACGGGTGATGCTCCGAAGCGCAACCTTATAGCACCGCTATGGTCAGCGAATAAAAAGATGGTAATTAATGAAATTTCAAAGGTGCTATGCGAACGGGACAGTCAGGCACCGTGAAACTATTAACTGTAAACTCTAATCAATAAGGAGAAAACTATGACTGCTGCAATAATTATTATTCTGCTTGGGGTGATTCTGCTCCCGATTTATATCCGTGAGAAAATACGCGACTATACAGTTAAGGCTGTATTTTTGAAAACTGCTGAATCGGTCCTTTTCATGGTGCTTGCAATCTACTCGGCATGGTATTCGGCTTCACACGGATCGGTGACGACGCTGGGCGTATTTATTATCACAGGTCAGCTTTTCGGACTGTTGGGTGATATCTGGCTTGACCAGAAGTTTGTATATAGGGATGACGAACTCAAGTTCACCTATGCAGGATTCATAGTTTTCGGTATAGGGCATATACTGTTTATTATTGGAATGCTTATTGAGTATTATCAGAAGGGAATGCTCCTGTATGTGCTCATTCCTCTATTCTTAGGAATTTGCTGCGGTGCGGGTAACTCGCTGCTTGAAAAGCCAATGAAACTAAAATTCGAAAATTATAAGACCATAGTTATTATTTACGGCTCAATTCTTTTCTCTGCTGTTTTAATCTCAGGAGGCATGGCTCTATATTACGGTTTCTCCAATACCACTCTCAATCTGATATTCTTTGGGGAGATTCTGTTTGCACTGTCTGATCTGGTTCTAAGCGGAACCTATTTTGGCGAGGGAAAGGAACGTCCTGTGGATTTCATTATGAATTATATCTTATATTACGGAGGGCAGTTCCTGATTGCTTTTTCACTGTTCTTCGCGAAATGATTTCGTAACAATAAGATGTTCATTTTGGAATGAAGAAAGGATGAACTATTATGTATGCTTATTCATACGGTATTGATACCGCATATATTCTGGTTCTTCTTGCCATAGTATTCTCACTGTGGGCCAGCTGGAAAGTGAAGAGAACCTACAAAAAGTATTCCGACGACCTGAACGCAAGAAGAATAACCGGAGCTCAAGCTGCTCATTCCGTGCTCAACAGCAGGGGACTTTCAAATATCCCTCTGATGTGCACCGCAGGTACCATGACAGATTATTATGACCCATCCTCGAACAAAGTGTTTCTTTCCGAGAGTACCTTCAATAGTGCATCCCCGGTGGCAGTTGGAGTCGCATGTCACGAGTGCGGGCATGCCATACAGTATGCTGAGGGCTACTGGCCCGCAAAATTGAGGATGAAGATTGTACCTGCAACTAATTTCGGTTCAAAGCTCAGTTGGCCATTGATTATTGCAGGTCTGCTTCTATCGTCTCTAATACCTGTACTGTGGAATTTGGTTTACATTGGAATTGGACTATTCAGTCTATGTGTTTTCTTTCAACTTGTTACGTTACCCACGGAGTTTAACGCAAGCAGCAGGGCTCTCGAATGCATCAGGGAGCAGAATCTCCTTGAAGGTGAGGACTACGACAAGGCAAAAGAGGTTCTAACAGCGGCAGCTCTTACATATGTTGCTGCGCTTGCGGTCTCTCTTACCCAACTGCTTCGTATGATTGCTATCTATGGCCGCAGAAGAAATTGAGAATATACGAAAGGTGATTGATATGAACATAAGAGATTTTGTTGCCGGTGCGGTTCTTGATTCTATTCAGACCAGTAGAAACAGCATTTCTGCAAAGGAGACCGTGGATATGCTTGTTGAGGGCGCGAGTGACAGTATGGATGGGGAAAAGAAAGACGAATTGTATAACCGGCAGATGGAACTGCTTCGGCTATTTAGAGACAGAGGTGCAATAAGCACTGAGCAGTATGAAAAAAGCTCAAGTGATTTGACATCCAAAATGTATCCGAATGGCAGAGAGAAGACTTCAGACGAAGCGAATAAATAATAGTATTCTATTTGTAGCTTATATTAGAAATAAAACAAAAAACTGTTGACATTGGCTTTTGCACATGGTATTCTATTCAAGCCGCATTAAAGGGGTTTAAAGTGATGCGCTCCACCCCAAGAGCGAGACCTGTTAAGAGGGAGGAATATTCATGAAGAGTGCTGTTATATTAACCGGCGGAAAGCAGTATACTGTAGCTGAGGGTGATGTTATTTTCATCGAGAAGCTTGATAACGAAGCTGGCGAAGCTGTTAAATTTGACAAGGTTCTTGCAGTTGTTGACGGTGAGAACACCGTTTTTGGCAAGCCCTATGTTAATGGAGCAAGCGTATCCGCAAATGTTGTTAAGAACGGCAAGTCCAAGAAGGTCATTGTTTACAAAATGAAGCCGAAAAAGGGCTATCATAGAACACAGGGCCACAGACAGCCTTACACTAAGGTTCAGATTGAATCTATCAACGCGTAATTTTCCGCAACTGAATTTGACTAATGGAGGTAAACCTTAATGGCACATAAAAAAGGTATGGGTTCTACTAAGAACGGCCGTGACAGTGAGTCTAAGCGTCTTGGCGCAAAGAGAGCTGATGGACAGTTCGTATTAGCAGGAAATATCCTTGTCAGACAGCGCGGAACAAAGATTCATCCGGGCACCAATGTCGGAAAAGGAAAAGACGATACTCTTTTTGCTCTTGTTGACGGAACCGTTAAGTTCGAGCGCATGGGCAAGGATCGTAAAAAGGTTTCTGTATACGAAGAAATCGCTCAGTAATTAGAGAACTTAAGGCCGGACCTGTTTAAAGTCCGGTCTTTTCGTTTATTTACTTGTATATAATTTATATTTGATTGGAGGCTTGTTATGGCATCCGGTTTTGTTGACAAGGCCAGAATCAATGTAAGATCTGGAAAAGGCGGAGACGGTGCAGTTGCATTCCACCGCGAAAAATATGTAGCTGCAGGGGGACCTGACGGTGGAGACGGTGGAAAAGGTGGTAGCATAATATTCAGGGTTGATGATAACATGTCAACTTTGATGGATTTCAGATACAAAAGAAAATATGTGGCAGGCAACGGAATGCCGGGACTAGGAAAGCGATGCAACGGAAAGGACGGAGAGACCGTCTATATTAAGGTGCCAAGAGGTACGGTCATACGAGACACGGCCAGCGGATCAATAATGCATGACATGTCCACCGGGGAGGACTGGGTTGCAGCAAAAGGCGGTCGCGGCGGATGGGGAAATACACATTTTGCCACGCCCACACGTCAGGTTCCAAGATTTGCAAAGCCGGGTCTGGAAGGAGAGAATCTCGACCTGACACTTGAATTGAAGCTTATTGCGGATGTAGGTTTGGTAGGGTTTCCAAATGTTGGAAAATCCACTATTCTCTCCGTAGTGAGCAAAGCACACCCTAAGATTGCCAACTACCATTTCACTACTCTTTATCCAAACCTGGGTGTGGTGTATGTGGATGAAGGAAGTTCCTTTGTAATGGCGGACATTCCGGGACTAATAGAGGGAGCATCTGAAGGGCAAGGTTTGGGCTATGATTTCCTGCGGCATGTCGACCGGTGCAGACTTCTCGTACATGTTGTGGATGTTTCTGGTTCAGAAGGAAGAGACCCGATTGAGGATTTTGATACTATTAATGCAGAGCTAAAGGCATACAACCCTGAACTGGCATCCAGAACTCAACTTGTTGTTGGAAACAAGTGCGATCTTCTTTATGAGAACAGGGAGAATATAGATAGACTGAAGAGTCATGTTGAGGCACTCGGCTATAAGTTTTTTGAACTTTCCGCAGCAACACACAATGGTATTGAACCACTTATTAAAGAATGTGGAGCCCTGCTAAGAGAAATACCGTTGATACCAAGCTTTGAGGCAGACTATGTTCCGCCGGAACCTGAGGCAGGATCAGTTGAGGAACTGGAAATCAACAACTTCGATGATATATGGAGTGTTGAAGGGCCCTGGCTGCAGCGGCTTATTTCTAACATAAACTTCTCTGACTATGAAAGCAGGATGTATTTTGAGCGTGTTCTAAGAAGTTCTGGAGTGTATGAGCGAATGGAGGAAATGGGAGTCAAGGATGGGGACACAGTGAGTATGTACGATCTGATGTTTGAGTATAAGGACTGACATTAAATATAAGCAAAAGCCTATAATCCGGTATATTATATAATCTACTAAGAAATGGAGAGAGTACAGTGAACTATATTCCTACAGCCGCTGAGGCAGAAGAAATCGTAAAGAAATACAATAAGGAAAAGTTTCATATTGAACATGCAGAGACAGTTTCAAAGGTAATGCGTGAACTTGCAAAAGAATATGACCCGGAAAAAGAAGAATACTGGGCTGCAGTTGGTATGCTGCACGACATCGACTTTGAACTTTATCCGGAAGAACACTGTGTAAAGGCAGTTGAGCTCCTAAAAGAGAACGATATTGATGAATCAATGATACATGCTGTCTGTTCACACGGGTTTGGAATCTGCTCAGACGTTGAGCCTGAACGTTACATGGAAAAAATCCTTTTCGCAACTGATGAGTTAACGGGTCTTATCGGTGCTGCAGCACTAATGCGTCCCACGGGTATTTCAGATATGGAAACAAAGTCTGTAGTAAAGAAGTTCAAAGATAAAAAATTCGCTGCAGGTTGCTCACGTGAAATAATAAGTAAGGGAGCAGAAATGTGCGGAATGGAGCTTTCCGAACTTATTGCAAAGACCCTTGAAGCGATGCGTGCCTGAGTCACGGAGAAGTATTATGAATTCTTTTAATGGCACAATGCGTGCAGACAGGGGCGACATTACAAAACTTGAGCTTGACGCAATTGTTAATGCTGCAAATAAGAGTCTTCTTGGAGGGGGCGGAGTTGACGGTGCAATACACCGTACTGCCGGCAAGGGACTCCTTGCTGAATGCAGGACTCTGAATGGTTGTGAAACAGGCGAAGCGAAAATGACTGATGGATACAATCTGCCTGCAAAGCATGTTATTCATACTGTTGGACCGGTGTATAGCGGGAAACCTTCAGATGCGCAAAAGCTTGAAAACTGCTATAAAAATTCTCTCAAGCTAGCGTTTGAGAACGGCCTTCATTCAATTGCGTTTCCTGCAATTTCCACAGGCGTATACCATTACCCTTCAAAAGATGCAGCAGAAATTGCAGTAAACACTGTTAAAGCCTGGCTTGAAGAACACCCTGACTATGAAATGGATGTTGTTTTTTCCTGCTTTGATGAAAAAACCTACGATATCTATATTGGGTTATTGTAACTGAATATCTTTGAGATTCGGGCGGATGCGTATTGTATCCGTCCTTATGCTTATTATTGCATTGCGCTTAAATTTGATGTATAATATCAAACTGTATTTTTATGTGTTTTGGAGTAATTATGCCTGATATTACCGAAGAAATTAAGAGAAGAAGAACCTTTGCAATTATCTCACATCCTGACGCAGGAAAAACTACACTGACGGAGAAACTCCTACTTTACGGTGGGGCAATTCAAAGTGCGGGATCAGTCAAAGGAAAGGCTAGCGCAAGACATGCGGTTTCCGACTGGATGGAGCTTGAAAAGCAGAGAGGAATATCCATAACTTCCTCTGTTTTACAGTTTGAATACGAAGGTTATTGCGTGAATATTCTTGATACCCCGGGACATCAGGACTTTTCAGAGGACACCTACCGTACTCTTATGGCTGCCGATCAGGCGGTAATGGTGATTGATGCCGCAAAAGGTATCGAGCCGCAGACAAGAAAGCTCTTCAAGGTATGTGCTATGCGCAATATACCTATATTTACATTTATTAACAAACTGGATAGGGAAGCGAGAGACCCCTATGAACTGATGGAAGAATTGGAGAATGAATTTGGTATTGGAACGTATCCTATGAACTGGCCCATTGGCTGCGGAAAGGAATTCAAAGGGGTTTATGACCGTGAAAACCGTAAGGTTAATGCCTTTACTGAGGCTCATTCCGGTTCAAGCCGTATTCGAGCAGTTGAGATTGATATTGATGACGAGCAGGGTATGGAACAGTATGTAGGCAAAAGGTTGAAAGCTACTCTTATGGACGACATAGAGCTTTTGGACGGTGCAGGTTATGAGTTCGACTACGAACAGGTTAGGTGCGGCAAACTCAGTCCTGTGTTCTTCGGCTCAGCGCTTAATAATTTCGGAGTGGAGCAGTTCCTTGAGAACTTCCTTAAGCTTACAAGTTCACCGTTGCCACGACTTGCCGGAGATGAATATGTTGATCCGTTCAATACCGGGTTTTCAGCATTTGTGTTTAAGATTCAGGCCAACATGAACAAGGCCCATAGAGACAGAATCGCATTCATGAGAATCTGTTCCGGTAAATTTGAAAGGGATACTGAATACTACCACGTTCAAGGCGGAAAGAGCCTGCGCCTGGCACAGCCTCAGCAGCTTATGGCCTCAGACAGAGCGATTATTGACGAAGCCTATGCAGGGGATATCATTGGTGTTTTTGATCCGGGCATCTTCTCTATTGGAGATACGATATGTGAAAAAGGCAGCAACATTCGCTTTGAGGGGATACCTACCTTTGCTCCCGAGCATTTTGCATCCGTTGAGCGCGTTGACACTATGAAACGCAAGCAGTTTGAAAAGGGAATGGAGCAGATTGCCCAGGAGGGCGCCATTCAGATGTTCCATGATCCGCGTACGGGATACGAAGAAGTAATCGTAGGTGTTGTGGGTGTGCTTCAGTTTGAGGTTCTTGAATATAGACTTAAAAGCGAGTACGGTGTTGAAATACGGCGCAGAGATTTGCCGTTTGAGTGCATACGCTGGATAGACAGCACGGATACGGAGATATCCTCGCTCAATCTTACCAGTGATACAAGACATGTACAGGACTTTAAAGGAAACGACCTTCTGCTTTTTACTTCTGATTGGTGTATAACATGGGCTTTGCAAAAAAATCCCGGCCTGAGGCTGAGAGAATTTGACAGGGGAGAATAATTATGGCTGAATTAAAAATTTCAATCGACGCTTTAAAAAACAGAACCATAGAGAATTTTGTAAAGGATTTTGCATCTGTAGAATCAAAGATGGAGACTGGAAGCTGCTCGGCCGCGGTTGCATCTATAAGTGCTGCTGTACTTGAGAGAGCGGCTGCAGTATCTGAAGGGAAAAGCAGCAATGCGGAACGGCTTGAATATATTCACCGTAATGCAGGAATCATGCGCGACTATATGATCCATCTTGTTGATGAGGATACAAAATGCAGAGCACCGATTATCCGCGCATTTAAGGAAGGCGGACAGAATGAGATAGACGCATGTTTGCAGTCCGCCTGTGCGATTAATGCAGAGATTATTAATATGATGCTTCAGAATATGCAGCTTGCCAAGGAACTGAAGGGTATATGCTGCGAAGAGTCACTTCATTATATCAGAGAAGCTGCAGAGTTTGCGCTATCAGCTATCAGGGCGTGCAGAATATGGATTCTTGATATGATTAAGGTCAGCAGTGATGAAACCTACAGTTTTGTGACAAACCGCGAAAATGAGGTATATCTGCAGCAGGCTGTTGATTTATATGAGGAAATAGTATCATGACTGAAAACGAAAAGAACATTCAGACACTGAAGGAATGGATTTCAGAATCTGATAATATAGTATTCTTTGGAGGCGCGGGAGTCTCCACAGAGAGCGGTATTCCGGATTTCCGTTCTGTTGACGGGCTTTATAATCAGGAGTGGGCATACCCGCCTGAGACCATTCTTTCCCACAGCTTCTTTACCAGAAATCCTGAGGAGTACTACAGATTCCACAGGGCAAAGCTGGTTGTGGACGGAGTGAAGCCTAACCGCGCCCATCTGCGTCTTGCTGAGCTTGAGCAGGAGGGAAAGCTAAGGGCAGTTATTACACAGAACATTGACGGGCTGCATCAGGCCGCCGGTAGCGTAAACGTTCTGGAACTCCACGGCAGCATGCTGAGAGCATACTGCTCAAAGTGCGGTAAGCCTTGCGACGCGTCTTTAATGAATACCGGGACAGGTGTTCCCAGATGTGACTGTGGGGGAGTAATAAGACCCGATATTGTGCTGTATGAAGAACCACTGGATGACTCCGTTATGAGGAAATCAATCAGCTATATTAGAGGGGCAGATATTCTTATTATTGGAGGTACAAGTCTCAATGTGTATCCAGCTGCCGGACTGATAAACTATTACAACGGAAACAAGCTGGTGCTTGTAAACCGCAGTGCTACACCCTATGACAGCTATGCAAACCTAATAATCCATGACAATATTGGGAAGGTCTTTGCTGAGATATGAAAAAGCTGATTGTTTTGGAAGGCATTGACGGAAGCGGCAAATCTACCCAGTTCAAAAAGATTTGCAGCCGCCTTGAGCAGAACGGAATTGAATACTATCATACGGTCTTTCCAAGATATGAAAAGGACAGCTCCGCGCTGATACGCATGTACCTTAATGGTGAGTTTGGATCCAATCCATCGGATGTAAATGCCTATACTGCATCCATGTTCTTTGCTGTAGACCGTTTTGCATCTTATAAGGACGACTGGGGAAAGATATATGAATCCGGCAAGATGATTCTTTCCGACAGATATACCAGCTCCAATGCGGTTCATCAGGGCGCAAAACTCAGCGATGATGAATTGCCTTCATATTTTGAATGGTTGGCTGACCTGGAGTATAACAAAATGTGTCTGCCCCGTCCGGATATTGTAATCTATCTTGACAGTACTCTTGAGCTTTCTCTTTCAAGAATGAAGAAAAGACAGCAGGAGACAAATACCAATGCGGATATTCATGAGAAAGATGTGGAGTATCTCGCAAGATGTCTCCATACGGCAGACCTTGCATGTGATTATTTTGGCTGGAAAAGAATATCCTATGAAATTAACGGCACAGAACGCAGTGTGGATGAAAAAGCCGAGGAGATTTATTCATTGATATGGCAGACAGAGAAACAATAAACGAAATATTCAGAAAAGCTGATGCCACCGCAAGGAATAAGATTATTGCGGCCCAGGAAAAGGAAGCACAAAGAAGAGAGAATGAGACCGAAGAGGACGTCAGCAGAAAATACTCCCAAAGAACAGGTTGTCTAGGTGGATTCATGTATTTTCTGTTTATACTCTGCCTTAGCGTTGCCATTGCTTTTTTCCTCTGGATGATATGCACCGATATGCTTTCACTTAATAAAAAGAGCTTTGAGGCAACTGTTAACCTGCCAACATCGGTTTTCACTTCGGAAACTGTTGAGACTTTCGATGAAAATGGAAAAGCAACGGGAACCAGAAAAGTGACACATGTGGATGTACCTTATATGGCTGAGCAGCTAAAGAATGCAGGTCTTATTGAGTATGAATGGCTTTTTAAGCTGTTCTGCAAGCTATCAAACGCTGATACAAAGGTTGACCCGGGAGAATATGTCCTTAAATCATCCTACGACTATCGCTCGCTTGTGCAGAATATGCGCACTGGTGCCGGAGGTATGCAGACGGTTGATATTATGATTCCGGAAGGCTATACCATGAACCAGATATTCAACAAGTTTGAAGAAAACGGTGTTGCCTCCTACGATGACCTTGTGACCGCGGCAGCTGAGTCAAACTATAAATATGACTTTCTTGAAGGTACTGAGGATCTTGGCGCCTTAAGGCTTGAAGGATATCTTTTCCCGGATACCTATCAGTTCTATGTGAACATGGAGCCTTCCTCTGCTATTAATAAACTCTTAAGTACTTTCTATGCCAAATACTCCACAGATATGCTGGCTCAAACTGAGAGCATGGGAGTTACGGTAAAAGATATCGTAACTATTGCTTCCATGATTGAGAAAGAAGCCTACTACGATGAGGACCGTTATTATGTAGCCTCGGTTATCTATAACCGTCTCGCTGCAGGAATGCAGTTGGGCCTTGATACAACTATCCTTTATCTGCATCAGGACCATGAGGGCGAGCCAACGGCGTCAATGCTTGAGGAGGACAGTCCATATAACACAAGACTCCATACCGGGCTGACACCTACGCCTATATGCAATCCGGGACTGGAAAGCATATATGCCGCACTCAATCCGGCACAGACAGGTTACTACTATTTCTATGCGGACATTGACACAGGCAAACTTAACTTCTTTACAAGCTATGAGGAGTTTATGGCTTATGTCAGCACACATCCCAATGAATAAAGGAGCATTACCTTGAGTAACAATAGATTCGCACCTGAGCTGCTCTCCCCTGCAGGTGACATGGAACGACTCATTATGGCTGTACAGTATGGTGCCGATGCGGTTTACCTTGCCGGCAGAGAGTTCGGTATGAGGGCTGCAGCAGCCAATTTTTCAAATGAAGAACTGCAGACTGCTGTAAAATATGCCCATGAACACGGTGTGAAACTGTATGTGACCTGCAATACTCTGCCGAGAGAGGACGAACTTTCAAAATTGCCGGAATATCTTGGTTTTCTTGATAATTCCGGCGTTGATGCGCTGATTATTGCAGACCTTGGGGTTCTCTCTATGGCAATGAAGTATTCACCGCATACAGCAAAGCATGTGAGCACCCAACTTGGCGTAGTAAACTCCGCCACAGCGAATTTTCTCTTTGATGTTGGTGTAGATACTGTGGTCCTGGCGCGTGAATGCAGTATGGAAGATATAAGAAATATACGAAAAAATACAGACCCGAAGCTCAGACTTGAGGCTTTTGTGCATGGTGCCATGTGTGTCTCCTTTTCCGGGCGCTGTCTTCTTTCTAACTATCTAACAGGAAGAGATTCCAACAGGGGACAGTGTGCCCAACCGTGCAGGTGGAAGTATCATCTTGTCGAGGAGACAAGACCCGGTGAGTTTTTTGATATCACAGAAGACAACGGTACATTCATACTGAATTCCAATGATATGTGTATGATTGAGCATATCCCGGAGCTGCTTGATGCGGGTATTTCATCGTTTAAAATAGAAGGCCGAATGAAAAGCGCCTACTATACGGCAACTGTAACAAATGCATATCGACATGCGATTGATGCTGCTCTAAGGAAACAAGAACTCGACCCACTGTGGGTCGATGAAAGCCTTAAGGTAAGTCACAGACCTTACAGCACCGGTTTTTATTACGGATATCCCGGCCAGCACTACGGTACCTCCTCGTACACTCAGAATGCTGACATCGTAGCAGTTGTAGATTCCTGTGATAAAGAACTTAATGCTGAACTAAGCCAGCGTAATAAATTCTATTCCGGTGACGAGCTTGAACTGCTAATACCAGGAGAAAAACCCCTTTCATTTAAAGCTGAACATATATACGATTCCGAAGGTAATGAGATACCCGATACACCACGCGCAATGATGAAGATAAAAATGAGATTACCTGCATTCGCACCAAAGTATTCCATAATCCGCAAATGCAGAACGGAGGATAAGAAATGAAAAAATATGGTTTAAACGAACTGAGAGAGATGTTTCTTAGCTTTTTCGAGAGCAAGGGGCACTTGCGCCTGCCTAGCTTTTCACTCATCCCTCAGAATGACAATTCACTTCTGCTTATTAACTCAGGAATGGCACCTATGAAGCCTTATTTCAAGGGTGAGCAGGAACCTCCCCGCCACAGGGTTTGCACATGTCAGAAATGCATCAGAACAGGTGATATAGAGAACATAGGAAAAACTGCACGTCACGGTACCTATTTTGAGATGCTGGGTAACTTCAGCTTCGGTGATTATTTCAAGCATGAGGCTATATCCTGGAGTTGGGAATTCCTTACATCTCCCGATTGGGTTGGCCTTGACCCTGACAGATTATATCCTTCAGTTTATGTAGACGACGACGAAGCTTGGAAGATATGGAATGAAGAGATAGGCATTTCTCCAGAGCGTATCTTCAGATTTGGTAAGGAGGACAATTTCTGGGAGCACGGTGCAGGTCCATGTGGACCATGCAGTGAAATATATTACGACCGCGGAGAGAAATACGGATGCGGAAAACCTGACTGTACGGTTGGCTGTGACTGTGACCGGTATATGGAAGTCTGGAATAATGTTTTTTCCCAGTTTGATAATGACGGACACAACAATTATACCGAACTTGTTCAGAAAAATATAGATACAGGTATGGGCCTTGAACGTCTTGCAGTTGTAAGTCAGGATGTGCCGTCACTCTTTGATGTTGACACTGTGATGAACATCACTAACAAGGTATCTGAAATTACAGGTGCACACTACGAAACCAGTGACAAAATTGATGTTTCACTACGTGTAATCACAGACCATATACGTTCTTCTGTATTCATGATTTGTGACGGTATTCTGCCTTCAAACGAGGGCAGAGGCTATGTCCTTCGCCGCCTAATAAGAAGAGCGGCACGCCACGGAAAGCTGCTCGGTGTAAACAGACCGTTCCTTTTTGAGGTTGTTGATACAGTTGTCCACGAGAACGAGTGCCAGTATCCCGAGCTTCGCGAAAAAGAGAATTACATTATCTCCGTTCTGAAGAACGAGGAGGAAAACTTTGCACGTACTCTTGATGCAGGGATGAATAAGTTTTCTGAGATGCTTATAGAACACAAGGAGAAAGGTGAGAGTGTCTTTTCCGGTGCTGACGCATTTCGCCTTTATGATACATTTGGCTTTCCGCTTGATCTTACAGTTGAGATGTGTGAGGACGAAGGAATGACCGTTGACTCCGATGGCTTTAAGACCCTTATGGATGAGCAGAGAATCCGCGCACGCGAAGCGAGAAAGAAACTCGGAGACCTGGGCTGGGCCGGGGAAGAGTTTGGCAAAGATATACAGGATACGATATTCGACGGATATATCCATGAGAGCTGTGTATGCAGAATTTTATCCATTCTTTCAGAAGGAAGCTCTGTTACTGAACTGAACGAGGGTGATGAGGGAATAATTGTTCTTGACAGAACGGTTATGTATGCTGAAATGGGAGGACAGAAGGCAGATACAGGTATTATCTGCACAGAAAGCGGTAATTTTGCAGTAACAGATGTTCAAAAGAACAAGGGCGGCAAATTCATGCATTACGGCAAAATGCTCTCAGGGAGCCTGAAAACGGGTGATAATGCAAGCTGTTCATACAATGCAGCAAGAAGACAGCAACTGGCAAGGGCCCACTCGGCTACACATCTCTTGCATTTTGCACTGAGGCAGATTCTTGGTGACCAGGTGCATCAGGCCGGTTCATCTGTTGAATGTGACCTGCTTCGTTTTGACTTTACAAACATGAGTGCGGTCACAGATCAGCAGATCGGGGAAGTTGAATCAATAGTCAATTCAATGATTCTCAGTGGCTTTACTGTGAACACACGTGTTATGAGTCTTGAAGACGCAAAAAAAAGCGGAGCTACTGCGCTGTTCAGTGAAAAGTACTCCGACAGTGTCAGAGTTGTGACAATGGGAGAGTCATCGGAACTTTGTGGAGGAACCCATGTTAACAACACTGCTGTAATTGGTTCGTTCAAGATTACATCAGAATCATCTGTGGCTTCAGGTGTACGCCGAATTGAGGCTGTTACAGGCGAGAAGGTTCTTGCTCTTCTGAATGAGAATATTTCACAGTTAGGCTCGATTTCAGCACTTCTGAAGATAAAGCCCACAGATATCTATGCAAGAGTTGAATGTCTTCAGGAGGAGATTAAAGTACTTAAATCTGAAATTGAATCCTATAAGGCAAAGGAGAGTGCCGGAAATGCTGATGTTTATCTTCGAAATGCCAAAGATATGGGCGGTCTGCATGTGCTTTCACAAAAGTTGAAGGGATTGGATGCCAATGCACTTCGTTCTATTGGAGACGTACTGAGAGAAAAGGATTCATCGGTTGTGGCGGTTTAATCATCTGAAAACGAAGGCAAGCTGTCATATCTGTGTGTATGTGGAGCTGAGGCGGTTTCAAGGGGCTTAAAGGCCGGAGAGATTATCCGCGCTGTAACTGCTGTTTCAGGAGGAAAGGGCGGCGGAAAACCCGATTCCGCTATGGCAGGCGGTAAAGATATTACAAAAATC